>Ga0208316_1000352_pt1 | contig 42498 bp, 47 predicted proteins | sample MalvireepMed_231_FD_184240 | JGI IMG/M metagenome (GOLD analysis project Ga0208316, IMG submission 184240) | Marine viral communities from the Global Malaspina Expedition - Malaspina viral metaG DeepMed_231 (SPAdes) (version 2) | ecosystem: Environmental > Aquatic > Marine > Oceanic | place... | reverse complement strand
ACCTAGTACAGCAAAGTTAGTGTTTGCATCTAGGTTTTCAATTTGTTTATTATAGGCTTCAATTTCCCAAGGTTGTAGGTTATCTGCTGCCCACTCCATCATTAAATTATAGTTCTGCTCTCCACCTACCTCATTATATAGGTGTTCAACAGCTTGTTCTGCTACTGCCTCTTGACCTTGTAACCAAGTGTCAACCATTTGTTCAGATATTCCCTGTTCTTCAAGAGCATTTATTGCTTCTTTAGATAGGGTACCTGTTTCATTGTACTCATCTTGGAATACATTGAAGTCTAATCCTTTTTCATCAAGTAACTGATGTACTTGAGATCTAGTAGTGTTTACTATTTCTGGAGCTTCCTCATTTTGAAACCTCTCTTGCTCCGCAGTTAGCTGGCTCTCCTCGTTTGAATTGTGGAAGTGTTGTTCTAATTGCTTGTATGCTTGAGCTAAGTCTTGAGGGGAACTAAACTTTTCAGGTAACCACTCAGGTCTGTCATTATCTCTGACATATAGTTCTTCTGGTTGGTCACTAGGATTAATAGGCTCCTCCATCTTAGCAAACATGTTATGCACATGATCTGATGTACCTACTTGATTTGTTCCTTCTCCTTCATATGTGTTCACTTCTTCTGTCATTGTGTTTCCTTCTTACTGTGTGTTAATTATGCATTACCCATTTGTTGTGTCATAGCTTCTTGCATCTGTTGAGCCAACTCAGGATTGTTAGCCATTTGCTCATTCATACCCTTGACCATATTTGGCGTTGCTCCTTTAACAACATCACTCATCATCTGAGCTTGTTGTGCTTGCTCCATCTGTGCTTGCTGTGCTTGTTGGGCTTCTGCTTGTTCCATTTGAATCTGTTCATCAGTCTTAATTAAACCACCTGTGTCAATACCAAGAGATGCACCTAGTCTATCCATGTAGTCATCAATGTTTAGCTTCTGAGCTAACACTTCTGGCCCTAGTGGAGCTAGGTACTCTAAGAATTGAGATAGTTTATTCAAGTCCTGACCACGACCTAGTGCTTCCATACCAGTAACAATCTGTGGTTTGACTGATTCCTTTGGAAACTTAGGCATCTTCTTCTGCTTAACCATTCTGGCAAGTAGAATATTAATGAGTGGTAATTGGAATTCCTGAGAGAGTACAGAATAGACACCACCTAGAGCACTCTCTAGTTCTTGTGCCATGAAACGTATTTCTTCTGCTGTCACTCTTTCTGCATTCCTTTGAACAGAGGAATTAAGAAGGAAAGCCGCAGCTAACCTTTCTTGTATGTCTCTTAACATATCCTGTGCAATTCTAAAGTCATTAAACTTATCGACTTGCAATGTGGATACATCATTTGAATCGCCTTGCACTATAGCACCACTTGGTGCATCAGCTATTGTCTTTATCCTAGTGGTACCATTAGGTCTCACCAGAAATAAAACTTTGGAGGCTGCCGCAGAGCCTTCAACTATTGCTTTAGATAGTGCTTCAAGCGACTTAAGATCCCCTAAGTATTCTTCTACTAGTCCTCGACCATAAGATTCCCCATCAACTCTGCTAAAGCGGAGAGCAATGAAGGGACTCTTATCAATAGGAAATTTGCCGAAGGACTCAGGGATGGTAGTAGTTCCTATTTCTTGATGTATGTGCCAGTACTTACCCTTGTTACAGACATAAGTAAATAGCTCGTAGGGCTTGTCAGGAGACTCAGGGGAAAGTTCCTGTGGTGAAGGAAGCCCTAGAGCTATTCTTGCACTTTCTGGTATAGTCTTTGCATCAAGTGATTCTTTAGTTATTAGGTAAAGAAGATTACCCATTGGATCTCTCTTAACAATGAACCGATCCAAGTGGAACACTCGCATACCACCCTCTTCTGGTAGGTAGAGTAGGCAATTACCAGTTGTGATAAGGTGTTTTAATGCTTCAAATACTGGAACACGAAAGGCTTCAGTTTCAATCTCATTCATTGCCGCACGTTCAATCTTTGCAAACCCTTCTTCAACTGCACCCCTTTGTTCTGGGCCGACTAGTGCCTCTATGTCAAAGTCATCAATGGTTAATCTAAAGAAGGGGGAGTTTGGAGGAAGAAGAGTCAACAAAAGTTTACTTGCTAAATGATTAACACCTCTTGCTCCTATACTTTGGAATGGAGTTTGATAAGTGGTAGCCCAGTTTGCTCCTTGGTCTTTTATTAAAGTAGGTATCGTTAGTTTAGCACATTCTCTAGCCCTATTAAGGTACGATTCCCTATGAGAAAACCCTTGCTCATACATACCCTTGAGTTGCCCGCCTTCATAAGTCTCTTTAACATTCTTCATACTCTAACACCTGACCTACTAATTTTTCTTAGTCGTCTTTTACCTCCTCCACCAGCAGTTGACTTTTTAACTCCTTTGAATGTTGCACTCCTCGCAAAGCCTTGTCCTCCTTGTGCTACATCTTTAGAAAAATCTCCTTCTACTCCGGGGCGACTGGCTCCGGTAGTGCCGCTTTCTCCCGTACTCGACTGATCTCCCTTCCATGCTTGACCCGCATCCATCCACCTTGTCCACTCAGCTTTTCCAGCATCCATAACATTTACCCACTCAGCTTTTCCAGCATCCATAACATTTACCCACGCAGCTTTAGCTGCATCTGCTCTTGTATGAAGAGCTACTTTACCAGCATCTGTCGCTGTAGCAAGTCCAGTTTTACCAGCCGATGTGAGGTTAGCAAGTCCAGTTTTACCAGCAGTCAACAAAGCTCCTGCACTTCCACCAATTTTTACCTGCGGTATTTTAGGTAAAGTTTTCTTTAGATTACTAGTGGTTGTCATCAGACTCTCTTTAGCAGAACTAGTTTCTTTCATCAACTTTTCTTTAGCATCACTAGTGGATGTCATAAGCCCCTTTTTAGCACCAGTAGTGGTATCCATGACACCCTTTTTAAGATCAGTAGTGGTTGTCATTAACTTCTTTTTGGCATCAGTAGTGGTTGTCATTAACTTCTTTTTAAGAGCATCAATTGTGGGTACTTTTGTTGGTATTTTTATTGCAGGTGGCTTAATAACAGGTGTCTTGATAACAGGTGTCTTGATAACAGGTACTTTTGTTGGTATTTTTATTGCAGGTGGCTTAACAACAGGTGGCTTAATAACAGGTGTCTTGATAACAGGTGTCTTGATAACAGGTACTTTTACTTTCGCAACTTTCTCCACAACTTTAGGTACATCTGCTACTGTTGTCTCTGCTTTCTTTGCAACTTTCTTTACTACTTTCTTTGCCTTCTTTGCAACTTTCGTTACTGCTTTAACAACTCCTCCTCCACCCCCACCAAAGAGGACAAGATCTCCTTCATAATCAAATGACTTTGAGGACTCTTCAACTAGTTCTCCTTTGTTCTCATCCCATGTGTAAACAACCTCTGTATATATTTTCATGTTACTCCGCTTTCTTCTTTTTCTTAACAGTTAATTGTTTAGAGGCACCTTGAACGGATTTCTTATCTGTATCAGAGAGATCTGCTTTCTTACCTGAACCAGAACTTGTCTGTGTTTGTCCACTAGATGAGTAGTTTGCTTCAGATGTGTCAGAACCTACATCATCATCACCATCTCCACCTTGACCTAGTATTCTGTTTACGAAGCCAGTAACTTCTTGTCCCTTCTCACCTACAAAAGTCATACCTTCCATACCTTTATCATAAATATCACCAGTCACTTGACCAAAACGATCTTGCCCTGCCCTAGTCTGCTCATCAATCTTTTCTCTTTTTACTTTTTGGTATTGCCTTTTCGCAGACTCATGTGCACCTGTAATAGATTCTGTATTAGCTCCTAAAGTTCCACCGCCCATTTTATTCCCTTATAAATAGTGTCCAATCGTCTCCTCCATCTCCTTTATATTCAGTTAAACCTCTTCCTAATCTACTGATTAGAACTGGATAGTAAGATGACTTAGGATGACATGGTAATATATATGATGAAGTATTGTTTTGATTCATTAGTGTATCTAATGATTGAAAGATAACAGTTGAATCTCTATTAGTAATCTTTTCTGAATGCATCCACCAGTATACTGTAGGTGAATGTGTACAAAAAGCACCTGCTATTTCTCCGTCTTTAAAGATAACATGTGTTGGATACATAGGTAGTCTACCATTTTCATCGGCAACTTCCATTACTTTTTCCATTAACTCTTGAGTGTTAATTGGAAATACTTGTAAATTAGTTATCATAGTGTGTGTGTATGTGTTAAATAAGCACTAGCTGTTTATACGTTTAGCCCCCCACCTTTGTAAGCTGAGTGGGATTTCCCTTTAGCCTTTCCTTTCCTTTTCTTCTTGTACTTTGCCTTAGATACCTCAGACTTAGGAGCATCCAACATCTCCATCTCTGCTTCTGCTATATCAGGTCTGTCCATTTGTGCAGGAGGTGGTGGAGGTGGTGGCATCTTAATCTTAGGTGTTGATTGGCTTCGTCCACCCATGATCCTCCTCATATAATTGTGTAAGTCGTGCAACCACAGACTGTTGTCCTTGAAGGAAAACAATTTCTTTTATATCTGTCCCATTCGGAACATCCTTATAAGGAGGTAGTCTATCGGGAAACATTTCTTCTAAATATTGTAATAATTCTTTTGATACCAAGTTGTTATAGTCCATAAATGTCCACTTTTGTATTAGAGTTCACATGAATTGGCAACACAAGCTAACTCTTGGGAGCCTGAAGTACTGTCAAGTGTCTCATATTTAATAAGATTGTCCCAATTAATAGTGGGGAAACTCTTGCTTAGTGAGTCGAATTCTTTCTTAGTACACTCTGTGTATGGTGCTTGTTTATAAATGTAGTCAGAGTAAGGTAAAAAGGAAACACCTGATATGTCATCAAAGTTATCAAAAACATAGGAGCCAACAGGGAGCCACTCATCTTCCTTAACGGAGATAGTCTGGCTAACTTTGTGTTCGGCCCAGAACTTAGAATAAATACCATGAAGTTCTAGCTGACCAATAGCGGAGAGATCTTTTCTTGTTAGAGAAAACTTAGGGGATCTCATGGGGAAATAAAAGACCATGACATTACTGGGATTAGTTATGTCAGGTTCGTAAGGTACCCCACTATCAATCAGTAGTGTGCACAGGGGATCTTTCACATCAGTTCTAACTGTCCTAATGTAGTAAGGACTGTGCCGTGTGTGGATTCCAGAAGCAGAGTCAACAAGTTGACTAACTGTTCCAGAAGGTTTAACGCAAGTTATACTGGCAGACTTATTTATTCCAATGTCACCAGCATGTTCTTCGTTAGTCTCTATCGCTTTTTCTCTTAGCTTAGTGAGCAGGTCAGGTAGGTTATCACCGCTTGACCCATTAGTAAGTGGGCAATCCATTATACCTGTGAGTGAGACACCAAGTAGTCTCTCCTCTTCACAGTTTGTTTTCCACTTGTTAGTTAGGTACCTGAAGTTGGTGAGTGTGGACTGCCATGTACCTAATATAGTTGCCAGTTCCACCTTCTTAGTGAGTGTGTGAACTGTGTCATCACTCCTCACTACTGCTTCAGTTAGGTTACAGAACTCTCGTGGTCTCAGGATTATCTCTGAACATGGGTTAGTTCCAAAGTCATCTCTCTCTTCTCTCCTGTCTCCTTTAAGTGGATTCTTTATGTCAACATTTAAATTATTAACATGCTTCTTAGCATTGGCACTACTGAATATACCACGTTCACCAGACTTTGAGTTATAGAGTGATTGCCATTCCTTTAGAAAGGTACCCACATCTGGGTTACCGTGATAGTTAGCAGAGTTGTTAGCTAATGCACGTTGGGATTGTCTACCCCACCACTCTCCTGATTTACAGGTACGCATCTGCTCATCACCTACATCACTCAAGGATAAGAGAGCACTCCTTCGTACACCACCCACCACTACAACCTCTGCTGTTTTACACACTAAGTCATGACATTGTAATGTTGTGAGTTTAGTTGAGGTTGCATCTTTAAATGTCCTCACCGTAAACCAGAATAGTTCCTCTAATGGTTCAGGCCCACTTGCTCTACCACCAAATGTTTTCAGAGGTGCCCCTGCTTTCCTAACTCCACTCACATCCCACTTGGGTATTAGTCCAGAGTACAGGAGAGAGATCAGTTCTCGGAATGCCTTTGCCCATCCTAACTTAGAGTCTCTAACAACTATGAGTGAGTCTGTTTCATGTAAGGTTTCAGGTACAAACGGAAGTAAACTAGTGTACTTGTATTCAACTGAGAACCCAACACCAGTACCGTTCATGAGAACGTACAGTAACTCATCAAAGGATCTAGGAGAGTCAATGGGTAGGTATGCACAGTTGTACCCAGCCACGTTCTCTTTATCTAGTGCCTCTCCTGCGGTCATTAAGCACCTCATTGACGGCATAATTTGCAGGGAATATACTGCACTCTTCAGTATACTTTCTAACTTCTTGTCTACTGTGTAACCACAGTTCTCTTTGAGATGTCCTCTGAAGAACCTGAAGTATCTATCGACTGTCTCTTTCCATGTCTCTCTTCTTTTCTTTTCGTAGTCCCAACGTGAGTACCGAGAGAGGTGTATGTATTGCTGGTATTGTGTAGGTAGTTCATCCATGATTCTCTTTCAATCTTTTAATGTTGGCTTGGTCATCGGACTTAGCTAATGGATGTTCTAAACTTTTTTCAACATAACTTCTCCATTGCTCTTTCTGTTTCTGACTCTTCTCTTTCCACAAATTTGGCTCATGAATTACTACCGTAGATGGTGGTTCCCATAAAGTCGGGTACTTATCTATTCCATTGAACTGTTCCTTCTGTAGTATGTATGCCATTCTTGCTTGTAGTATAGCAAACTCCTCATCGAATCCTCTTGCCTTATATGTCTTTCGTACTGCACCCCAACGACTGTCCTCATTCTTGTCTGCTTGTTCCAGTACTCTGTTTGCAGTAACAGCACCAACACCAAGACAACCGGTGTATCCATCTACTTGGTCACCTGATAGTGCTTGCCTAAAGAAGTTCTTCTCCGCAATATCTTCTGATATATCGTAGATAACTTTACCATCAAAGTCCCAATGCTTACCCGGAATTGTGAGTAGGTCTTTGTCTGTTGAAACAATGCATGTGTTCTCTGTATCCTTAGTACACTCTATACCCATGAGATCATCTGCTTCTAACCACTTAGACTGTAGTGTAACATACGCATTTCTTAAGTACTTACGTGCTGGCTTGTAGCACACAGGTTTTCTTATACCTATCCTCTTAGCTTTGTAATCCGGATTAAGTTTCTTCCTAAAGTTATCATGTGAACTGAGAAACACTACTACATCATCTGCATCTGAGTCCTCCTTAAGCTGGCTAATCTCTGAATCAATTAGATTCCTAACTGCCTTGAAGTCACAATGAAGTGTCCATATATCGTCACCCCAATCAACTTCCCTTTCACATGCACAACAGTTTTTATAAACTAGTATGTCACCATCAATTAATAATTTCATTTGTCCCTTTTGTTAGTGTGTTTCAGCCCAGTTAGAACCGAATGTATACTCACCTGTTAGTGGTACCCTCAAGTTAAGAAGGTTACCTGAGTTAGTGATTGCTTCTACTGCAATCTTTCCTACTTCATCTTCAAGTCCTTCACGAACAAGTACTTGTATCTCATCATGAATGAAAGCAACTTGTTGGTAGTCCTTGTCCTCTTTAAATCCTTTCTCCTTCATCAGCCTGTGGAATTCAACCACCCATTTCTTACATATGATTGCTCCTGCTGATTGACATAAGGAATTAAGTGATGAGTGTGTTGATCTTACTGGAACCTTCCTTCCATCAATACCAAATAGGTATCCCTTCTCTGCCTTCTTGAACACCTCTTCTCTTAGTTTCTTAAATGCTGGTACCTTCTTGAAGAATCTGTTCTTTAGTTTCCTACCTTCTCCTTTATCCTTGCCCACAATCTGACCCAGCTTTGCTTCTCCGGCACCATATAAAAGACCATAAATAAAAGTCTTAGCTTGATCCCTACTAGGAAGGTCAGCAGCTTTTCGATTAGCTTCGTGTATATCACCACTAACCACAGTCTTAGCATAACTACCACCATCAAAGGAAGCAAGATAATGAGACACAACCCTAATCTCAAGAGAACTAATGTCACATCCAAGAAGACTAAAGCCTTGTGGTGCATAGAATAGTTTCCTGCATTCTGTTCCATATGGTGTCTTGACACTAGGTACCTGACCGATATTAGGATGGGAGTGAGAGCAACGACTTGAAATTGAACCCATTGTATTAACTGATCCGTGAATCTTACCATTCTTTTCATGATGTAACCAAGCATGTTTCCCCTCTGATAATTGAGCTATTAATTTATTCACACCAAATGCTTCTGCCATTAGCTTTGCTTCTGGATAAGGTAGCTTAGATAGTATATTCTCATCCACCTTTGGCTCATTGGTTGGAGTAAACTCTTTAGGCTTCCAGCCTCTTAACTCTGTCAATCTTTTAGCTATGTGTTTACGTGAGTTAGGATTGAAGTCAACAATCTTAACCTTGTTATAGGTACCATTCTTTCTTGAACCCTCATCAACAATCCATGAACCAAAGATTTTCTTTAACTCACCTTGTAACTTGTTTCGTTTCTCTGCTAGTTGTGCATACAATTTAGATGCACCTTCAACATCAAAAGGAAATCCGTTCTCAGTTTGTCGTAAGCATATGGTATGTATGTCATGCTCCAACTGTATTGAACCATCTGGAAACTTAGCACCAAGTAACTTACAGTACAGTTTATAGTTAAGTCCAACATCATTCTCACAGTACTTAACCATCTCATCACTCAACTCTTCAAAGTTTGTGAACTCTCCTTTATCCAAGTTCAACCTCTGACCCCATGACTTGAGAGAGTGTCTACCATACTGGTCTTTGTCTATGGCTTTGTTGTTGAAGTCCCTCTTTGCTCTGTCTGGATAGATTAACCTAGACCAAACCAACGTGTCTCTTATCTTTTGTGTTGGTTCAGGTTCCCATTTGAAAAACCTTTTCAGAACTGGTATGTCAAAGGATATAATGTTGTGACCCACAATCGTGTCAAAATTTTTCAGTAAAAATAGTCCGTCCAATATTTCTTCACCTACAAAAGACCACAACCTATCTTCTTCTATGTCATAGAGTACTAAACAATGTACCTTAGTCAAGTCCTCTAGTAGTCCATCAGTTTCTATATCAAATACACATGTCTTCATCTTCCCCCCCACTTAAATCTTGCACCATTGCAATCATTGAGTCTAAACATAACTGGCAAAACGTAACTGGAATATTACCAAACATACCTGTGACTCCATCACCCACAAACTTAGAGTTCTGTCCACATATGGAGCAACTGTCCGTGTGGAGTGATTCAAATAAATCCATCAGAACACCGTGCTATCACCAGACCAACTCTCGTCCACTTCCTCCTCATCGAAGGGCATCTCATCTTTTGGTACCTCAGTTAGCCTACCTGTTTTACGGTCATAGTCCAGTTCACAAGCCACACCTGTTTCTCCTGTCCATCTGTTTTTAAGTACCCTAACTGTGGTTCGGTCAGGGTCATCACCTTGCTGGTCTCTCTCACACCCAATCACTATATCAGATAGCTGTCCTATGGAAGCGGAACCTCTTAGTTGAGCCATGCTTGTTTGTGCTCCATCCTCGTGACCCTTGTTACCTTGTGGTCTCTTCAGGTGTGACACTAGTATAAGACCACAGTTCACCTCTTCAACCAGACCTCTGAGTTTGGTCATTAGATTGTCAATGGTTCTTCTCTCGTCACCCTCTTCAATACCAGATACCACAATGGATATGTGATCCAGTATTATGAAGCTACATCCACATGCTGTCACCATGTACCGTATCTTATTCAGTAGATTGTCTCCTTCAAGTGAACCCCAATGGTCATACATGTAGATTCTACCTGTGTTCAAGGTATTATCGAAGGCTTCCTTGAAGTCTTTATCCTCGACCTCAACATTACCTAAATGTAATGGCTTGTTTAGGTAGAGTCCCATGAATCCTAGTCCTGTCCTCTTGTTGGATTCCTCTAGTGCAATGTATCCTATTGTTTCCTCTTGGTTCAGCATGTGATTCGCCATCTCTCTACAAACCTGTGACTTACCTATACCTGCACCGGCTGTGATCGTGACTATCTCACCTCTCCTCATACCAAGAGTCTTCTTATTTACACCTTCATATGGGTACTCACATGATGACATGGAATCCTCTGCACTTACTATGTCCCACAGATCTTTACCATTCACGATACCATCTGGTCTATAGACTTTAGCTTGCCAGATACAGTCAATCAACTCTCTTACTCTACCTTTAACTAACATATCATTAGCATCCTTCAAAGGTAACTTTGCTATCTTAGCCTTGCCCGGTGGTAAAACTTGGGCACATTCTCTTGATGCTCTAATACCTGCATCATCACTATCAAAACAAAAGATGACCTCTTCGTACCCATTCAATAGTTCTATGCTCTTACGGATAGCTTTTGAAGCTCCTGCTGACCCATTAGGAACAGAGTACACAGGCCACTTGTTACCTTGAGATTGTGAAACGGATAGTGCATCTATCTCACCTTCACAAACGATGGCCTTCTTCCCTTTACCTGACCATAGGTGCTGACCATATAGACCTGCTTCCTTTATGTCACCTCTGGTGTGGAAGTCTTTGTTACGAAACCTGATTTTCTGTGCTACCCTCTGTCCACTTGCATCTTTGTAATTAGCAATCTGTACTGGTTGTCCTGCAACCTCACCTATACAATAGTCCCACTTCCTACATGTGTCTAAAGAAATACCACGTGCACTCAGGGTTGTTGCTTCACCTTCAACAAAATCCATGTGTTTATCCCCCTTCTTTGTTACTGGTTTCTGTTCTCCTCCTGCTTTCTCTCTGTAATTACAACCAAAACAGAAGGCATGTCCGTCATCATAACGTGCTAAGTTATCTCGTGATCCACACTCAGGACACGGCTCATGTTGTATGAACTCACTCTCTTCGTGTGTGTCTAAGTAGTCCATGTCTTTGTACCATCTTTACTTTCCAATACTACCTTACCAACATAAGAATATCCCACATGATTTAAAAATGAGTGGAAGTTTTCTAATAAATCCTGTAATGAGTTAGCCTCAAAGGATACCTTATTCTTCTTAGTTGTACAGTCTCTCCAATCATCAGTTAATATCTTGGAGTAATCAAGTGCCTCATATGAAAAAGTAAATCGTTCTCTTATCTCATCACCATCTGGTTGTTTGTCAGTCCATTCCATGTTCCCCCTTTATTAGTTAGTCCAAACACCTGATCCACCTACCTTATACTTAAGTAGACCAGCGTTATCCTCGTTTATAGCCCACCACTCCTTCACATCAAAGGATGGACAGTCTGTTTCACTCAGGTCTCTATGACCCACCACTTGTGCATCAGAATACATGTACTTAAGAGTCTTTACTAAAACAAACAAGGACTCCAACTGTTCTTTACTATAGTCAGGTGCCGTAATACCTCTAGTGTTCAACCCTCCTGCCATACATACACTAACTGAATCAGAGTCATGCTCTTTAGTGTGTGCACCTATGTCATTCGGGCCACGGCCTACCTCAATCTGACCACCACGCTTTATGAAGTAATGATAACCAACCTTTAGTAGTCCACGTTTACGATGCCACTCATCAACAGTCCTGATGTTTATGTTTGAGTTAGGTTTTGTGAGAGTGGAGTGGATCACTATGTAGTTAGTCTCTTTTCTTCTTGACATCCTTAGTCCATTCATGAGGTACAATCTCTTCTGAATACAAGAAGTTATGCTTCTTACACCAGCTTGCACATGTTAGTCTGGAACCTTGAACACGACTGTTCACATTAGCAAACACAAATCGTATGTCTAATTCCGGATGTTGTTCTTTGATAGACCTGTGCATCCTTTGTTCTTTGTATCTGAAGTACCCCTTTGCTTCAACTATGACACCATTGGATAGCACAAAGTCAGGTTTATACTTGTGTTCAACGTAGTAAGCAACGGACATTGGCTCATACTCATGTTCGCATTTGCGTTTTGCTAAGTTGTCCGCTATCCGTTGCTCAAGTCCAGATCTAAAAGTCACCAGACTGTTCTCCCTCTTCTTCTTCAAAGGCTTCACCCTCTTCCTTCTGGTTGTTACCCTCATCCACGACTACCTCGTATCCTTCTTCTACTTCAAATACATCATCAGCACTCTCACTTGCAATGTACTCAATCAGCTTCAGGACTTGAACCATTCGTAACCTAAGTTGTACACCAAGAGAAGTACCATGTTCATATGGTGCAATCTCATAAGCTACTCTACCTATACTCCCATTGCCCACCTTAATAGTGGATGGAAGTGGTGCACGATCTGGGCCAACAACCACAGGTCTTTGTGTGAAAGTCTGCCCTGTCTTTGAGTTTGTACCTGATGCCTTGAGTTTGAAGTGGAACTCAGTCCCAACCTCCATACCCTCTTCATCAAGTGACACCTTATAAGGCATGTACTCCTGCCATTTCTTTGCAGACTTCTGCCGACACCTTTCCTTCCACTCATTATGAGCGTTGTCAACAATCTCCTGCATATCTTCAGCATCAGAGCCAGTTAAGAGTACCTTAATATGGAACTGACCTTCAGCCTTATAGGTTGTGTCAGCCACCATAATATGAGGCCACTTGAACTCACCCTTTGGAGTTACTGGATATTTTCCTGCCATATTTTCCTTTCGTGTGTGTTATTGTTTGTGTTGAACCTAGAATGTCCACATTTAGGAGAAGAAGTACTCAGAGTCGAGGACTCCCAGTATATCAAGGTCACCACGTTCAGGTGGTGCCTCAAGTTCTGGTATCACATCTGTTACCTCATCATAAAAATCAGTAAGTACATCTGTCTCCGAATACATGTCCACAAATGACTTACGTATTGCATCTGCCATACGTGGAACATAGTGTGCATGTACTCCATATGAGTCATGCACCACAGAGAAATTATTTATACCTTCCTTTACACACCTGTTAATAGTTAGTGTGAGTGCAGTTGCATCCATACTATGCACAAAGTTAGGTGACACGCCATTGATTGATCTTCGCTTGTCTAAGTTCTCTGTCTCCTCTAGTATAGAGGGTTTAATTAATACATTATCAATATGAGTTGTTATCCTTCGTGGTTTCATGCTCTTGTATATCTGCTGTACCACAAATCCTGATGGTGTCTCCCATATTATGGGTAGGTTCTTCTCTGACATCTTCCTACCTATGTCTTGAAGCCATGTCATTGCTTCTCTTGACTTGATTACTACCTCACCTATTGCTTCCCATACATGCTTACCCACGTATAGTGATGCTTCATACACATGCTCACCAAAGGGATTCGATGTTGGATTAGCCAGTATCTTAGCATCCATTGCATCTTCTACGTATGCCCTACAACTGAAACGTGTACCCCCATAGGGTACCACCATCACAGGTCTCTTAGTAATCTTACGATCTAAACCAAAGGATAGCCACTCTTTAGAGTAGGGTACCCCATGTTTAGCATCTTCCTCCACCTTCTCCAGTACCACATCTGCCACCATCTGATAGATGTCTTGAGGTACCTTCTCTGGTGTGAGGTTGGTAGCCTTACCACCTATGGTATCTCTGAGCATAGCAGAGAAGTGTTGGAGTCCATTGTTTGATCCGTCTAAACAAACAGGTAGACGAGACATGAATCCATATCCTTTGTCACTAAACTTTGACCACTCCATACACCATGCTAAGAAAGTCCAAGGTTCATCTGCCTTAGTCCACCACCTGTGATTAAGAGGTTCTCTTGCAGAATGTTTAATGTTATCAGTATTTTCTATGGCCCATGCTACCCTGTCCTTGAATGAAACCTTGTCATATCCAAATGAGTTTGCTCCATGTACACCAAAGTAATCCCTTTGTTCCTCATTGTTAATGGGAAACTCATCTGAAAACTGGAGTAAAGACTTAGCATAGTCCGGGCCTTGAGGTGTGAGGAAGGAATTAACTGTGTACTTCCTACCTCTGAAGTCACATTGGTACACAAAGTAAATAGCTTTGTACTGCCTGAACTTTCTTGCCATTGCAAGAGTCCTGACTAGTTGAATACGTTTGCTGGTCATCTTTGCGTTGAGGTCATGAACAGTCATGGCTTTCTTCTTCCACTTGATGAAGATGTCCAACTGTTCTTGTGTCATGTCCTTTTTCTTACCTTGTATTGGACAGGGTAGTACCTTGTAGTCCTCTCTTGGTGGTAAGTTAGCCCATGATTCACCAGTTTCCCAACACCTTCTCATCACATCTAACACAGGTTCATTGACCATCCACTTAGTCCTTTGGAGTGCATTGATTGCACCATATTCCATCGGCATTGAGTGGTTCTTCATCTCCTCTAGGTACTCTCTGTTCCTAGTCTTAATCATTGGTATAGTGTCAATCCTTTTAGTGTGGTACCCTCCATTGAAGGGTGAACTCCAGTCCAGAGGTGGTACTACACATGGATAGAAGTATGGATGAAGACCTTCACCTTCCTTATTAACATTCTCTATCCAGAACAGGGTTGCTTTGTTAGCTTGAAGGTATATGATACGTCTCTTCCTACCAAATTGGACAGTCTTAATCTCCATTAAACCTGTTGTTCTAATGAGTATGTCAATGAGTTTGCTACCTAAGTGTAGTCTCTCTGTCTTACTCCAAGGATTGTGTTCCAGTAGCTCAACCCTACTCATGGTTCTAATGATGTTGTACCTACGATACAGCCTGTTACTGGTACGTGAGGTAACCTTCTTCTTGATCCGTCTGAATATCTTCTTTGACTCTGCACCTTTGTCCCATAAGTCAAACTTAAACTGATCCTCTACTGCACCAGCTAACTTCATGGCAACACGAGTAAACGGACTTCTCTGTGACACTCCATCTAGTGAGTACTTCAAGGTTAAGTATGCACACACTTCTCTATTCATTAGAGCTAGTGTGAGTGCAGAGTTCTGATACTTACCTACTCCACCTGACAATGCTTCATCAAGAAACTCTTTGATTCCCTCTGATACAGAGTCAAGTGCCTCTTTCATTAGAGTGATACCATAGAGAGTGGTTGATTCTCCACTCCCTTTACGTGCTTCTCTTATGTTCTTGTAGTACCTGTCGATACCAAGAGAATTCATTTCCTTTTCGATTCTTTCTTGCTCATCGTTCAGGTTCAATTTAGTACCTCTTTTGGAATGTTTTCAGACAGTACCTCATTAAAGTTCTTCTCAATAAGACCCATTGTTATACTGATGAATACTAGTGCCCTATTGATTGCTTCCTCTGCTGTACAATCCTCATCTCTGAGTGTACCATCTATCATCACGATTGCATTACCCAGAATCTGCTGTGCCTTTCGATCCAACTGTGCAATCTGTTTGTCTGACATGTTATACTCAGTCTTTAAGTCTTCATAATCAAATGTCTTTATGTCACCATCATCTTCCATACGCTACCCTATGTGTGTTATAATATCTTTCCTACACTTTTGTGTACCTTCCTTGAAAGACTTCTCAGTTATGTTACCTGAGTATAGCCAATCGGCTTCATCCATTAGTGTGACTGTAACCTCCATGATAAACTGTGTGTACTTCAGCCACTCAAGTACATCATCTGGAAACTTCTGTTTGTTTAACCTAATGTCTTCCATGAGTGTAGTTGCTTCTACCTTAAGTTCACTCTGGATGTGTCTGAAGTGTCCTCCACTCATACTATCCTCACAATTAAATGTTTTACCTACAGTTAATCTGTTGTACTTATGTTTACTCTTGTGTACATGAGTACCTCTATTAAGAATACCTTTTCCCATAGCTTATTCTCTTTTACTTCGTAAATGTCCATATATTATTTGAGTTGGTATTGAGGTTCGTAAACTGACCAAGCTGTTATGGTCTAAGACTTCCCCTCTGACCTGTATCGCCAAGTCTTTATGATGTGGGTTCCGGATTTATTACGTCAATAACCACACTCATTCTTTAAACTTCCCAAGTCTCTGTATTTCTTACATCATATAGTTCTACTTTATTCTTCAGTCCACAATGAGGACATGTCATTATACTTCCAAAGTATGAACCAGCGTAGCTCCACCAGTTCTTACATTCACCACATGTGAAATGAAATATGGTCTCACTTGTGTACATGTGTCTCTTCTTAATGTTTGTCTCCATGTTTCTCCTTTACCTTTACTATGTAACCATTGTAATTGTCTGGTGTCCTGTATGTTACTAAGGTGGTCACTATGTACATGGTTAATCCTTTAGCACCCACTCCCAGTACCTGTTTCGACTTATTAGTTTGCACTTGTTCATCCTTTCTTCATGGTTTCTTAGATCTTTAGTCCACTTAAAAGGACAAGGTTCATACGTGTCGAAGATAAAGTTTGCTGTCAACAGCATCACTATGATACCTATTAGTATGTTGGTCACTCCCATCCCTCTATACATACAGAGGTATCTCTGTTGGTCGTTACAAACTCTTCTCCTTCGTATTCATCTGCTACATTCACGTAATAATCTTTCATGTTCCAACGGACATACGTAATAAGTTCCTCTTTCGACATCTTATTAGTATAGTTGTCAACTGCGGTTTCTATTTCATATATTTCCATTTGTTTCCTTTACATGTGTGCTAGTATGAATGCATTCCACTTATCAAAGAATGAGATGTATGAATACACTATGAATATCAGTAACATAAACTTAAACATGTGTTCCCCTTTGTAATTGGTGGGCAAGGTAAGAGTTGCACTCACTCTGTCATACGACACCTGATTTACAGTCAGGTTGCTTTCTCCATTGCATACTTGCCCTTCTTAATTAAAAGTTTAGCGTTCCTACGTACACCTTTGTTTGCTAACCTTGTGAAAAACTTGTGATTTCCTTTACTCCTAATTCGTGGAGGTGGACTCCAAGTGTTTGCAAACTTTCTACCTAGTTTATTTTCTTTCATGCTCCTCCTAAAAGGGTGTATCCACTTTCCATGCTACACTCTGCACTTCACGTGCATATGTGTCACCATATTCCCATGATCCATAGGTCATAGGTGATTTAACTGCACAAAACCACCTAGCATATGGATTCTCTTTCTCCTTCGATGGCTTCTGCCATTTCTTGAGAACTCTCCACTCCCATGTCCCATCTGGAGACCTCCATATCTCATACGGATTCTCTACTGGTCTGGTTTTATTCATTAAGTTCTTCTCTTTACTCATCGGTTCCCCCTCTATCTGTGAATGGTTCATCATACTTATGGTCGTATCCACCATAGTCTACATCATCACCATGAAATGTAGTTCGTTCTATTCTAAATGGTGTCACATTAGTTAAATTAAACCTGTGTAACACATCTTCCTCATTTATGTCTGGATCAGCTTCTAAACAGTTTGCACATGTCCAATGATCTGTCACATCATCATACACAAACAGAACTGCATCAGAATCCACCAACATATCACAGGAACTACAGTAAAACATTGACATTAGTAATCCTCTTGTTTAATGTTCGCTTCATCAGTTGTGTACTGTATCCTGATGATGCCACCACCTCCACAATACACAACCATTGCAATTATTATTCCAAATACACCAGTTAGTACCCCACCCCAAAATATTGTGAGGTACACCAGTATATCAGGTAATGCTAGAAACCACATCATCTTTCCATGAAGTTCGGACTCATGTCTGTGAATCTTAAGGTTGCATGGTCTGACACGTAATCTCCATTACCTGTGTTCACCTCCACCTTGAAATTGGCAAGGTAATGTGCGTCTTTTACTATCTTGTATAGCATGTTCACCAAATGCTCTTGAGCCATGTCCTCAATGTCCAAATACTCGTCCTTTGAGACACTATAATGACTCAATCTTATAGCATGGTGAACACCTTTCTTTTGTTCACTCATATTCTACCTCTAGTTATTTCCAGATACACATGTGTAATGCTGACACATCATCTGGCGTTTTGAAATGATGTGGATACAGTACTTGTAGGTGCGTACACCAGTTGTTCCACATCTTTGGAGAGCCACCATTTGACTCTATAAGGTCTAAGTATGCCCACGCCTTGATTCTCTTTGTCTTATCTGAGTTTCCACTAGTTTGCAACCAGTTTGGTGTACCCTTAGATGCATCAACTTCAGGTAAATACTTCCTAAAGTTGTGGACATCCATACACCCACTCTTACCAGACACCAGTTGTACCACGAATCCAGACTTAGGTAACCCCAACCCCGGAACTTCCAAGAACAACATCATCAAGTCATGTGCACAAGTAGCCTTTTTAGCACGTAGAATGCTCATCATCCTATTGAACAGGTCTTGCCTATGCTTCCGCACGTAATCAATTCCTGTTCTCTTGTTGCCCCAAATCCAAGATGATTTGACACCACGTTTCCTGAATTCCTTCATCATTCGTGGTAGCATACTGGTCTGTACTCGGATACTTGCGAATACAAACGCAATCACTAATTCCAGATTTTTGGCACTCTGTTGAGCAAACGCACGTACTAAAGGATTGTGCGTGTTATACATTCGCTCTTCCTTTGTTCTAGTTCACAATTACGGAATTCTCAAAGAGAGCATTCGCAAGTTTAACCAATTCACGTGTTTCATGCATACGTTGCATGAAAATGGGTCTGGACTCCCCAAAATCCTGTACGAATACAGGCTTGCCCAGAATGGTACCCATGAATACACCTTTAGCAGTCATCTTACCACTCTTACCAGTACGAACCCATTGTCCTACGTGCAAGTTATGGTTATGCAAAGGTTGTTCATAGAGACCAGTAATGTTTGAAATATAACGCATTTCAATTCTCCATTACTAGTTGATAATACTAGGTTTTTCAAAGAACCAGACACACATAACCTAGAAAAGTGTGACTAGCTTAAGTATTGATAGTAGCGTACATTGTCTATTAGGCACTTTGCTCTACGAATCCTACGCTAGAAAATAGTATATCTAGTTTGAGAATCGTGGCTCTTACGCTCTCCAAGAGTATACGCTACTACCTTAAGTTGTTCCCCGACTTACTAAGCCTTTGGACTTACTAATTATGCCATCTTAGTAGCCTCCACCTATTTACTTGTGTACATGCGAAGGTTATTTGTCTTGATCAGAACAAATCAGTCCTTCATTCCACCGAAGTAATAGTTCTCCTATTAAATCTGTAAAGCTAGCTATACTCTTGCATACCGCTTCCACGCAAGCCCACCCTGCTATCCACACTAGCTTTATTCAGTTGTCAAAGATCAGTTAATAATTACGTGGAAACGGCTCTTTACCATACGATACCGAGTGTCTCACACGCTGTCGATTTAGATGTGCCATGTAGACCTTAACATTCCTGCAAGGTCTCATTCCTGTATGAATTGCATCCCATACACTTGAAGTTTTCACATAAGATGAAGCTTCTGATAATGCAACCACACGATAACGCACACCATCAATTTCAATGCGTTTCATTGTTACCTTGTGTGTTTCATTAATCTGCTACACTTTGAGACCTCGCTAAGTTAGTTACCCATAATTAGCTTGAGTAAGCCCCATTAGTTTTTCATTACACTTGTTTTCAACTTTTTGAAATAAGACAATTAATTCCATTTCAAGCTCACGACCCACGGACAAACGGTTTTTCTGAATGAACCGTTTTTGCTCGTGTGCCTTGTTCCTAACATCAATAATAGTTTTTACATACTCAAGTGAACCGATTGTTTCACCGTAGTTAATAATTGTATCAATGACTGGATTTAGCATTTCAACCTCGTTTAGTTATGCAAGGTCTCAAAGTGTAACAGATTCAGTTATCCAAGAGCTTTTTTAACTTCTACTTTCATTATATCAGAAGTATGCAAGTTGTCAAGTTTTTTATTCGTTATTTTGAATAAAATATTTGAACTGCTCACTATCTTCTTCATTCCAACTGGTTGCGTGTAGAATCTCTTTCAAGGCAATTTGATCAGCCTTGTCAAGTTCTACTGTTTCCAGTTCGTCTAATAAAGTTATGTGTTCGTTCATGATTTCACCTTGTTTGTTAGTCTTATTTAACTTTCTAACTTCATTATATCAAAATTGGACAAGGTGTCAAGTTTATTCGTAATTAATTTTCACTTTATAAATAGCCGAATATTTAAGTATACAGATGTTTGCATATGTTTAGCTGGTCTCATTGAGTGAGATTAAAAAAATAGATGGACATACAAACATTTACATATGTAAACATTCAGATATACAAATGTTTAAACACATGTATCCCCATGTCACCAAACATGCAAACATTTGTATACTTGGGTATCTGCATGTGTGAATATTTGAATACTTGAGTATCCATATGTAGGCATATGTAAATCCTACGATCCACAAGCGGGCACCCATTTAAATATTTAAATATACAAATATGTGTACCCAAGTTGCACCGGGGTAAATTGACGCACGCACGTATCGATGAGGGTCTCCCATTTTTTTACCAAAATATCCACATGTTAGCACAAAGTGAGTACACATTTGTACAAATAGGAACCTACACACACAAAAGTAACCTAGTATATACACATTGTGTACTCACTTGTACCTATAATGTCCTCTTTTGTTAGAAGGTGGTGTTACTCCATGTAGGAAACTCAGGTTCACTAGGGTATCCTAATGGATTAACAGCATTTTCCATGAATCTTTCCAATTCTTTATCAAGTAAGTAATCTTTTCTCTCATGAATCTTTATGTCTACGTCAGCAGCCATTTGTTCTACCCAATAACTCACAGCCATGCTCAAGACATCAAGACGATCATCATGAACTAGGGCACCTTTCTCTTTTGTCACTCTAGTCATCTGATGTGCAAGCATGTATTTGCTTTGTGACTCAGGTGGGTAGTGTTGAACAGAGGTGTAGTCTCTTTCCAAGGCTTTCTGGTCAATGACTAGCCTATGTTGATTCATTACTGGCTCTAGTGTGTCAATGATTCTCTTTTCTTTCTGGATGTTGTGTCTAACTTCTTCTATTGTACAAGGGTAAATCTTAGTGAGTGTGGGTTTAAGGAGTTCCATGAACATCCCGTCACCAAAGTTAGATTCAATCAACACTTGGTTAACCAAGTATTTCCTAGCTAGCACACTCAAGGCTTGTAAGGTATCATTTGAGTATCCACCCTCTATTCCACCAAAGTCTATGACATAGAGTGTCCCATTGAGCATTTTAACTACTGCAAATGCTGTTTCGTCTTTACCTCGTCCACTTGGGTCAATGGCTAAGACTGATCCAGTATAACTTACATATTGGCCCACTATTTGCATAGGAGGGTAGAAATAATCGCCCGGTAATCCTACGTTAGGTATGTCAATGATCTTGTCCCTTGATCTTCCCCACACCAATTTCTCTGGAGCTTTGTCATTATCAACGTCCATCACAATGAGATCCTCCAGTTTAAGAGGGTACCTATCTGCATCTGATAACGCAGTATCCAGCATAAACTGAAGTGCAAAGCCGGAGCGTCCGTAGCTGAGTTCTCTTTCAGTCAGGTCTAGGTCGTCAAACCTGAGTGGGTCGAGTGGAAGACCTGCTTCTTCCCCATCCTCAATCTTCTGTTTAACAATGGGAGCAAGCCTATCAAGGTACTTATCTGGGTTCTTAGGTATCCTTGAGGGCCAAATCAAAGGTTTGTACCCTCTCTCTGGTAGTGTTTCATAAAGAGACATCTCTGTCTGAGGTGTACCAAGGTAAATCACTCGTCCATCAGGTTTCAGGATTGCGTCAAACTCCTTGACTGCCTCACTAATCTTGTCTCTCATGGTCTGAGTCATGGAGTTATTTGGAATCTCCACATCATCAGCAATGATTATGTCAGCACGGCTACCAGCTAGTTGACCTGTGATACCTGCTGACTTAACAGAGGGACTGTGGGATGCTTTAGCAGGAGCAACGTCAAAGCTAATCTTGGACTGCCTTTGGGAACCAGTTGGTGTCAAGTGTTGCAATATTGGCATCTCCGTTATGAGACGCATGGTGAATGTGCTGAAGTCGTCTGCCCTAATCTTGGAAGCTGAGATCACAAGTATCTTAACTTCAGGATTTAGCAAAAGCTGATGACATGCGTATGCACTTGTTATGTAGCTTTTGCCTACACCACGAAATGCCTCAATAACTATTCTCTTCTCGTTTTCATCCTGTAGGTACTCAGCAATGTCATACTGAACAGGAGTTGGCTCTGGTAACCCCAAGTGTTCCCACACCACAAAGAGGAAGTTACGGAAGTCTTGGATCAATTCTGTGTGTTTAGTTTGCATTAGATTACCTCATAGAGTGCTCAGATCGCTCTGTAACGAAAGAAGATTAACCAGGGGTACCTGTGTATCCTGATTTTGATTTTAGGTACACTCAGCAGTCCGCTAAGACTTTTTGCAACTTGTCTTTCTTGGGAAATGGGAGCACATTAACTAAGTGTCCAAGAGGACTATCTTGCATGGGTAGACCTTCTATTCCATTATCTTTGAGAAACTTAATAGCGTTACTCATGTCTGCACTAGATGCTACTCCACTTGCTATTCTGTCAGAGAGTTCTCGTGCCACCTGAGAATGTAGGTTCTCTAGGGTTTCCTGTGGTGCTTTCATTTTTTACCTTTAGATGCTAACCAGCTTTCATAGTGAGTCATAGGAGGGTTTCTAGGTTTAGTATTTTCAGTAGTTATTTTACCCCCTAGACCCGGATGAGATCGGACTGTGTGCTCTGACGATATTTTTTGTAACTTTTTTGTTGGAGCTTTCCATTTATCAAAAGTACCTTTAGGCCACTCTTTCATCTGATCTAATTTTCCACCTTTTGACATCCCCATAGATTTTTCCATATCTTTACGCCATTTTTTTGCATCCCATTTTACCTTAATCTTCTTTAATTTTTTAGTTTTGAATAGGTTCTTCTTACCTCCTGTAAAGCCCTTTAAGCTACCGAGTCCACCTCCTTTTGCTCCACTTTCTAGTATCTTCTGTTTATCTATAGGTTTAGCCATTTCTATTTACAGTCACATGGGTTACACGTACACGGGTCACACTTACACATATTTACCTTTGTAGTCATTAATTGCTGCTTTGATTGCATCCTCTGCTAACACAGAGCAATGTATTTTAACTGGGGGTAACGAGAGTTCCTCCACTATCTGAGTATTTTTAATAGTGTGTGCTTCATCTAAGGTCTTACCTTTGACCCACTCTGTTGCTAAACTGGAAGAAGCTATCGCACTTCCACACCCGAAGGTCTTGAATTTAGCATCAACTATTTTGTCGTTCTCCACTAGTATCTGGAGTTTCATTACATCGCCACATTCAGGTGCACCCACAAGCCCAGTACCGACAGCGATACTAGAACTATCCATGCTACCAATATTCCTCGGTTTTTCATAGTGTTCAATTACTTTCTTGCTGTAAGACATTACTTTTTCTTTTGGTTCCTTTGTTTAACATAGCTCTTAACATCACCAGCATATTCTTCTACGTTGGGTTCTTTAAGTATTTTCTTAGTCTTCTTAAGTTTATTTGGATTAGTGATAGTTGTAGAGGTTTTATAGTTAGTATCTTTCTTTGTACTTCTTAAAGTTCTATTTAGTTGTCTAACTTGAACATTAGATTTTATTTGATTTATAACTTTAGCTTGTTCACCAACAGTTTTAAAAGGTGCACTAAGAGAGATTTTCTGCTCACGTGTAATGAATTTATCTGTAACCTTTTTGGAGGCTTTAGTTTGAACATACCCCGGAACCTTCTTCTGTTTTTCTATATTAGCTTTTACTTTTAATGTAGCTTTTCTTACCTCTGCTTTTGTTATAAGAGGGGGCATCTGTTTAACTTTCATTTTACTCATTATCTTAAGAAAGTCTTTACTTTTAAACAGAGTTTTCTTTCCACCTGTGAAATCCTTTAAACTACCAAGTCCACCTCCTTTCGCTCCACCTTCTAATAACTCCCTCATCTTAGGAGATTTACCTGTGAACTTTTCCATTTAATAACTCCATACCCAAGGTCTCATGTCTGAATCTATTGTATCCAGATGTATAAATCTGGACTTGTGTTCCCCTTTCTGAGAGATCCCGATTCCCTTCCAGACCTTTGATCGTATCATTGCGTAACTCAGGAGTTCCCAAGCCGCCTTACCACTACACACTATATCCACAGCTTTACCAGTAGTGTGTGGGCCGTCTTTACCTGTGGAACTAATCTTATCATTATGGGTAGGGCAGCGATAGGCCGAACTGAGAGAAATTGGTTTACCTATTGAGTCTCTTAGTCTCTGTAGGGCAACAAGTGTTTCCTTGTTGAACTCATTCTTTCCACAACAGGAGCAAGATAACTCCTTACTACTAAAGTTGGCTGATGATATACCCATTTTAAGCTGTTTTATCTCCACGAAGACGGATTGATGGTAATTTCTTTCTCTCAGGGCCACGAGGATTAGGCATTGGCATCGGACTTTTCCATCTTTTGTTTTGTTTTTCCTCTTTCTTTCTTAGTCTTGGATCTATATAGAGAGGACTCTTACGACCATCCGGCAAATGTGGTTCTGTGAATAACTTATCTACTTTATCTATCAAGGTTTCTCTATGCATTTCCTTCACTTTACCTGTACCCGGTTCAATAAACATCTTATTCACATGACTACCTTTTCTATATTCTCGTCCTTGATTTCTTAATAGCCTTCCTGCAATTCCTCTACTCTTCCACGTTGTTTGTAACCGGGTCTGGGTTCATAAGAGTCTCTCTTAGAGGGGTTACCTGTGAATCCATGTGAAATCTTCTTTGCAGTTGCCATTAGGTAAAATTCTCCTCGTTAGATTTTTTAGGATTACATTTATTTCGGAGTTCTTGAGCTAACTTACTAGATTCTGTTTGTGTCATCTTCTCCATTACTTCCGGATCATAGTTAGCTCTTATGTGATCTACATAACAGTCACATGTTGGGAAGTAAATATCCTGTCCAATACTGGGGTTTATGTTACGGAATGATACCGCACAAACTTGCCATAGTTCTCGTGTTTGTTGAGTGGAAAACTTTAGTTTTTCTTGAGCAATTATGAGTGAACTCCAAAGGAACAATATCGCTATTGTAAGTGTGTGTATTTTCATGTTTACCTCTTGTTACATATGTTTCTTATATTCTGCAAGTATTTGGTCGTCTAAGGTGTTGTCAGTAGATTTCACGAGTCTCTCTAGCAAAATCAGGATAACTCGTTTTAAAAGTTCCTCTGATAGCATACTCATGCAGAGTGCTTTCACGGTTCCTCCAATTAATGGAGCTAGTAATCCAATCATTTTTTATTCTCCCTTAGTGTTACAGTTAGTAAATCCAGACTCTTAGTATTGGCATCCAATGCTCTACTCATGTTATTAATTGCTTGGGCAGACATCTCCGCAAGTTCGAAGATCTTATTATCATTCTCCATGTCCTGATTAAGAAATTCATGTCTCTCTTTTGCAGCAGCATCAAACATGTATCTGATAAACCAGAAGGATGCACCAGCCACTACAGTAGGTACACCAATAGTTTGAACTATGGATAGCCAATCTTGTCCGTTCATATATTACTCTCTTTTACTTTTTCTTGTTCAGAATGATTAGGAAGTTTAAAATCAGGTATAAAATCCACTTCTAAACCAGATTCTAATGTTAGGTTAATTTTCATTGTAATTCCGGACTTACACTTCTAATTTTCATGGTTTCACAGGCCAACTAATATCATCTACATCAGCATTGTCTTCAGGAACATCCCTGAGTGATTGCCTGTACGTTTTCATACCAGCACTTAAAGTATTATCCTTGAGTGCTAAGTAGTCTGTCTCTGCAAGTCTCCTGTCTCTATCTCTACGAACTGCAACCCACTTATCTGCCAAGAGTCGAGCATCCTTTGCAGTATCATCTCCAGAGAAGTGAGACATTTTGTAGTTGGTTTTTATAACATCACCAAATGTTTCTGACTCAAAGTCTTCATCCTTTTCAACTGACTCAACTACTTTTACAGAATTACCATCCATATCTGTAGTCATTACAAATGTGTCCTTACTGTCTGACCATGTTATGTTGTAGACTCCTTTTGCTGAATAATCACTAAGTTGATTTAGTCTTTCCTGAACATCCTCATCAGTACATTCAACTATGGTAAAGTCCTCAGAAGGATATGTGACTACATCATTGCCATTATCATCTTGAGTTGTGATAGAAGCAAGCCATGTCCAGTATTCAGACTTATCTTGACCTTTTGAATTTCTCCGACATTGCCATTCTGTTTCGTGAACTGTCTGGAGTACATTACTTTTGTGTGATATAAACATTAGTTTTCTTTCATGCTTTATGAATATAGGATTAAGAAAGTTTTTTAATATATAGTTGATTTGTTGTTGGAGAATTACCATCGTAAGCCCCACCATTGCAAAACTCAGAAATGAAATCGCCTCTTTTTAGATGAACACTCGCAGTCAAAGATATACAATCGTCTGCTGAAGCGGTCCGTTGATAAGCGATTATGTTTGCCGTAGTGGTTGCCGCAACAAGATTTTTTAGCAGATAAAAGGAGTTTGCAGTGTCAGCAACATATTTGTTACTCGTTATTTCATATTGACCGTCTTGTAGACAAATGTATCTGTCATAAGCAATAGCAAAATACTTCTGAATTCCATTGTTTGCACCGTGAGTCCCCCTGAGAATGTCTGGGATAAAAGTGGCTGACGAGATAGTACCACCGTCTCTTGATGTACATAAAACGCCATTCCCAATATAACTCGTATCCCTTGTAACCTCATCCCATGTCTTACCATCAGCAGTAACTACAAGATTAGTCTGTTCCATATTGCGATCACCACCTACTAACTCATGTAGGAATGGTGTTTCAAAGGTCTGGTAGTGTGAGGATGTGTGGATTGGGGTTGCTACTTGATATGCATCATGATACAACCAATCATCTGCTGTCCCTCCTAGCTCATCACCTAATGATCTTACTGTTTGAACTCCCATTGTTCCTGAAGATTTAGTAGCATAAATGTAATAATCCCCTCCTCCAGAAGAAGGTAATGAAGTTGTTTCTGCTCCAGAATCGGTGTATTGAGAAGAAACAGCTACATTGGTGGTTGCTCCATCAAAATGATGTATTATTTTTGTTACAGTATCACTGTAATAACGAAAATCTCCAACAACTTTTGCATCCCCAAAATATGTTAATTGTGGGCCTTGTTCACTTGTAAAATCTGCATAATTCATCCCCATACCCATTTTTGCGGTTGAGGTAGGTGAATTTATAGATACACTCCCATTTGTACAATCATGAAATGTATCTCTTGTAGTATGAACCACTCTAACTCCCTTACTCATTTTGTCCAGACCATTTGCTCCTTGAGCTACAAAATCTGCCATCAGCATATAGTCTGCCAAAACTACTGCATCCTCTGGGATTGGTGGTTTCTTGGGTTGGTGGAAGGTAACTTCTTTCCATTCTCCATGCCCAGCAGTACCCGAATCATAAACAGCAACTCCATCAAGTTCGTATATTTGGTCAGTAACACCTGACTGCATTTGAAGTCTAAGAATATGTGTGCCATAAGGTAGGTTTTGTGCTATTTGATGAGTTGTGTAATATTCATCCCCTGTTAATGTAATCCCTGTTCCTATAAATGTAATATATTGCCATGTTCCACCACCAGCATTTATAATTGATGAATGTGAAGTATTCCAATTCACATCATCACCACTATAACTTGTCAAACCATCATCCATAACATAGGCAATATCATCCATATCATCAAGCATACTTGCATCTGCATAAGTAGCTCCTGTTCCACCATTAGCCGCACCATTCCCAAACTCTCTCCAATGGAATGTCTTTGCAACTTCTGCAAGTGAGTGGTCTATTGTGGTCGAACTGAATAATGGTTGATAGTCAGTAGTCCAATCGTTTGCTTCTGGAGTGTTTGTATCTGATGATGCACCTATAGAAGTTCCAGCAGGAGGCATCATATTTACTGATGTCTTGATGTTTCCAGATGAATCAACCCACCTGACAACTCTACCTCCGTTTACTGGTCTGTAATACTTTGAATTTTGTACCCATGCAGATAGACCTAAAGAGGTTGCAGTATCCAGAGTATCATCAAAATATCCTGCACCTGTTCCAGCCCATCCTGTAGCAACTGAACCATGAGATGTTGTATTTGCTATTGCTACTGCTGTTCCTGCTTGATTTTGTGCAAATGGATTATAGTGTGGTGTTCCTGAGACTGTGAACTTCTTTCCGTATGAGACTACATTCTGTGAGGGTATCTGTATCTTGACTTTATTTGCATCTGATGTGGTGTCTTGGGCTATTAGTTCAAAGCCCACCATATAGTTAGCATGACCAGATGTTGTCTGCCGTAGCTTTAAAGTATGTATCCCAAGAGTTGTACCTAATCCCAAATTCTCTAAACCTCCTGCTTCTACATATCTTCCTGCAAGTGGAGTTGTTACTGACACCCCTCCTGCGTAATCAGTGGTATCATCAGTACCATCTAGTGTGTACTGAACTTTTCTTCCTGAAATGTTGTGAAATTGAATATTAGCATCACTAAAATAACCAACAATTTCTAAAAAAGTATCAGTACCACTAAAATAAACAACTTCAGCAAAATCTGACCCATAGCTCGTACCAGCTAAGTAACCTCTGCACCATTCCCTTCCATCTACACTATAAATATTTTTGCCGTGAGTAGCAGTTTCTTGTTCTAATAACTGAAGAGATTTAGTTTTATGCCTCTGACTCCCAAAGTGTGCGCCAATTCTAGGGTCTTTAATTGGCTTGCTTCCATTAATATTGGTATAGTAATAGCTTCTTCCATCAGACTGTGCAGTACCAAATGCACCAGAATGAGAGGTTGTACCGTCTAACAATTTGTTGCTAGTTCCAGATGCAACATAAGAAGGATACAGCACATCTGGGATTATGTGTGGCTTTACACCAATGACACTTGCCGCCATTGCAGTAGTGTCAACTGATGCAGGAGCATAATGTTCAGCATCTATTGAATCTGCAGCATAGTGTTGAGAATCAATTCCATCATTTGGAACTGAGACAGTTATTGTCTGACCTGAACCAGATGTTGCAATTCCGCTACCTCCTGCTACCGTGAGAGACTGAGAGTCTAGGTCAACTGCAACTGTTCCTGAGTCAGTTGCTCCATCCAAATCCTGTGCAGTTATTGCTGTATCAACAAAGTCTTTAACTGCGGCAGAAGTTGGAATAGTTGTCTCATTATCATTACTGGCAATTCCATCTGATTGAGTAACAAGTGTTGCGGCAGCAAAACCACCAGTTGTTAATTCACCAACTGTAATAGCTATCCATGTAGTTGTTCCAAGATCATAAACATACATTATGTTAGAGGAAGTATTAAAATACAAAGCACCATCAGTTAATGTAGCACCATCATTATCTACAGTTGGTGCTGATGATTTTGACCCTAAATAGCGATCATCAAAAGCATCTGTGTAACCTTCTGCGTCACTTGCATACTTTCTTGCAGAATAAAGCGCAGATGCGCCAGAACCTGTTACTGCAGTAGCTTCAGCAAATGATGCTCCTCCTCCTAAAGCCCATTCTTTTGATGAACCAAGAGTTGCAGTACTTCCAGTAGCATATTCTTTTGCTGAGAATTCAGAAGAAGCAACAGCTTCACCAGTAGTAGTAGCCCACTCTTTAGCTGATCCATCTGTAGGAGCTTGTGCGCCTACTATAGAAGCATAAGACTTTGCTGAGAATTCTGAGGTATCTACTGGCCCAGTTGTATCAGTAGCCCAATCTTTTGCTGAACCTTTTCCTGATGTATTAGATACTCCAGTTCCTCCTGTAGCCCATACTTTTGCAGAATAATCACCTGTACTCTGATCATCAATTCTACCTGTTCCTGTGGCCCACTCTTTTGCTGCTCCTTTATTTGCAGTATTAGTAACTCCTGTCCCACCTACAGCCCAAGCCTTTGCTGAGTGATCTCCAGTTTCTCCTCTAACACCACCTCCTACATAGGTAGCATAGTCCTTTGCTGATCCTCCAGTTGATACTGTAGTACCTATGGCATATTCTTTTGCCGAATATACTGTTGACTGATCTACTCCGGCTCCTGATGAGCCTCCTGATGCTGCCGAAAAGTGTCTTACTACTGCTCCTGTACGGACAGCATAATCCGTAGCTGTATCCTTTTGGTCTATAGCATCATCTCTGTATCCTCCTGTAACATCTCTGTATCCAGTAATGGTATCATTATGAATTTCAAGCTGTCCTAAGTTTACTGCATCATTATCTGCAGTAGGAGCTAGTACACCCCTAATTTTCTTATCTGCAGCACCCTGTTGGGCATCCCATACACCTGCTCCAGTATCAAATACTATACCCTTTTCTGCAGTAATAATGGCTTGCTGTGCCATGTGGAACACATTGAGACTTGAGTTATCTAAATCCTGTTCTGTGAGAATGGAGGCATTAGAGAAGTCAACTGAAGGAGAACTCTCGTTTTGTGCAGATCTCCTGAGTTCAATGATGGTTGAGTCGGAGAATGTTATGTTAGAGTTACCAGAAATTGAAGGGTAAATACCACCATTCTTGTATAAGTCTGTTGCCAGTATTGCAGTTTTGGAAACTCTAACTACTTGTAAAGTTGTGTTTATTGTCCATACTGTGTTACTCGTGTCATCCCATGTAGTTCCTTCTGCCCCACCGTTTAGTGTGGTGGCTGTATCACCATCCTCTAGGAACCCTGTTCCACTTGCATATGTGGCATCATCTTCTCTGTATATCCTTACACCATCAATGTATACCTTAAATACATCTCCACTTGTGGACTTATAGGAGTCACTTGAAGAGGGAGTAAACCCAAGGAGACTATAATCAAATTCTATTAGATCAGATGATCCTGATGCATAGGATATTCCGTCCCAAGGATTCCATGTTGTACTTGTTAATGAGTTTTCTGCTGGCATATCAGTTCTATTTTATTAAGTTTAATCCGTAAATGTCCATTTATTACTTTTAATAAGCTGGAGTGTACCCTTCTTGTTCAAGTTTCTTAAATTTTGGTAGTGCCTCATCACCATGCTTATTACGATACTTAAGTAATCCAGTAGTTCGTGCATCTACTGCCACTTTTAGTTTAGGATACATCATCAATAACTTCTCCCATGCCACATCTTTATGTTTCCTAACTATCTTAGAGGCTTTCTCGTGTCTCCAGTTAGGTTTACCGGGATTATCTGGGTATACTCTAGTATCATCATAAGCATACTTCTCTGATCCCATTAGTACACGAAGAGTATCAATCATCTTCATTCTTTCACCTGTTTCTGGATGTGGATATATTGGTTCATTACCAATTAGAAACTTATAGTCAGAGAATTGTTCAGGTGATAGTTGGATACCTAGTTCACTTCGGTTTCTTTGTGGGGCATTAACGTGGAATCCCATTCGTATTAGTTCCTGTATAACAGGATCATGTTCTTCATAGTCAGTCCAAGCATATCCTGACCAGTAGGACATGTCTCTATCTATCTTCTCTCCAGTAACCCAATTCCACTTCTCTCCACCTATATTTTCCCAGTTACCAGTTATGTTGGCTATGTCAACATCCCATTGTTCAGTCAAGTTTGCAATTTCCTTGTAGTCATCATGACCTTGGTATGCGTGAAACCCTTGATTTATTATTCTAGGTAATCGAAAGTTTCTTTTAGGTTTTTCCCATAGTGCTTTTTCAAGGTCTCCTGTTCGTCCTGCTTCTTCCACACCTTTAAAGAAGTTATAGAAATTACTGATAAAGTGCATATCTCCAATGGACTTCATTATACCTAGTAACATCCGATTACCAATTTCCTCCTGATTATTATTGTATTTCCATGCGTTCTCATACACATTAGCAACCATCATAACTGGGCCTGAGAAGGGAGCCAATCTATCATAAGGAACCCATTTATCTCCTGCTTTAATAGAGTATGGTACATATCCCGCAGCTATCCATAACTCACGTAGTTTAGGATCAGTCGGCCCTGCTCCAGTTACTTGTCCTGAAGTGATTAATGCGGCTGTTCCTCCAAGTAAGGCAGTAGATATTATGACATCACCTAGTACTTCTGCTTGTTCTTGAGGAGTACCTGTCCATTTTCTCCTTACTTCTGCTCTCATGACAGACATTCCAACTGTTCTCTCCGTGATCCTCTTGACCACATTTGCAGGTGTTCTCATAATGGGTACAAATGCTTCAGCCGGAATTGGGTGGTTTTTAACAAGTGATTGTAAATCGTGACTCCAACTTTTAAGTACTAAATCCTCCTGAAATACAGTCCTTCTTGCTTGTTCTAATCCTTCTGCATTTGTTGCTCTTCCTAATGAGTCATAGAATTCTGCCATCTCTTTTTTAGCCCATACCCTTCTTACCTCTGGAGTGGCTTCTTTAATTGCTTTAGGCATTTTCATCATTATTTTACCATAAGCCCATGCACTATAATTAGTTTGCTTAAGGAATTCATCTATTGATGCAATCCCTCTAGTAGTTAATCTAATTCCTTGACCTGTTAAATTAAGAACTCTAGCTAATGCACCAGAAGCATTAGTGGCAATGGCGAATTGTGGAACCGTTTTGCTTGCAGCAATCATTGATTGTTTATTTGTTTCATCTATTATAGATCTTAATGGATCTAATATGTTCTTCTCATGCATTAAAGAGTATAAGGCATTCTTTGCTGCTCTAGGAAAGAGAAGCATAGTCCCTCTAGCACGGTGGGCAGCCTCAAGGAAAGCATCCATTTCCGCAGGTTTACCCATTAGTGTACGTACACCTCCTCTTACGGTACTGCCAATCATGTCCCTTACCATAGGATAGAAGGTCTCTACAAAACCTGATACAATAGCAGTCTCAAATACTGTTGTTGAACCTAGTATAATGTTCCTGTATATTTCCATAAAAGCAGCCCATCCACCTTCTCTTGCAGCTTTCATACCTCTATCTATTATTGAAATAGCTTTTAGTGGGTCTCCAGTTTGTCTCATGATGTCGCCAATCATTTGAACCATCTCTGGATTCCAGCCGTTTTTATTCATCTGTGCAGAGATAAAGGCATTTCTTAATCCCTCTTCCTGTGGGGTCAGCTTTTTAAGTGACCCATCCGCTTTATTTATCCATTTAGGTGGAACATCTATCCTCATACTAGTTACAGACCTAGCAAGTTCTCCTCTAATGTTTCCATAGTAAAAGTAGAGATTAGATATTTCCTGAAAATCATTTTGTAATGCCCATAGTACTGTTGGATCATGGAGTTTATCTAAGTTATTACTTATGTTCTGAGATAAATCTAATGAGAGGTCTCTTAACACAACCCTGTATGCAAACATGTGTGCACCTGCATCCTTCACATCTGCATACTTTTTAAGCATTGCTTTCTTAAGTTTATTAACAGACTCTCCTCGTATGGATGCTGCCACCTCAAACTCAGTTAAATCCTCATAAATTTCCTCTCCCTTTTTTTGAGTAATTGGTTGTCTTTCTCGCTCAATTATTCCAGTTTTGGATTTCCGTTTACCTGCTCTAAAGAATTGTCTCTTCTTGTATATAGCAGCAATAGCACTTATTACCTGTTCCCATCCAATTTCTTTTGAAGCTCCTAGATTAAGTATCCTCTTATCTTCTTTTAGTTTTCCAGACAGCATTGCAAGGATACCAGTTTCAACATCTGCATCACCAAGAGCTATAGCTTTTAGTACTAACTCTTCTTCTGGAGTCATCTTCTCTTTATGTGCTTTTGTTTCTTTCTTAGGAGAACCTTTAGGAGTTTCTTCTAACTCCATCGTTTGTTTTTTCCTCAGTAATTTCTTTAGTTTCTTTAAAGCCTGAAGATTTCCTTGTGTTTTTGGAATACCATCCATGTATTCTTTTATATCGGATGCTCCTATATCTGAGATTTTATCCAGTTGCCCCGGAGATAATCCTGCATTCACTCCACTATAATATGTTTTCGCATTCTTATAGATTTTCATGGTTAGTCCAACCATTGCATCCCCCAGTTTACCAATGGCACTTCCTTCAATAACCATTTTCAAATACCCTTCTGCTTCTGTATCATTAGGATCAGACTTTAAATAAGTAACCACACCTTCAAGTAGTGGTATTGGAGTGTCTTCGACAAACTCTTCTAATGAGTCTGAAAGTCTTGGTTCATGTGGTTTGAAGGTTGCTACAGTACCTAATATATCTCTACCAAATCCTTTTGGATCATACTGAATAGGGTTTTTGTACTTACTAGGATGTATAAAGGTACCTGATGGAAGAACTGCTCTTGCCATAAGGAACCCACTTAAGTATCTTGCAAGTGGTTTTAATACTTTATTAATTCCATACACAGGTTCAGGGTATTCAGGAAAGTGGAATGCTTCCCCGTTTTCAATTTTATCTTCTAGGTATCCATCTGATGATAAGAATACCATATCTTTATCTTCATCATATCCCTGTAGTCCCGGTAAGTTAAAGACTACATTGTGATCTAATCCCCAATAGTCAAGTGCTTTACTTCCTTCTTCATATATTGTCTTAAAACCAAAGAACTCTGCTGTGTTCTTTATACCAGTTAGCATACCAGAACCAGCACCTCTTACTAATGCGTCTGTCATTAAACTAGGATCATCCACAAGGAGGTCACCTGTTTTAGTATCTCCTACGAATAAATCTTTTACACCTTCTTTCCCCCATTCAACAATCTCTTTCCCCTTTTTCTTAACAACCTTTCCTAAAGATGGCTCAAGTATTATACCCTCTAAATCTTGTGGCCCCCAAGGTTTACCTAATTCACTTGGAACTTCATAGGGTTCCGGCTCTTCACCTTCTACATAAGTTTTGTACTGAGGACTTCCTACATCTACTCCATCTGGTGGTTGTGTTTTCGATAAATCTTCTCTTATCCTTTTTAACCAGTCCCACTCTATTTGTTCACCCATAAATTCCTTACCTTGTTCGTATTAGTTCGTAGTATGTTGCTATAAACGCTTTTATACCTCTTTTTAATCCTTCAACCGTTCTAGGAACCTCATTAGGTGGTATTAGAGGTTTAAGTCTTTTAAACATTTCTTTTAATTTACCATGTTCTGTTGTACCTTTAATTATTGTAGCAATTTTTCTACCAATTCCTTCTGTACTTACGTCTTCATTTTTTAAATTTGGAAATGCATTTTTAATTAAACCTTCTTTCTTTTTTATTAGTGCTGCTTTTTTAGTTTCTGCATTTGGATCATCTGGTGCTAGTTCCTTTAGTTCTTTAATAAGTTCTGATACTGGTTCACCTTCTTTAAATCCTCCACTTAAGAATTCTTTTTCTATCTCTCTGCTTGTTAATCTATTAAAGTCTTCCTTCTGTTTATTAGACCATAAACCATAGGGTACATTGTATCCCTCCTTATCTCCTTCTCCTAAGATTTTAGTTTTGAGTCGCTCCTTAATTGCTGCTTTAATTAGATCTACATTATCTCCTATTATAAAGAGAGCTTCCATTGGCATCTTAGAAACCCCCTTAGATATTTCCAAAGTAGATAAATTTAATAATCCTTCTTTCCACCCTGGAAATATGTTTGCAATAAGATTGTCAAACAGCTTAAGGGACTTTTTAGTTGCTGGTATATCCTCTACCTCAACTAATCCTGTCTTAAATAGGTCTACCTCTGCTTTAGCAGCTTCATCTGGTACTATCCCTTTCCCTCCCTCTGCTGCATCATAATATTTATTAAGTTCCATTTGAATGTAGGGGGCACTTTCAAATGCGAGTTCTGCAAGGAGACCCCGTATTGCTGTTGTGTGTTCTGTGTCAGCACCCTCTGCAAAACTAACTACTTTTCTGTGTCTCTTCTCTAAAGCTCTTCTATCATCCTCATATTGTTTGTACTTGGAAGGCCACCTAGCTTCTATCTCTGCCTTTAAGTTCTCTAATTCCTCTTCTTCTTCAGGACTTAATTTAAACTCTTCTCCTTTTGTTTGTCTCCAGACAAGGGTACCTAGCGTTTTATATTTACTATTAAATTCATAATTAGTTCCGGGGTCATTTCTTGTAGGTGTGAACTCATCATATTTTGCTCTAATTGCTGGTCTTGCAATATCAAAATGGGCATCCCTTGCACTAATTAGGTCATCATAAAGTTTTGTCTTCTGGTCTGCACTCCATAAACCATAGGTTATAAATTGTTTTGTTGTATTCTTTGGATCATCCTTAACTAGTTTCCTGTGTTCATTAAGTATCTCTCTCCATCTTTTAGTTAAAGCAGTTTTCTGATCTAATACTTCTGTTATTGCTTGCTGTGGTTTCCACTTAGTATCAAAACTTAACTTATCAATAAAATTCTTTCCAAAATCTTCTACCGACTTTTCTAAATCCTTGTACTCATTAATACCTTCTAATGGAGTGTAGGCTTTTAGTACACTATCTATTTTACTCTGCTGTGTCTCTCCTACCCTTATGTTATTCTCTGCTAAGAATATGGTAATCCCTGCTCTCATTGTATCATAGTCAGTATAGTGACCGGGTACATTAATGTACCCCTGAATTTTGTCTATCAACGTATCATCATCTAACACCTTCGGTTCCCCTTCTCTTTCAATAATTAGATCATAGTTATTATGGACACTCTGGTACACATTAGATAACCCCATAGAAAAAGCAAGTTTTTTGTACGCCTTTAATGTTTCTTTTCTTTTATCTTCATCCTCTATATTGAAGGCTTTACTCAATACATGTGTAAACCATTGTTTCTTCTCTGTATGTACTCTCTGTCTCTTTGTGTACTCATCACTATCTCTTTTATCTGATGCCCTATCTATTAGAGTTATTGTGTCCCGAATAATCTTTCGTCCCTTCTGTGTCTGTGCATAGTTACCACCTCCATATGTATCTACCTCACCAATTAAATCTAGCCAGTTCTTATTCCCAGTTTCCAATGCTTTAGCAGCAAAGTTTCTAGCAGACTTCTCAAGTACCCAAGAGGGAGCATGTCCCTCATCAATGGACTCCTCATTACTAGTGTTAATATCATCAATAAAATTTGTTAAAGTGTTTCCTGCTATCCGTCTGTTATTAAGTTTTTGCGATAGATCAGCAAACTCTGTTTTACCAAGTGGACGAGTCTTTTCTGGTCTAGTCTGTTCTACTTCTAAACTAGCTTGTTTCCATTGTAATGATCTTGGTTCCATTTATTTTCCTTTTATTACCTGTACATAATCCTTATCTTTAACACCAGCTTTTAAGTTACCCATTTCTCCGGGGTACTCAGATTGGAGCTTATTAAAGAAAGTTGCCGTTTGTTCATCCGTTAAATTAGTATTACCTTGAGTTTGTACTTGATACACATTCCCCACTTTAATAATTGCAAATTCCCAACCACCAGTTTTGTCTCCAACAATTCCATCACGTATTTTATCCACCATTAATTGTGCTTCATCTTCTGTTTTGTATGCAATAAGACCGAAATGGTTTCTTTTAGGTTCAATTCCCCCAATAACTTTTACTATTGTTGACTGTGCATTTGGTTCTGTGTCTGGTTGTATTGCTACTTGAACAAGTGCCTCTTCCTGATCCGGTGCATCTTGTGGTTCAGCGTTAGCTATAGCTATATCTTCATTAACATCTTCTTGAGTAAGTGCTACTTGAGGAGATTGTTCATGAGCAAGGGATGGAGCTAGGCTAGGAAGACTTTGGTCTTTTGCTGCTATTCCTTTTGTTTTACTGTATCCTCCACTTGTTAGTGCTACTTGAGGAGCAAGAGAAGGAGCTAGACCCGGAAGACTCTGATCTTCAGCCACCAAACCTAATTGTTCTATTTCAGCGATTTCTGTAGGTGTGAAACCTATCTTCATATTTGCTGCAAATGATCGTGGAGTATCTTTACCTTTAGTTTTGGCTACTTCGGTTTTACTACGTGTTCGATATCTTTTAAGATCATCAGAATTATTTTGTCTATCTTCTTTTTTAAATGCTGCTAAACTAAATACTTTTTTTGCCCCATCTTCTCCTATCTCTGTTTTAATTAAATGGTCTAATGATGCCGATATATTACTCACTTTTCTGTCCCATTCCTTTTTCCCTTCTTGTCTACTTCTATATTTTCTAGGGCCGAGTCCTTGTACATAATTATTTATAAACTTAGTTTCTGTACTAGTATCTCTTGGTATACGAGGAACTTTCATGTTAGAATTAAGTATGTTTCTTCGACCAAGAACTAGATCATCTAATATTTTTTCATCTACCTTTTGTTCAGCTACTACCCCTGGATTTATACTATTAAGTTTCAGGTATTCACTAGTTTGTTTGGTATCTTGTGCCTTTATATTATACTCACTTCTCTGATGCTCTGAATGCATCTGCATCAGTTGTCTTTTAATTGCATCTGCTTTAGGCTGGAACTCTTCATTAGCAACATGGTCACCCAGATCACCCACACGTTCTATCCATGAACGATTCTGACCGGGTGGGCCTTCTGCTTTATGCTGGAACTCATCTAAGAAACTAGTAAAGGCTTCTGGATCTGCACTATTCTTTGCTTCGCTACTCTCCCAAGCCATCATAACTTCATTCCCATACTCTAATGCCATTGCATCAGCTTGTGATCTTTTTAAACCTTCTCTAAAGTATGGACTCTCTCCTCCTGATATTGTTCCATTTCTGATGTTGTCTCGGAACTGTTTTCTTTGGATGGGAGTTGCGTTTTTATAAGCTGCTTCACCTTTTGCAACCATCTTCTTATTCTCTTCGTTTGTCTCTCTATTGTGAGCATCCAAAACTCCCGGCCCAAACTTCAACATTGTACCTAAAAAGTCGGACACCGCCTTCGCATCTTTTCCAGCAGCTTTAACCGCAGGTTGTCGTACACTTGTGGTAGTGCCCCGCCCCCTACGAAAGATCTGTTGCTTTTGTCCCTTCTTTCTAGCGGAAGCTAGTAATTCTGCTTTTGAAGTTGCCATTATGTTATCCTATGCATACCATGGTTTGTCTGCTTTTGTGTCTGCGGCTGGAGTTACTTTAGTATAACTTTTGTACCCAGCATAGCCTTCGAAAGCAGCACCAGCCGTTTTTAAACCCCTCTCATCAGCAGAAGCATACGATTGCGGAGCCATACTTTGAAGAGAACTCTTGTACTGCAGTCGTCTACTGATTCTGTCTCTGGTAATTCCTCCTCTTTCTTGTCTCCTTGAGGTTACTCCTCTTTGGAAGTTATCCTCTAGGTCTCTTACATTATTGGAAATATGTCTCCTTAGATTACCCATAATTGCATCAGCAGTCTGACCTCCACCTATTGTTTCAAAGTTCTGTGCTCGTAACCTAGCCTGATCTTCTCGTGCCATAACAAGCATTTCCAACTTCGCACTAGCAGCATCTTCAGCACTCTTGTATCCCTCTTTCTCTATGTTTATTTCTTCTGAGTAAGCTGATGCCATATCATGCTGGTATGCCTCAGTCTGCATTTCTGCATTCTTAGCAACTGCTTGATTATGAGCACTAACTTGTGCGTCTTGTGCTTGTTGAGCTTGTTGAGCTTGTATTAAAGCGGCTCCTATAAAAACTGCCGGATGACACATTTTATCTCCCTATCATAAATAAATTAAATGGGATACTGTCTACCCCAAATTCTGGCTCCTGTTTTACAAATGAAAACCCTAGTTTCTCAAGCCATTTACTTGTTTGTTTATTCCTGTTATCTACATAATTGAATAACATATCGAATTCTCTCCTGAATAATCTAAGATACTCCTTTGATACCTTATAGAAGCCACTTTTGTTTGAGGTCATATTATTAGATCCCATTAACCACACTACTCCAGATTTGTTATCCACCCTGTTTACTCCAAAGATACCAACTACTTCCTCATTTAGTAACAGAGTATAACAAAAGTCCTCTGACTCATTCAGTCCCTGTTCAAGTGCTTCTATTGGAGTAGCCCTGTGTGAACTCCATATTTCATTCCTGTCTGTCTGTCTCATCTTCTTGGATAAGACTAGGCAGTCGCTCCTAACAGTCTTTCTTACTTTGTACCCCATTAAATTCTCTGGCTTCTTAGTACTTGTAGGGCTTCCCAATCGGCAGACTGTAAAGCAAGTGGATACCAAGACTTACTATTAACTGTAATCTTAACATCTCTTGAGTTGCAGTACACAGGTACCCTGAATACTCCTGTTTCCAGTTCCTTCTTACCTAACAAGGAGGTACCCACAATGATACCTGTGAACTCTCGTATGTTGACATCCCTGTAAAGATCATCAAATGGTCTTGGTGAAATCTCTACTGTGAATGCACCAGTTTTATCATAGGAAATCTCAAAGTTTCTCAGTTGTAATCTACCTGAGTTAATTGAACTTTCGTTACTCTTAACAAACTGTTGTGAGAACTGGTATCTGAAGTCATAAGGTACACCAGCATAAACTACAGGAGTACTATTACCTCTTGAGTTAGATAGCTGAGTTCCGTTTTCTAGTACACCTGCTAACTGGCTTGCTGTTATCTTCTCTCCTGTTTCAACTATGTATTCAACTTCTCTTTCATCAAAGGTAAGAACTTTACCATCATCCCACGGATCTGACTTAGATACTGATGGAGTTACCTTTATGGTACATGTGTCATCACTAGCAAGTGCCTCAGTAGCGATTACTTTATACTTTATACCACTCACTCCTGAAGCAGAGAATGTTTGTCCTATCCTTGGAGCAAAGTTACCAGTTGTGTTTAACCTTTTAAGTTTTAAATTAGATCCAAATTGCCCACTTCCACTTATCTGTACTGTAGTTGTTGTTAATTTATCATAGTCTGCATCTGAGTATGGTAATGAGGAAATTCCTCCACTTGATAGTTTAACTCTCCTGTCTAGCCTAACTCCTATCTGGTCATCAATTACATCAATAGCACTATCTACGGATAAGTTAAGTTTCTCTAAATAAACTGGATCATCAGTCCCATCCCCTCTTCTGAATAGAATAAAGGCAACTGAACTAATGAACTCCACATCTATTATCTCTGCATCGAATTTCCATTTAGACCATGCAGACTGTAACTTTTCTTTATCATTATAGTAGTACTTGTAAACTATTAGTTCCCTTCGGTTAGTATCAGACAGCACCAGCAAGACCTCTTCATTAGAGGACACCGCCATTTTCTTTACTGTACCCTCTATGTACTCTGGTACATGCGCTGTTACTTCATTTGCATCATTTGTTTCAGATGCAATGTCAATGAAGTATTCACGTATACCTGAGAATGACCCACGTTGAAATGGAAAGAAGATTGTTTTACCTGCTGGTACAGGCTTTGTGTCCGTAGAGGTCTCAAAGTTCGTTGCAACGTCAACAGTTACTGAGGTAGGGGTGAGGAAGGCATCGGCAGTTAGTTTGAACTGCTGGAGATCTGAGAACAATACAAGGTTTTCCTGAAAGGGGATAGCAGATTTAAGTATGGCTACTTGGTTATTACTAACTGCCACATCAATAACTGCTGTATCCAAAACAGACAACACAGTATTGTGCCAGAAATTAAAGTACTCTCCTGCTTCAGACAGTATCACATTCTCATCTGACACAAATCCTAAACGGTTCCTGTGGAAGAATACATCATTGATGGTGTAGGTTGCATCAGTTGCATCCACAGGTGCAACAGTATCAGTACCACCTACTGTGTAGTTTGCAAATGAAGGAAAGGGGTTTGTGTTTAAATCTCCCACAGTACGAGATAACCAATCTACTGTACTAAGAATGTAGTAGATTCGACCTGCAACACCATCTACTGTACCAAATGCCTTATAGAGATTAACAGGCATTGTTGCTTTATTAAAACTAGTCCTCGCATTCTTCTTAACTATTTCATGTGCATGTGCTCCACTACTATCTGCTTTACCACCGGGATACACAGGTCTAATTGTTTCTTTCCATACATTACCCTCCCATTTAACATAGTAGTCATCTTGTCCAGTTGACTTATCTCCAGATATTTTTGCAACAAAGTTATCTGCATTAGGAGAAGGCAGTCCAGAGCCGGGTAGGTATCCAAACTGTGCTACCTCATCACTACCATTAATTGCTCTCATGTATGCATCACCCTTACCATCAGTAACTTCTACTGTAAAAGGATACTTGTTGTTACTAATGTGCATGATACTTTCACCTTTAACATACTTAGTAGTGAAGGTTCCATGAGTAGAACCTAATCTGTTTAGGGCAGTTCCAGTAAATGTACCATGATCTATAACACCTTTTGAACCAGAATATAATACATCTCCACCAGCAGTTGCAACATAAGCATCATTTTCTGCTACATCAGTTACGGAAGCACCAGCTTTCAATAGTATAACTAGGTCTGTAAGAAAAGGACGATGTAGAGTATGTACACCTGAACCTGTGTCTGTGATGTTTACGACTGAGCCTCCCTTAGTTAAAGAAACAGTAAGAGTGGTAGGAAGAGGTGTTGTG
>Ga0208316_1000346_pt1 | contig 42845 bp, 45 predicted proteins | sample MalvireepMed_231_FD_184240 | JGI IMG/M metagenome (GOLD analysis project Ga0208316, IMG submission 184240) | Marine viral communities from the Global Malaspina Expedition - Malaspina viral metaG DeepMed_231 (SPAdes) (version 2) | ecosystem: Environmental > Aquatic > Marine > Oceanic | place... | reverse complement strand
TCCCCATGCAGGGCATGTGATGCCCGCGCAGCCCGCCCCCGCGCCTGCCGATCCGCACGCCGGACACGTTATGCCGGCCCCGGCCGACCCGCACGCGGGCCACGCCATGGCGCCGATGGATGGCGGGCAGACGGGGTCGGACCTGCCGGTCGGCAATGCGCCTGCGCCGGGCGTAATCACCGACAACGTGGCCGATCGGGTCTTCGGGGCGGGGCAGATGCAGCGCGCCCGCGGTATCCTCGCGAGCGAGCACGGGGGCTCGCGGGCCTCCAAGGTCCAGGCGGATCTGCTCGAATGGGCCCCCAACGGCGACCGCTACAGCTGGGAGGTCGAGGGCTGGTACGGCGGCGACATCAATAGATTCGTCTTCAAGACCGAGGGTGAAGGCCAGTCACGCGAAGGCGTGGAAGCCGCGGAGGTTCAGCTCCTCTATTCCCGCGCCGTCGCCCGCTACACCGACGTACAGGTTGGCATCCGCTACGACCTGGAACCACGCTCGCGCGCCTACGCCACGCTCGCCGTGGACGCGATGTTCCCCTACTGGTTCGAAGCCGAGGGCTCGCTCTTCCTGTCCGAAAAGGGCGATCTGCTCGCCCGGGTCGAGGGCAGCTACGATTTCCGGCTGACGCAACGGCTGATCCTGCAGCCCCGGGCGGAGCTCGAATTCGCGGCCCAGGACATCCCGGATAGCGAGATTGGCTCGGGCCTGTCCAAGGGCGAGCTCGGCCTGCGGCTCCGCTACGAGATCCGCAGAGAGTTCGCCCCCTACATCGGCGTCGCCTACGAGCGCGCGTTCGGCGACACCGCCGACTTCGTGCGCGCCCACGGGGAAGACGTGGAGAGCACGCGCTTCATCGTGGGCCTGAGAGCTTGGTTTTGAGTTGCTATGAAGCAACGCCGCTCAGGAGGTTGATGTGAAACAGGCCCACCACGACGAACCCACCATGAGCGCGAAGGAGGGGCGACATCACTATGTGATGCTTGCCATCAATCTGGCTCTGAGCCTGGCCATCATGTATTTCGCCATGTTCACTATGATATTCAGCTGGGGCGAATTCATCCAGAACATCAATTTCTTCTACATGGCGCTCGTGATGTGGGCCCCGATGGCCGTCGTCATGTTGCTGACGATGAAGTCCATGTACATGAACGCGAAGCTGAACGTGCTTTTGCACGTCGCCTTCGTCGCCATCTTCCTGCTCTCGCTAATCGGCATTCGGGCGCAGGGCCTCGTCGGTGATCGCCAGTTCGTGCAGTCGATGATTCCGCACCACTCCGGCGCGCTGCTGATGTGCCAGGAGGCCTCGCTCAACGATTCGGAACTGCGCGACCTCTGCTACGGGCCAGACGGCATCATCGCGTCGCAGACTCGGGAGATAAAGCAGATGAAGGCGATCCTCGAACGTCTTTAAGTACGCTCGGGTCTTGACCTTCCCATCGTGGGAAACCCCATCTGTAAAGGCGAGGCTTTAACGAGGAGATTCCCATGCTTCGCTACCAAGTTGACGACATGAGCTGCGGCCATTGCGTGCAGGCGATCACCGCGGCTGTGAAAGGCGTGGATCCGACAGCCGAGGTCGCCGTCGATCTGCAGAGCAAGTCAGTTGAGATCGCGACGACGGCGGCCGGCCCGGTCGTGCGCGCCGCCATTCGGGAGGCGGGCTACACCCCGCAGGAGGCTGGGGAAGCCGCGCCGGCCGCTAGGGCATCCTGTTAAGGCGGCCGGCGCTGACAGTTGGAGGCTGATGTTCGATGATCCTTCGCCGTAACCTGCTTGCCGCCGCCGCAGCCGTCCTGGCCGCGCCGCAGGCCTGGGCGGCTGCGCCGCCGCTCTTGACCATCTACAAGACCGCCTCGTGCGGATGCTGCAAGGGCTGGATCACGACCATGACCCGGGCGGGGTACCGGCCGAAGGTGGTCAACGTCGAAGACGTCACGCCGATCGGCAAGCGCCACGGCGTTCCATTCGAGCTCTCGTCCTGCCATATCGCGACGATCGGCGGCTACGTGACCGTAGGCCATGTCCCGCCCGCTGACGTCGGCCGCCTCCTGAAAGAACGGCCGAAGGCGCTGGGAATCACCGTCCCTGGCATGCCGCTGGGCTCGCCCGGCATGGAGACCCCTGACGGACGCAAGGTGCCCTATCAGACGCTCCTTCTGCTCCCCGGCGGAAAGACGCGGGTGTTCGCGCGCCACGGCTAGGCGCCGGCGTCCGGGGGACTTGTCTTACATGACTTCGCCCGCCACCCATCCCACGAGGAAAGCGGCAAGCAGCAAGACTGTGGCGAAGGTTATGCGAACGACCCGAGGATCAAAGCCCGCCACCCGGGACTTGGCGGTCTGTCCAAACCGGCCGCGCGGGCCTCGGTCTTCTGACATCGGACCGAACAGGATGTCAGGTCCATTGGCGCTCGTTTCCTTCGCGATCTGCGGATCGTACGCGGTTCTGGCGAGATAGTGATCGAGCCAACCCGGGGCGATCATCCCGCCAAGGATCGCCTGGATGGTGGTCCATCCGAGCCACACTTCGCGCGTGCGAGAGGTCGCCGCACGCACGATCTTCTCGGCGACGGCTTCGGGTTGATACACTTGGCCGACCGGTCGGTGGCGGTGGGGCATGTGCGTTCGCGACCAGTCGAACTGCGGGGTGTTGACGGCCGGCAACTGGACCATGGTTAGGCTGATGCGGCTGCCTTGCCGTCGGAGTTCGCAGCGGAGAGAGTCGGTGAAACCCCGCACGGCGAACTTGGCGCCGCAGTAGGGGGCCTGGAGAGGGATCGCCCGGTAGGAGAGGGCTGATCCGACCTGCACGATGAGGCCTTGATCGGCGCTGCGCATGTGCTTCAGCGCAGCGAGTGAGCCATGGACGGCGCCGAGGTAGGTGACCTGTGTCACGCGGAGGAACTCCTCTGGCGGAATCTCGTCAGCCGGCCCGAAAACCGTGGCCATGGCGTTGTTCACCCACACGTCGATCCGGCCCCAGCGCTTGACGATCTGAGCGGCGGCAAGCGCCACTGCAGCAGCATCGGCGACGTCGACACCAATCACCAGGGCCTCGCCACCGGCGTTCTCGACATCCTGTCGCGCCCCCTCAAGGCCCGGCCCACTTCGGGCCAGCAGCGCGACGGCCCATCCGCGAAGCGCAAAGGCGACCGCAGTGGCGCGCCCGACGCCGGCGGAGGCGCCCGTTACGGCGACGACGGGGCGGCCTGGCTGCAGTGAAGGATTGGAGACTACAGGCAATCTGGTCCCGTCTGATCAAACGCGGCTGAAGCAGAGGCGCGGGCTGAACAACTGCAACGTCAGACGGTCTTCATTCGATCCCGCAGCAGGGAACCCCAATGGGGATGATGAGTTGCGCAAGTAGAGGCGCGAAGGCAGCGATGGAACGCAGTCGTCGTGTTTGCCCGTTTGGACGCGACGTCTCTTGGGCAGCACAGCTTGAGTCGATGCGCTGCCACAAGGTCAACTGAGAAGCCGGCGTATCGAAGCGCCCGACGCGTGTGATGGAGAGAAAAAAAACGGCTAGGGGTGCGATGTGTTGGAGATCGCGAGCTTCCTAGCTGGTGAGAGCGTCCTGTGCGCGGGGCAGCGCCCGATGAAAGGACTCCGGAATGGACGCACAGATGAGCCCTGCCGCCGACAAACCAGCCGTCTCCCCGAGAGACGTCGTGATCGTCACCGGATCGAGCGGCTACATCGGCTCTGCGCTCGTCAAGCGGCTTGCCGAGCGCTATCGCGTGATCGGCTTCGATCGCGACGTGCCGCCGCATCCTCCGGCGGAGGCCGAGTGCATCTGCATCGACCTCACCGACGATGCGAGCGTCCGCGCGGCGTTTCGGCGGGTTCGCATGGCCTATGGCGATAAGATCGCTTCGGTGATCCACCTCGCCGCCTATTTCGATCTCACGGGCGAGCCGGACGAAAGGTACGAGACCGTCACCGTCAAAGGCACGGAACGGCTGCTGACGGAGCTCAAGACCTTTCAACTGGAGCAATTCGTTTTCGCCAGCACCATGCTGGTCCATGCTCCGACGACGCCAGGACGACCGATCGACGAAGACGCGCCGATCGAGCCGTCGTTACCCTACCGTGACTCCAAGATCCGCACGGAACAGCTGATCCGAGACCAGCGCGGCGCGATTTCGGCGGTGTTGCTGAGGCCGGCGGGCGTTTACGACGACGGGGGCCACTCGGCGTTTCTCGCGCAACAGATCGCGCGCATTTATGAGAAGCGGTTCTCGGCCAAGGTCTACCCGGGCGATCTTTCGGTCGGGCAACCCTTCCTGCACCTCGATGATCTGACCGACGCCGTTCTGCGCATCGTCGAGCGCCGCGCAGCCCTGCCGCCGGTCGCGCCGCTGCTCCTCGGCGAGACCGATGTCATGAGCTACGACGAGATCCAGCGCGCGCTCGGTCGGCTGATCCACCATGAGATCTGGGAGACCCGTTCCATCCCCAAAGCCGCCGCCAAGGCCGGCGCCTGGGTCGAGAACGAGGTCCTGGAGGAGGACGCCTTCATCCGCCCGTGGATGGTCGAGATCTCAGACGACCACTACGAACTCGACCTGTCACGGGCGCGGACGCAGCTCGACTGGGAGCCGAAGCACAGCTTGCGCGAGTCGCTGCCGGCCATGGTGGAGCACCTCAAGGCCGACCCCTACGCCTGGTACAAGGCCAATAGGCTGAACGCAGCTCGAATCGCCGGGGACAAGGTCGAGAAGGCCGCCGCGGAGCCGCGCGATATGTCGATGTCCGAGCATCAGGCGATGATGCGCGAGCACGCGGAGGGCATGCGCGGCATGCACTTCAAGATGCTCTGGGTCCACTGGCTCACCATGGGCCTGGGTCTTTGGCTGGCCACGGCGCCCTTCGTCTTCGGAACCTTCGGACAATCCGAATTCTCCAGCACGGTGATGCGGGTGACCGTCGACCGGAACCTCTGGGATCCGGCGGATCGCAACCTCCTCACGGCTTGGAACGACGTGATCTGCGGCGGCCTGATCATGCTGTTCGCGGCCTTCTCGCTCTCGCCGCGGAACGGCTGGGCCCAGTGGGTCAACGCCTGCCTCGGCGTCTGGCTGCTGGCCGCGCCTCTGGTCTTCTGGACGCCCAGCGCCGCCGTCTACGCCAACGACACCCTCATCGGCGCCCTGGTCATCGCCTTCACCCTGCTCGTGCCCATGATGCCGGGGATGAGCATGGAAGGGATGATGGATGAGACCGATGTCCCTCCCGGCTGGAGCTACTGCCCGTCAACCTATGTTCAGCGCATGCCGATCATCGTCCTCGGCGCGGTCGGTTTCGTGCTCGCGCGCATTCTGACGGCCTACCAGCTTGGCCATGTCGATGCGGTTTGGGAGCCATTCTTCGCCGGTGACGCGACGCGCAACGGGACGGAGTTCATCATCACATCCGACGTATCCAAGGCCTGGCCTGTAGCCGACGGCGGCATCGGCGCCATGAGCTATATGGCCGAGATCCTTATGGGGGTCATGGGCGGGCGAGCGCGATGGCGGACCATGCCCTGGATGGTGCTGCTGTTCGGCATCGTCGTCGTGCCGCTCGGTGTGATCAGCATCTACTTCATCATCATCCAGCCGATCGCGATCGGCGCCTACTGCACGATCTGTCTTGCGGCGGCTATGGCGATGCTGATCATGATTCCGTTCGCGCTCGACGAACTCGTCGCCATGGGACAGTTCCTGGTCCTCAACACCCGCCGAGGACGACCCTTCTGGCGCGCCTTCTTCCGCGGCGACGCCCTGCCGGGCGGCGGCGTCGACAAGCATCCGGGCTTCGGCGGCGCACTCCCCGCAACCCTGGCGTCCGCGGCCCGCGGCGTAAACCTTCCCTGGACGCTTGTGGCCAGCGCTCTGATCGGCGTCTGGTTGATGTTCTCTCGCGTCATCCTTGGAACCGTTCCGCCGCTGGCCGACAGCGACCATCTCGTCGGCGCCCTGGTGGTCACGACGGCGGTAATCGCCATGGCGGAGGTGGCTCGCCCGCTGCGCTTCATCAATGCGGCCTTCGGTGCATGGCTGGTGATCTCCCCCTGGATGCTCGATGGCGGCGAAACCGCGGTGAACGTCGCCAGCGTCGTCGCAGGCTTGGCGCTCGTCGGATTGAGCCTTCCGCGTGGACCGCGCAGCCGCGAGCACTACGGGACCTGGGACCGCTACATTGTCTGATCGGCTCGGCAGCGCCTCTTCCCGGATCGAGGACTACGCGCTGATCGGAGACTGCCACTCCGCGGCCCTGGTTTCGCGAACGGGCTCCATCGATTGGCTCTGCTGGCCGCGGTTCGACTCCGGGGCCGTGTTCGCCGCCCTGTTGGGTGGACCAGAGCACGGTCATTGGTCGATCGCGCCGGAGGATCCGCGCCCCCGTATCCAGCGGCGTTACCGCGACGGGACGCTGATCCTGGAGACCGACTACGAGACGCAGGACGGGGGCGTGACGCTGGTTGACTTCATGCCCCTCCAGGGCGGTCGCCCTGACCTCGTGCGCTTGGTGGTCGGGCGGCATGGTCAAGTTGCGATGCACGCCGAGCTGGTGATGCGCTTCGACTATGGCGTCACGGCTCCTTGGGTGACCCGTCTGGAGGACGGGCGAGGGCTGCGCGCCGTCGCTGGTCCAGATATGGTCGTCCTGCGCACCGGTGCGCCGCTGAACGGCGAAGATCTCAGGACTGTCAGCAACTTCACGGTGCGGGCCGGCGAGACGGTGGACTTCACCCTGTCGCATGGCGCCTCGCACTTGGAGCCGCCGCCTGCGCTCGATCCGATGCAAGCGCTCGCCGAGACGGAACGCGCTTGGCGGCAATGGTCCTCGAGGTGCCAGTACGAGGGTGAGTGGTCCGCAGCTGTCCTGGGGTCGCATATCGTCTTGAAGGCCCTGACCTACGCGCCGACAGGCGGCATTGTCGCTGCGCCGACGACATCGTTGCCGGAGAAGATCGGCGGTCCGCGAAATTGGGATTATCGCTACTGTTGGCTGAGAGACGCGACCTTCGCCCTGTTGTCGCTGCTGGACGCCGGATACCTCGATGAGGCGCGAGCTTGGCGCGAGTGGTTGTTGCGCGCCATCGCTGGCAGCCCGGCTCAAGCTCAGATCATGTATGGCCTCGGCGGTGAACGCCGGCTGCCGGAACTCGAGCTCGACTGGCTGCCGGGATATGAGCGCTCCCGTCCCGTGCGCATTGGCAATGCGGCGGCCGGTCAGTTGCAGCTGGACGTCTATGGGGAGGTGATGGACGCCTTCTACCAGGCCCGGTGCGCGGACCTCGACCACAACCATGAAGCTTGGGCGCTCCAAAGCGTGCTGCTGGACCACCTGGAGACAATCTGGGACCAGCCCGACAAGGGAATCTGGGAGACGCGCGGCGGCCGTCAGCACTTCACCCATTCCAAGGTGATGGCCTGGGTCGCGTTCGATCGCGCCGTGCGCAGCGTGGCCGCCTTTGGGCTCCCTGGACCGGCGGATCGTTGGCGGCGGCTGCGACGCGACCTCCAGGAGGACATCTGCCGCAACGGCTTCGACGGCGAGCTGAACAGCTTTGTGCAGGCCTATGGGTCCAAGCGGCTCGACGCCAGCCTGCTGTTGCTGCCGCTGGTAGGTTTCCTGCCCCCGGAGGATCCGCGGATCCGCGGCACGGTCGCCGCCATCGAGCAGCGTTTGCTCAGCGATGGCCTGGTCCTGCGCTACGACACCGCAGAGACACATGACGGCCTGCCGCCAGGCGAGGGCGCCTTTCTTGCCTGCAGCTTCTGGCTGGCTGACAATCTCGTCTTGCAAGGCCGCCGCTCCGAAGCTCGGAACCTCTTTGAGCGGCTGCTCGATTTGCGCAACGACGTGGGCCTGCTCGCCGAGCAGTATGACCCGCTCGCCGGGCGTCAGCTAGGCAACTTCCCCCAAGCCTTCTCACATCTGGCGTTGGCGGACACCGCCCGTAATCTCTCGCTTTCGCAGCGTCCGGCCGATCAGCGGGGCCGCCAGCGACACCGCTCCAGTTGACGGGAGATGTCGCCAGCCCCTGTCGCGCCTCGGCGGGGTCGGACGCGAGCGAACAAGCCTTAGCAGCAGCCGACGCGCGAGGCCTCTTCAGTGGGGCGCGAAACGTCCCGCACCAGGGTGGCGGTGGCGTCTTCCGAAGCGTGGCGGGCGATGTCGGCCTGTGAGACCATCCCGCAGCACTTTCCGGTCTCGTCCACCACGGGGATCCGGCGGATCTGGTTCTCCTCCAGGGTCCGGCAGCAGTCGTCCAGGTCCGTCTCAGGGGTGGTGGTGACAGCCGGTTGAGACATCACCTCGCGCACTGTGGCGCCGGGGCCCTTCTCATGGGCCATCCCGCGGCAGCATATGTCGCGATCGGTGACGACGCCGATCGGGCGTCCGGTCTCGTCGAGAACCGGCAGTTCGCCGCAATCGTGATCGGCCATGAGCTTGGCCGCCTCGCTCAGCCGCGTCTCCGGCGCGCAGCAGGCCGGATTTCGGGTCATGACCTCTTGCACCTGCATGGGTCTATCCTTTCGCTGTTGGGGGTCACAGGTCCAACACAAGCGACCTCGGTGCAGTTCCCCCTGCGCCAACACCGGTGCTTGAGGTCAGCGCGAAGGGGAGCGCAGGTACCTCATCAGTGCAGCGATGCCGAGGGCCGCAATCGCTGCGAACAGGAGCCACTGGACAGCCATGGCGAGCATTATCATTCCACCGAGGCCGTGTAGAAACGCGATTGTCAGTCCGTTTGCGCCTGCGGCCGCCCCAGCGCCCGGCGTCAACATAGACGCGGTCGCCTGCTCCCCGTCACGTCTGCATGGCCTGGATCAGAGGTCCCACACCAAGGATCGCGATCACTCTCTTCAGATAGGCCGTGGAGGCTCATCTCGGTCCTGACATTTCTGAGCGTCCTGGGTCTTGAAGTGGGTCGCCCCCATCCAGGCCTTCAACGTTCCGAAGGGGCGCTCCACGGTGGCCCGGCGGACGCGCATGCTCTTGGGCGCGCGATCCAGCCGCTCTTGCATGGCCTCGACTACCACCTCGTGCTCCCAGCGCGTGATCCGGCGCATTTTTGAGGTCGTGTATTGCCCCTTGATGGCGCAGGTAGTGCAACTGGCCTGGTCCCAGTAGCGATGCAGGGTCTGGCCGTTCTCGACATGGGTCATGTGGCGGACGAGCCGCTGGCCGGCGGGGCAGCGATACTGTCGTCTCCGGGACTGTAGACGAAGTCCTGTTTGCCGAAGCGACCCTCGGCCTTGGCGCCGGAGGTCAGCGGGCGGGGCATGTAAGGTGTGATGCCGGCCTGCTCACACGCCAGGACTTCCTCGCCGCTGAAGTAGGCGCGATCGGCCAGCACATCGAGCGCCTCGACGCCCATCTCGGCCTTGGCCAGGCCAGCCATGTTGCAGAGCTGACCTCGGTCGTGGCCGATGTTGGTGACCTCGTGGGCGACGATCAGATGATGGAAGGGGCTGATACATCATATAAAACAAGGACGAGTGAGGGTTGGGTGCAAATATCGTGCACCGATGTTCGCGTTTCCTTTCGTATCCGTTCGCGCGCTGCCGTACGGCGCGGTCGGCGCGCTCTTTGCGCCAGCACTTCCAAAGGCGGCGCAGTCAGCCACAACGGGCTTGCTCCTCTAGCCGCTATAGCATGTAGCCTCTGCGCTAGTATGACATCGCTGGCTCTCAGAGGTCGACCCCAGAGCATCCCTGGGCCGTTCTAGGAGTTCGGGCATAGCGCGCCAGAATCGCTCGACCGCCATAAGGGCGTAGAAGCGGCCCGCCCCAAAGGCGAAGGATCGATGATGAAAAGTGATCGCGTGTCCGAAAGGGCCCCGCCCCCGCTGCGCTTCGAGATCGCCGGGTTGGATTGCCAGAATGAAGTCAGGGCGCTCCGTGTCGCGGTGGGACCGCTCGTGGGTGGCGACGACAAGCTGACTTTCGACGCCAAGCTCGGCTTGATGGAGGTAGCCGTCACCGACCGCAGCCTGGTTTCGGTGATCACCGAGGCGGTCGAGGCCACTGGAATGCGGGCGCACCTTCTGTCCGCGCCAGAGGTTCGCGACACGAGGGAGGTGGCGGCTGCGGACTGCGGCTGCTCGGGCCAGGTTCAGGAGGCCCTGCACCCCTCAATCCCGACGCATACGGCCGGGCAGCTCGTCTATCGCGTTCACGGCATGGACTGCGCCGACGAGATCGCGGCCCTGAAGCGCGAGGTCGGGCCGCTCGTCGGCGAACAGAACCTTGCCTTTGACCTTCTCAACGGCCGGATGTCGGTGGGTGCCCCGCCGGACCCCGCCCTCGAAGATCGGATCGAAAAGGCGGTAAGGCGCGCCGGACTTCGCGCCGAGCCCTGGACCGAAGGCGACACAAGCGAGGGTGCGCAGGCGGAAGTGCGTCGCCGGCGTATCCAATCGATCCTGACAACGGGGAGCGGCGTTCTCACCGCCCTGGGCTTTGCTGTGCACGCCTGGCTTGGGGGCGGGATAATCGCTGCCTTCGAAGCCGGTGAGCAGGCCGCGGGTTCAACGCCCGCGCCGAGCATGGCGCTATACACCCTCGCCGTGCTGGCGGCCGCTCGTTACGTGGCGCCGAAGGCTTGGCTCGCGGCCAAACGGCTCCGGCCCGACATGAATCTGCTGATGATGGTCGCGGTTGTGGGCGCTATCGGGATCGGCGCCTGGTTCGAGGCCGCCACGGTGTCGTTCTTCTTTGCACTGGCGCTGGCGCTCGAGGCTTGGAGCCTAGGGCGGGCGCGGCGCGCCGTCGCGGCCTTGATGGAACTTGCGCCCCCGACAGCGCGCATGAGCCTCGAGGACGGCTCGGAGCGCGACGTTCCGGCGAGTGAGGTGCCTGCCGGGGCCCGCATCATAATCCGTCCGGGCGACAAGGTGCCGCTCGACGGACGGATCACCGCGGGAGAAAGCGAGATCAATCAGGCCCCCATCACGGGGGAAAGCCTGCCGGTCTCGAAGAGGATTGGCGATGAGGTTTTCGCTGGCACGATCAACGGCGAGGGCGCGCTGGACGTCGTCACGACCAAGGCGGCCAGTGACACGACGCTGGCGCAGATCATTCGGATGGTCGGCTCAGCGCAAGGCCGACGCGCCCCAAGTGAACAGTGGGTAGAGAAGTTCGCACGCGTCTACACACCTGTGGTCTTGGCGCTTGCGCTCTTCACCTTCTTGGTCCCGCCGGCTCTCTTCGGCGGCGCCTGGGAGGTTTGGTTTTACCGCGCGCTCGTGCTCCTTGTGATCGCCTGTCCCTGCGCGTTGGTCATCTCGACGCCGGTGACTATCGTCGCGGCGCTTGCCGGCGCAGCGAAGCAGGGGGTGCTCGTGAAGGGCGGCCTCCATCTGGAAGCGCCTGCACGGATCAAGGCCATCGCGATGGACAAGACGGGGACCCTCACGGAGGGCCGCCCGCAGGTTGTGGAAGTCATGGTCCTCGGCGGACACGGCGAGCCCGAGCTTCTGCGCCTGGCGGCGGCCCTGGAGGCTCGCAGCGAGCATCCGATCGCACACGCCATTCTCACCAAGGCGGCGGAACTCGACATCACCGCTGAGCCCGCCGACAACGTTCAAGCCGTCGTCGGACGGGGCCTCACCGGTACGGTCGCGGGGGAGCCGGTGTGGCTGGGGTCGCGGCGGTATGTCGAGGAGCGGATCGGAAGCGGATCGGAGCTCTTGCAGCAGGCCGATCTGTTGTCGAGCGCGGGCCGAACCGTGGTCGCCGTCGGCCAGGGCGCGGAAGTCTGGGGCTTCATCGCCGTGGCCGATGCGGTGCGCCCAGAAGCGAAGGACGTGGTTGCGGGGCTTCACCGCGCTGGAGTGCAGCGCGTCGTTATGCTGACCGGCGACAACCGAGCGACGGCGGAGGCGATCGCCAAACAGACGGGTATTGACGAAGTCCGGGCGGAGTTGCTGCCCGCAGACAAGGTTGCGGCCGTCGAGGATCTGGTCCGACGGTATGGATCGGTGGCCATGGTCGGCGACGGGGTCAACGACGCGCCGGCCATGGCGCGGGCGAATCTCGGCATCGCCATGGGCGCCATGGGCAGCGACGCCGCGATCGAGACGGCGGATGTCGCCCTCATGTCGGACGACCTGTCGAAGATCGCGTGGCTGGTCGGCCATTCGCGCGCCACGCTCTCCGTGATCCGGCAAAATATCGCGTTCTCCATCGCCGTGAAACTCCTCTTCACCGGCCTGACGATCCTGGGCCTTGCCTCCCTCTGGGGGGCGATAGCGGCCGATGTCGGCGCGTCGCTGCTGGTCGTGCTGAACGGCCTGCGGTTGCTCAATCGGGACCAAGGCGGAGGCCCCGGACCGCCGGAGGGGTCAGATGCGCCCGTTCGCCTCCAAGAGGGGAGGGGCGGGCCTCTTGCGCACGCTGCCCGATGATCAGGGCGCTCTCGCGGGACAGGCCCGCAATCCGCCTTAGCAATCGGTCGGGCGGGTCGGCCCCTGACAGCCGCGCCGAGAGCACGCCTGCACGGAAGGCTTTGATGCTCGTAGTCGTTGCGCTGGGCGCCCGATAGCCACCCAGGAGCGGCGCGCGATGCACGTTCACCGGGACGTTGGGGTGCAACCTGAATCCCCCCTTGTCGGCGAACCTCGCGCTTAGAGCGACGTTCTGTGCGAATCGACAACCCATCACCAGAGCGAGCCCACCTGGCTTGACGCGCCGCACAGCGGATCTAACGAGCGCCGAGAAGCAGGCCCGCGGCCATGTCTAAAATGACCCAGGCGAACGCGCCCATGATCGGCAATGCCGTCGTCACCACACCAAACGCTCTGCCAGGTGAACCGCGAGGGTAGCCGCGCCAGAAGGTAATTCGCCCGATCGCGAACAGCACGATCATTCCCACGATGAAGGCAAGTGGGGCCTCACCCTCGACAGTGGCGAGCGCAAGGGCGGCAAACGCGGCCAGCACCGCATGCTCGAGCGTGTTCTGCAGGAAGGCCAGCGGAACTCTAAGCCGCTCGCTCGGCGGGCCCTAGGCTGAGCCCACGATGTCGTGCGCGGACTTGCGCCGGAGCCTCGCAATGGTTCCGACACCGATCAACACCCAAAGCATGATCAGCAGGCTCGCCCGCGCGGCGAAGGCCAGCCGCTCGCCCATCTCTGCCGGGAAGTCGAACGGCTGCGGCAACCACCAGACGGCAGCTGCCAGGAAGGGCGCGCAAAACAGAAAGGACAGTGCCGCCTGACGGCGGGCGGCCGCGACCTCGGCAGGCAAATCCTTCGGTATCGGGGGCTGGTTCATCGTCACCTCTCTGCTTCGCCAATCGGTTCTCTGCGGCCCTCCCTTCGCCTTTACGCTCGCAAGCCGCAGTGAGAACAGGCCGGCGCCTGCTTAGCCCCCGCCTTTCATCGCGCGCCGTGCCCTCCAGTCTGGGTCGCCCCGCCCCGACCGAACCGCAGACCGAGGAGCAGCAAACCCACGCCCACCGTGATGGCGCTGTCCGCGAGGTTGAAGGTCGGCCAAATGAAGCTGCCAACATGGAAATCAATGAAGTCCGTCACCGCCCCTCGCCTCGCGCGATCAACGATGTTGCCTAGGGCGCCGCCCACGATGAGCGCCAGCGCGTAGACAACGGCCGTTCTCCGCTCGCGAGCCATCCACAGCGAAAGCCAGACCGCGACGACGGATGTGGCCGCGATCAGGATCCAGCGCGTGGTCTCGGCGCCGCCGGCGAACAGTCCGAAGCTGACACCGGTGTTGAACCCGAGCCGCAGGTCAAGGAAGGGCAACAATTCGACAGGTCCGCTAGCGAGAGTCGCTCGAGCGGCGGCCTTGGTTCCGTGATCGATCAGGACGACTCCCCCGGCCAAGGCAAAGGCGAGCGAGCGCGTTATCATTCAGGTCTCCAGGCTTGAGATCGACCTTTCATCTCCAGCGACTGGAGGATCAAGGGAGAATCTCCGTGTCTTGAGCACTGCTCTGCGGCATCTGGAGCCGGCGGTGCGAGCCAGGAAATCCCGGCGCAATTGGTCCCCGTCGTATTGGCCGCTGCGTAGTGCCTTTCAGCCGCCTCGGCGCCCAGGACAGCAGTAAACCCGCCGCCAGCACGGCAACCCCGAAGACGAGAGTGTTCACGACGGGGTCAGGACGCCATCCAGAGATCCTCAGCCCCATCGCCGGCGCGGCGGTCAGGAGCGTCATCACCACCAGGAAGACGAAGCGCGGCATGGGTCGGTTCCTCACAGGTGGATCGTGCGGTCGGCCACCGCCAAGCAGGCTTCGCGTAGCGCTTCTGGGAGGGTCGGATGGGCGTGGCTCGTTCGCGCCAGGTCCTCGGCTGCCGCGCGGAACTGCATAGCGGCGACGGCCTCGTGGATTAGGCCGCCCGCCTCGGGCCCCAGGATGTGCACGCCCAGGATCTCGTCGGTCCGAGCGTCGGCCAGGACCTTGACGAGCCCGTCCTTCTCCAGCCGCGCCTTGGCCATGGCGTTCGCCGAAAACGGGAAGCGCCCGACGCGATAGGCGACGCCGGCGGCCTTGAGCTGCTCCTCGGTGCGCCCAACCGAAGCCAGTTCCGGCCAAGTGTAGACGACCGCGGGGATCGTCCCGTAATCGACGTGACCGGCGCCGCCGGCAAGGCGCTCAGCGAGAGCGATCCCTTCCTCCTCCGCCTTGTGCGCGAGCATCGCGCCGCCGATCACGTCCCCAATCGCGTAAATCCCTTCAGCCGGGGTTCGGAAACCCTCGTCCACGGTGATGTAGCCCCGGCCGTCAGGCTCGATGCCTACCGTTTCGAGGTCCAGCCCGGCCGTGGCCGGACGTCGCCCGATGGAGACCAGGACGACATCAGCCTTGACGGATCCCCGCGCCCCATCCCCCATGGGCTCGACATCAAGCACGACCTCGTCGGCCTCGATCCGGGAGCCGACCACCTTGTGGGCCAGGCAGAATTGGAAGCCCTGCTCTTCGAGCACCTTATGCAGGGCCGCCGCCATCTCCGCGTCGACGCCCGATGCAATCCGGTCGAGCACCTCGATGACCGTGACCTCGCTGCCGAGCCGGCGCCACACGGAACCGAGCTCCAGTCCGACATAGCCGCCGCCGATCACCGCCAGATGGCGCGGTACGGCGGTCAGGCTTAGCGCGCCGGTGGAGGTCACGATCCGCTGCTCGTCGATGGGCAAGTGGGGCAGGGTCGCCGCCTCCGACCCGGTGGCGACGACGATCGCCTTGCGGGCCTGGACCTCGAAGGTCTGGTCCGCCGCGCTCACCTCCACGCGGTCCCGCGCCAGCAGCCGCCCGCGGCCTTGGAGTCGCGTGACCTTGTTCTTCCGCAGGAGGTAGGTGACGCCGTTGCCAAGCTCCGTCACCACTTTCGTCTTGTGGCGCATCACCCCAGGCAGATCAGGCCGCACGTTCTCCGCTAGAACCCCGAAGACGCCGAGGTTGCGCCCCAGTTCCAGCCGCTCCGTCGCCTGCAGTAGCGCTTTCGACGGGATGCAACCGATGTTCAGGCAGGTTCCGCCGAGCAACTCGCGGTCGTCGATCACCGCGACCGACATGCCGAGCTGACTCGCGCGGATCGCGCAGGGGTATCCGCCCGGGCCGCCGCCGATGATCACCAAGTCAAACGAGTCCATCGAGTCAGCCTCCATTGCGGGTGGGTAGGGAGTGCGCACGGAGAGGTATGGACTCGTCGCTGTGGAAGGAGCCATCAGCCGCTACCGCGCCGGCGAGGGTGCGAGGAGCACCGCCATTCGGAAACCACTCTTTGGCAGCGCGGGCAGCCTCCGGAAATCGACCTCTAAATCATGGTCCGGCAGGCGGTAGTCCATCGTGGCGAGCAACTCGACGGACCGCTGCATCAGCTCGATGACGATCCGTTCTCCAGGACAACGGTGGCCGGTCAGGTGATCGCCGCCGCCTTGCGGGATGAAGCCAAACGGATCCTCGCACCCGCCGACGAAACGCTCCGGTCGGAAGCACTCGGGATCACCCCAGAACGTCGCGTCGTGATCCGTCCCATAGAGGTCTAGCACCACCTGCCGGCCCGCGGGGAAGACATGGTCCCGCCAGCGGAACGTTGCGTGCACGCGTCCTATCACCGCCGGGAAGAAGGGATAGAAGCGCCGCACCTCCTGGACGAAGGCGCGCCGGTATTCTGGGTCCGTAGCCGCGCGGCGCGCGGCTTCCGGATGCGCCTGCATCGCGTGCGCGACAAAGACGATGTAGACCGAAGTCGCCACGGTTGGGCGCAGCACATTGGCCAGTTCGACCGCGGCCACCTTCGACGGCAAGGGCTCGCCATTCTCGTCGCGGGCCGAGGCCCATACCTGGGCGGCGGTCTCTTGGGCCGCCGAGATACGGTCCGTCCGAACGTCCTCCACGATTGAGCGCAGCCAAGCGTCCACGTGCCGGCGCGCGAGGCGCGACCACAGGTGACGCGGGCCACGCGAGCCCGCCGCATCGAACAGCGCGCGAAGCTGACTGACCCGCCGGTCCTCCTCATCGGGATTCAGCGGCACGCCGGCCCACGCGCAGACCGCGCGGGTCAGCACAGGCTGGACAGCGTCGTACAAAACGATTTCATGGCCGCCCGCCCACGCGGCGGCTGCTTGGCGCCACTCCGCTTCGAAAAGATCGCCCAGCTCGACGACGCGAGCCGGGGTCATCAACGACATGAAGGTGCGTTTGCGGCCGCGGTGTGCGGCGCCGTCCAGCCCCTGCACGCCGCCTTCGCCGAGCAGCGTCCGCCGGATTGGCGAGGGCATGGCCCCCGCCCGCAAGATCCGGGCCTCATCATAGAAGACTTGCGCGGCGTCGCGGCCCCTCAGACAGGTCGTCTCCTTCAACATGAGGTGCGTCTCAACGGCATCCGAGCCGGCCTCCTCGCACAGCCGTGAGATGTACCGGTACGGGTCCGCCAGCAACGGAAGGGTCTGGTCGAAATGTAACTTCGCCAACGAGCGCGCCATAAACGTCCCTTTAGATTGTAAGCGCGCCAGGCGTGCCAACGGCTGCTGTCCGATCGAGTGGTAGCGTCCCCGCTCGGTGCTCGCGAAGCGCCGAGAGGCTCCAACCACTTTGAGGGGAACGCTTTAACTGCAGTCACCGTTTCCTTTGCCCGAGGGGATTAGACTGAGCCCGCAGGGCCTATCAGATGATGGAGGGACAAAGGTGAGCCCGACGGGCAAGTGGATGCAAAATAATGCGCCCTACGCCAAAGTGTGGCCGAACATCATGGTAACGGGCGACCCGACGGCAGACGCCGACGATTGGAACCTGAAAGTCGGCAAGTTCGAGAAGTACTTCAGCCCGCGACCGGCCATCGGGTCGTGACTTGGGGGCAGCGTCACGGCCCCTCCGCTGGCCTCGCTCGCACGCTGTGGAATCACACTGCCTCTGCGAAATTGGGACGGGGCGGACGGCTGTTTTTCGCCGTGAAGAACTCCGCCCCACCGCCGCTCGCTTCGGCTTTCATGCGACAGACACGTGAGTCCGATTCAGGCTAGAAGCCGCCGCTGGAACCGCTTCGATGATCAACCCCTTCTTCATGTTCGCGACCGGGATCGAGAACAGCATCCCGACGATCGACGGGGGACGCACCCGCATCGACCAGATGGAGAAGTGCGGCTTCTACGAGCACTGGCGCACGGACTTTGCCCTCGTCGAGGAGCTTGGCATCCGGTTCCTGCGCTACGGACCGCCCCTTCACCGGACCTATCTCGGGCCGGAGCGCTTCGATTGGGAGTTCGCCGACGTCACGCTGGGAGAGCTGAAGCGGTGCGACATAGTCCCCATCCTCGACCTCTGCCACTTTGGCGTGCCGGACTGGATCGGCAATTTTCAGAACCCGGAGTTTCCCGAGCTATTCGCCCGCTACGCGGGCGCCTTCGCGCGCCGATTTCCCTGGGTCCAGCTCTACACGCCAGTCAACGAGATGTTCATCTGCGCGACCTTCTCCGGGCTCTACGGGTGGTGGAACGAGCAGGGGACGAGCGACAGGACCTTCGTGACGGCTTTGAAGCACATCGTGAAGGCGAACGTCCTGGCGATGTGGGCCATCCTCGAGGTCAGGCCGGATGCCCTCTTCATCCAGTCGGAGAGTTCGGAATATTTCCATGCCGATAGCCCCGAGGCGATCAAGCCCGCCGAAGTTCGCAATTCGCAGCGGTTCCTGTCACTGGACCTCAATTACGGGCGACGGGTCGAATCGGAAATCTACGAATACCTAATGAGCAACGGCATGAGCGGCGAAGAATATCATTTCTTCCTCGACAACAAGCTCAAGCAGCACTGCATCATGGGCAACGACTACTACATCACCAATGAGCACCGGGTCGCCTCCAACGGGCTGACCTGGGCCGCGGGCGAAGTGTTCGGCTATGACGGGATCACCCGCCAGTATCACGACCGCTACCGCCTGCCCGTCATGCACACGGAAACGAACCTGAAAGAGGGCCCAGGCGGCGAGGAGGCCGTCGATTGGCTCTGGAAACAGTGGGCCAACGTCTTGCGCGTTCGCAACGACGGCGTGCCGACGGTTGGATTCACCTGGTATTCGCTGACTGACCAGATGGACTGGGACACCGCACTTCGAGAAGAGAATGGCCGCGTCACCCCCGTCGGCCTCTACGACCTAGATAGGAACATTCGGCCGGTCGGGCGGGCATACAAGCAGCTGATCGAGTCCTGGTACTATGTCCTTCCGGCGCAGAGCGTCTGCCTAACGGTGCCCGTGGTGCTGCCCAGCGAATTTGACGAGCCCTACGTCGTGCGACGGCGAGAGTGGCTCGGCCGCTATCACCACGCACGGCGCGCGTCGGCGGAGCCGAATACGCCCACCGTTGGTTAGGGATCTCGAAGGCGGGTCTGGTTGTCCTGAATTCATGCGTCGTAATTGGAATCTCCGGATGAACGCCAAGTCCAACAAGGAAGACGCCGAGAGACAACTCGACGCCAACAACGCCGCCGAGCGCCGAACTCTGCTGTGGGTGCTCGCAATAAACTTTGGGCAGGTGCTGGTCGCCGGCGCCGTGGGCATTCTAGCAGACTCAACCGGCCTGCTCGGCGCAGCCCTCGACAACCTGGGGGACGCCTTCATCTACGCGATCAGCATCTACGCCGTTGGACGCTCGGTCGTGGCCAAGGCGCGCGTCGCGCGTCTATCAGGCGTGCTTCTGATCGTACTCGGTCTCGCGCTGCTCCTCGAGGTGCTTCGACGGTTTTTCGTGGGCGCAGAGCCGATCGGGATAGCGATGATCGTCACGGCATTGGCGAACGCGGCGAGCAACCTCGTCTGCCTGCGGTTGCTCCGCGCGCATCGCGAAGAGGGCGTGCACCTGAAGGCCTCCTGGATCTTCACGTCCAACGATATGGTGGCGAATGCCGGCATCGTCCTGTCTGGGGTGGCGATCATGATCTTTGCATCGCCGCTTCCCGACCTTATCATCGGGCTGCTCGTCGTCGGCATTGTGCTCAAGGGTGGGTGGGAGATTCTCAATGAGGCCCGCGAGGCGGAAGACCCTTCCCGCCGCCGCTCTTGACTAGGAGACGCCTTCCTCCATCTAGCTTGGTGCGAACGAGATCTTGGTTATGAGCCTCCCTTTGGGTCTACTCGTCTGAAGGAGGCGTCTAACCTGCGTCAACTCTGAAAGGGTCCCGCAATGGCAGATCAAGGTCGAACATCCGGTAGTACAAGCCCTGAGCCCCGCCGCTTGCGGAACTGGTCCCTCATCGTCGGTCGCGTGCTGCTGGTTTGGGCGCTGCTCGAGGCGGGAATGTCGGGGCTAGCGGAGCTCTCGGGCGGTTCGCTCCTCGGCGTCGACGCCCAGCACTTCGCGCTCGACGGGATCATCGCCGCGCTGGCTGGGATCGGCTTCGTCATCGACGGATCGGTGCGTCGCCTCACCAGAGATCGCTAAAAGCGGCCGCTCCGGCGTTCGCCGGAACGACCCCTGAGAAGGCGGGCTCCCGAGCCTGGCTCGCTTGTGAGCCGCTCATAGACGCGCCTGCTCCCGGCGGCGAAAAGGACGTCGGACGGCCCATGGACAGAAGCTGCTGTCCGCCAACGCAGGGGAACACCCACGATGACCAGCGCCTTTCCGACAGGGCTCACTGCCCGCGCGATCGAAACCGGCGACGTCCTGGCTCCACAGTTCGATCGCAACGGGCTGATCCCGGCCGTAGCGACCGACGCGGCGACGGGCGAGGTCCTGATGCTGGCATGGATGAACGCCGAGGCGCTCGCCAGAACGATCGAGACCCGGGAGGCGCACTACTTCAGTCGCTCCCGCAACTCACTTTGGCGAAAAGGGGAGACCTCGGGACACACGCAGCGCGTCGAGGAGATCCGCGTCGACTGCGATCAGGACGCGGTTTGGCTCAAGGTGACGCCGCAAGGGGGCGGCTGCGTGTGTCACACGGGCGCGCGGTCCTGCTTTTACCGCCGCGTCGACGATAGGGGAGCTCTGATCCCGGCGAGCCAGCACTGAGGCGTCACTGTGCTCAGCAGAAGACGCGCCGCTAGACCCTCGGCCAGACGAGCTGTGGTCGACAATGAGCAGGGGCGTCCGGGCCTTTTGAAGTGGTGACCCAGGAGATGCGGAACCCGCTCGTGGGCAGGGCCGGCAAGCGTCCAAAGTGGATCTCCAGGACTGCCCAGGTAGGTCGTCGGCTTCCGAGCGGGGGGATGTCCTTCGGGAAATCAAGTTGATTGATGTACGCTAGACTAGGGGATGCCTATGTGGGGACGGCGAACACCCAGGTGTAAGCGGTTTGAAGATCGTCAGGGCCGGCAATGAGACCAGGCGCGGCTGGCGTGGTAAGGCTGGGAGCCTGCCGGAAGACAGGAGCGCCAGAATCCCGTTCTGGCGGCTATGGAGGCTTCTACTTGGGCGCGCTGCGGTCCTTCGCGGGTTTTCCGCGTTCGATGGGGAGCCGACCCAGCACTTCAAGCACGAACAGCGCGAAGACCGTGCTGACCGAACGCCTTGCCGACGATCTTCACTCTCACGAAGCGCTTCATCTAAGCCCCCGGAGGAAATCCTCCCAGAATCCTAGCCGACTCGGCTGTTTTCACACAGCCTCCACCCATGGCGGACATGCCGTCCATCATGTTCATGCAGTTCATCATTGGCCTTCCTCCTTAGGTCCGGACAAAGACGTGACGCGAAAGACGGCGGGCGGACCGGAAGCGCCGCCCGCCGTCCATGGCGATCTATTGCTTCTGGATCGCGGTGACCTCGCCGGCCCCGTTTTCCAGTTTCAGGTCGAAAGCCACCTTGTCGCCGGCTTTGACCCGTTTGGCGATCTCAGGCGCAGCCTTGAATCCCATGGTCATTGCAGGCCAGTTGGCCTCCGGAATGGGTCCGTGGTCGATGGTGATGCTGTCGGCGCTGACCGCCGTGACCGTGCCCGTGCCTTTGGCCATCTTGGCGTCGGCGGCCATGTTCATGCCCTCCATGTTGGCGTTCCCGGCGGGCGCCGCGGTTTCGGCCGCCGCTGGGGCTTCGGCCGTCTCAGTGTCGGCCTGGCCGCCGCAGGCCGCCAGGGTCACAGTCAGGCCGAGCGCGGCCGCAGTCGTCAGAAGGCGCTTCATTGGGATTCTCCTTGGGTTGAAGCGTGGGGAAGTCGATCGGCCTGCCGCCGTCGGAGCAGCAGGTAGCCGGCGGGTATGACCAGCATCGAGAGCAGTGGGGCGCTCAGCATGCCGCCGATCATCGGCGCCGCGATGCGGCTCATGACCTCCGAGCCCGCCCCGTGGCCGACCAGGATCGGCGCGAGGCCGGCGAGGATCACGGCCACCGTCATGGCCTTGGGTCGTACCCGTTGCAGCGCCCCTTCGCGGACAGCGGCGTCCACGTCCGCCCGGCTGGGGTTGGGGCCGCGTTCGGCGAGCGCGTGCTTGAGGTAGATCAGCATGACGACGCCGAACTCTGCGGCCACGCCGGCCAAGGCGATGAAGCCGACGCCTGTGGCCACCGACTGATTGTAGCCCAGCAGATAGAGCATCCAGATTCCGCCGGTGAGCGCAAAGGGCAGGGTGGCCATGATCAACGCGGCTTCGTCGAACCGGCCGAAGGTGACGTAGAGCAGCACGAAGATGATCGCGAGCGTGGCGGGCACGACGAGCTTCAACCGCTCGGCCGCGCGCTCGAGATATTCGAACTGGCCGGAGTAGGCGATCGAGACCCCAGGCGGCAGCTTCACCTCCTTGGTGACGACCGCCTGGAGATCCGCAACGACGGAGCTCAGGTCGCGGTCCCTCACGTCCACATAGACCCAGGTCGAGGGACGGGCGTTCTCGGTCTTCAGCATCGGCGGGCCTTCGGTGACCTCGACCTTCGCCACTGTGCCGAGGGTGATCTGCTGCCCGGTGGGGGTGAGGATCGGCAGGGCCCGCAGCCCTTCGAGACTGTCACGAACCTCGCGCGGGTAGCGCACATTGATCGGGTAACGCGCGGTCCCTTCCACCGTCTGGCCGATGGTCTCGCCGCCGACGGCGCCGGAGACGATGGCCTGGACGTCGGCGATGTTCAGCCCGTAACGGCCGGCAAGCGCCCGGTCGATGTCGACCTGGACATAGCGCCCGCCTGTCAGGCGCTCGGCCAGGGCCGAGCTCACGCCTGGGACTCCTTTGGCGACCGCCTCCACCTGAGCCGCGACCCGGTCGATCTGGGTGAGGTCGGAGCCCGAGACCTTCACGCCGATCGGGCTCTTGATGCCGGTGGCCAGCATGTCGATGCGATTGCGGATCGGCGGCACCCAGACATTGGCGAGGCCTGGGACCTGCACGACCCGGTCCAGCTCCTCGACCAGCTTCTCCGGCGTCATGCCCGGCCGCCACTCGCTGCGAGGTTTGAATTGGATCGTGGTCTCGAACATCTCCAGCGGCGCCGGATCGGTGGCGGTTTCCGCGCGACCGGCCTTGCCGAAGACGGTCTTCACTTCGGGGACGGTCTTGATGAGCCGGTCCGTCTGCTGCAGCAGCTCGGCGGCCTTGGCTGCGGAGAGGCCCGGCAGCGCCGAGGGCATGTAGAGCAGGTCGCCCTCGTCCATCGGCGGGATGAACTCTCCTCCGATGCGGCTGAGCGGCCAGGCGGCGGTCGCGAACACCACGAGCGCCAGCAGCAGGACGGTCTTGGGTTTGCGCAGCACCCAATCGATGGCCGGGCGGTATGCCTGGGTCAGCCAACGATTGACGGGGTTGGCGTCCTCGGCCGGAATGCGCCCGCGGATCAGATAGCCCATCAGGACGGGCACCAGCGTCACCGAGAGGATCGCCGCGCCCGCCATGGCGTAGCTCTTGGTGAAGGCCAGCGGCGAGAATAGGCGGCCTTCCTGCGCCTGCAGCGCGAACACCGGCACGAACGACAGGGTGATGATTACCAGGCTCAGGAAGAGGGCGGGGCCGACTTCGGCCGCCGCGTCGGTGATAAGCCGCCAGCGGGTGGGCTCGTCCATCCGCCGCTCAGGGTGTTTGTGAGCCCAGGCTTCGAGGTGCTTGTGAGCGTTCTCGATCATGACGATCGCCGCGTCGACCATGGCCCCCACAGCGATGGCGATGCCGCCCAGGGACATGATGTTGGCGTTCACGCCCTGCACCCGCATGATCAGGAAAGCGAACAGCACCCCCAACGGCAGGGTGACGATCGCCACCAGCGCCGACCTGGCGTGCCAGAGGAACAGCGCGCAGACGACCGCGACGACGACGAACTCCTCCGCGAGCTTCTGGGTCAGGTTCGAGATGGCGCGGTCGATCAGCTGGGAACGGTCGTAGGTGGTGACCACCTCGACGCCGGGCGGCAGGCTGCGCTTCAGCGCCTCCAGCTTGTCCTTGACGGCGGCGATGGTCGCGCGGGCGTTCTCGCCGGATCGAAGGACGACGACGCCGCCTGCCACCTCGCCCAGGCCGTTGAGCTCGGCGATGCCACGGCGCATCTCCGGGCCGATCTGGACGAAGGCGACATCGCTGAGCTGGACCGGAACGCCGCCGGCCGCCGTGCGCAAGGGGATGGCTCGAAAGTCTTCGAGATCGTTCAGGTAGCCGCCGGCGCGGACCATGTACTCGGCTTCGCCGAGTTCCAGGACAGAGCCGCCCGCCTCCTGGTTGGCCCGCTGGATCGCCTCGACCACCTCCTGGTGGGTCACCCCGTAGCTCGCCAGCTTCACCGGGTCGAGCACCACCTGGTACTGGCGCACCATGCCGCCGATGGCGGCGACTTCGGCGACCCCGGGAACGGTCTTCAGCTCGTAGCGCAGGAACCAGTCCTGCAAGCTGCGGAGCTGAGAGAGGTCGTTCCGGCCGGTCCGGTCCACGAGGGCGTACTCGTAGATCCAGCCGACGCCGGTGGCGTCGGGCCCGAGGGACGACTCCGCACCTTCCGGAAGCCGCCCCTGCACCTGATTCAGGTACTCCAGCACCCTTGAGCGGGCCCAGTAGAGGTCCGTGCCGTCCTCAAAGAGCACGTAGACGAAGCTGTCCCCGAAGAAGGAGTAGCCGCGGACGGTGCGGGCGCCGGGCACCGACAGCATGGTCGTGGTCAAGGGATAGGTGACCTGGTTCTCGACAATCTGCGGCGCCTGGCCGGGATAGGTCGTGCGGACCACCACCTGGACGTCCGAGAGATCGGGCAGCGCATCGACGGGCGTCGTGCGCACCGCCCAAACACCCGCGATCGTCAGGGCGAGCGCGGCCAGGAGAATGAAGAAGCGGCCCCGGACCGAAGCGCGGATGATGGCGCCGATCATTGCGCGCCCGCCTTGCTCATCTCGCGAACGACCGGGCCGGCCGGCGTCTGCTCGAAGGCGAAGCTCACGCGGTCGCCGGTCCTGACCCCGGTCGCCAGTTGAGGGGACGCAAGCTTGAAAGTCATGGTCATGGCCGGCCACTGCAGCGCTGGGACGGGTTCATGAGAGAGGGTGACCGAGGCGGGCGAGATCTGTTCGACCCGGCCCTGGGAACGGTGCAGCGCCGGGACGGCCGCCGCTTTCGGTGCGGGGCCGGGGCCGGTGATCGGGCGCGCCTGGACGCCGGCGAGGCTTGCTTCCGAATCCAGCAGAAACTGGCCCGACGCAACCACCTTCTCACCGGCGGTGAGGCCCGCCAGTATCTCGGTCTTGCCCTCGGCCTCGCGGCCCACCTGCACTTCCGCCGGCACGTACCGGCCGCCGTCCTTGGCCAGCATGACCAGCGCCCGTCGTCCGGTCCGGATGACCGCTTCGGAGGGGACCTGGAGGGCGGGCCGGGACTGGCCGCCCAGCTCAACGGTGGCGAACATGCCTGGACGCAGGCGACCGCCACGGCTGGCCAGCTCGATCCGCGCGGTCAGGGTGCGGCTGGCCGTCTCGGTCTGCGGCAGGATGGCGGTCACCTGGCCGGTGAAGGTCTCTCCTGGGTAAGCCGCGAGGCTCGCCCTTGCGGTTTGGCCGACGCGCACCTGCGAGGCCTGCGCCTCCGGTATCGCGGCGTTCAGCCAGACCCGGTCCAGCCCGTTCACTTCCGCGAGAGTCTCGCCCGCCATCACGGTCATGCCGTTGCGCACGGCGAGTGTTTTGATCATGCCGCCGCTTGGTGTGGTCACCGTCACCACGTTGCGGACACGACCGCTCCGTTCGACGGCGGCGATCAGCTCCGGCGACATGCCGAGCAGCCGCAGGCGATTTCGCGCGGCGCGGATCAGAGCCGGATCGTCCGTGCGCAAAACCGCAAGGAACTCGCCCTGGGCCCCGGCCCACTCGGGGATGAGGAGGTCGGCAAGGGGGGCGCCGGCAGGCACCACATCGGCCGGCGCCCGGCCGTAGACCCGCTGGACGAAGCCGCCGGCCTTCGCCTGGACGACGGCCACGTCGCGTTCGTTGAATTCGACCACGCCCGTAGCGGTCAGGCCGCTGGGCAGCGAGCCTGTCTCGACCGTCGCCAGCCGCACCCCGAGGTTCTGGGTGACGGCCGGGTCGATCTGAACCCCGCCGCCCTCACCGACCTCGTCGGCGTACTTGGGGACGAGCTGCATGTCCATGAACGGCGACTTGCCGGGCTTATCGAACCGTTGGCTCGGCACCATGGGGTCGTACCAGTAGAGGACCTCGCGCTCGCCAGAGGCGGCCTGTTCCGCCGCCGGCGTCGCGCCTTCGCTTCCGTCGAGGAGGCGGCCTGCGCCGAAGCCGAGGCCGAGGAGGACGGCGGCCGCAGCGGCGCCCAGCGCCAGGCGGACCCTGTTGGAGTTCGGAAGGGTCACGGATTGTCGCTCCCATAGGTGAGCAGGATGCGGGCGCCGTCGCGGGCGACCATCGCCTCGCGGTCCAGCGCGTCGAGTTTGGCGTCGGCGAGGCTCGTAAAGGTCTCGACGAGGTCGGCGTAGTCCGCGCGGGCGGCGCCGTAGCTGGCGACTTCGAGGTGCGCCTTCTGCTCGGCCGTGGGAACCAGGATCTCCTTGGCGCGCAACCACTGCTCGTGGTGGGCGACATGGGCGGCCAGGTCCGCCTCGAGCGATGCGGCGAGTTCGCGCCGCATCTCCTCTTCGAGCACGCGGGCGCGGCTGGCCTGCGCCGTCCGAGCTGCGATCAGCGGATCCTGCCGCCGGCTGGCGAACAAGGGCAGGCTCACCGTGACGCCTGCGGAGACCATGTCCCCGAACATTGGATCGCGGCGACCGTACATGACTTCAAAACCCCAGTCGGGACGCTTTGCGGCCCGGGCGCCGGCGACTTCCGCCTCGGCGCGGTTCGTCGAAGCCGCAAGAACGGCAAGCGCCGGATGATCCGTCACCTGGCTCCGCAGGGTGGCAGGCTCGATCTCCAAGTGCGGCGGGGCGCCAGCCGTCGTCGGGCTGGGGTCACCGGTCCAGCGGGTGAGTTCGGCGCGGGCCTTGGCGACCTCCGCGACCAGTTCGCTGCGCCGGTTCGCGAACTCCGCCTTAAGGCGGGTCGGCTCCAGGCCCGCAGCAGGACGCGCCGAGCCGGACTCGACGCCGGCCGACTGGCCCTCCCAAAGCCCCTTTAATCCATCGACGAGCTGATCGAGCGCCGCCAGCCGGCGCTCGGCATAGGCCAAGTCGATCCAGGCCAGGGCTACAGCGACGCGCAGCCGCCGGCGCTGCAGGTCCGTGTCGGCGAGCGCCATCTGCGTCTCCGCGCGAGCTGTCGCGGCGGCCGCCCGGCGACGTCCCGAGTTCGGGACCTCCTGCATGACGCCGATGCGCGCCATGGTCATCTCGGCGGCGCCCCAGCGCCCCGCGTTCGGGCCGGAGACCGGGAAGTTCTCAATCCCGAAGGCGAGCTTTGGATCGGGCAGCTGCCCGGCGGCTTGCTCGGCCGCTCGCGCGGCCTCAGCCTGAAGGGCGCTGGCTTGAAGGGTGGGCGCCGTGCGCTCAGCGAGCTGCAGCGCGGCGGCGTAGGTGAGGGTTTCGGCTTGAGCGGTGCTCGCGAGCAGGGCTGCGGCCAGGGGAATCCATTTTCGCATGTGACCTCGCATTGCGGCGCCGAAAGCGCCCCGCGTCCGGCGAACCGGTCGCGGGGCGCCTGCCGTGATCCCGGCAGCGGCGCGCAGTGTCTTTTACCGGGCGGGTGGCTGCGACGGTGAGGCGCGATCAGCCGGGCCGCTGCTCATCATCGGGCACGGACAATCATGGGCCGCAGCGGCGCGGTCGCGCTTAGCCGCAGGCGCTTTGACCGTGCGCACGAAAACATCCTTCGGGTTCGAAGAGCGCTCGGCGCGCACGACTTGCCCGCTTTCGGAGGCCGATGCGGCGCTGGCGAGGGTGACGGTCGCAAGAGTGGAGGCGACGATAGCCGCACAGAGGGTCTTGGAGAATGTCATGTAAAATCAACCTGAATGGGGATAGCGAGGCCGCGCTTAGGCGCGGTGCTTCCAGGCGCACGCATCCGTCGATGGACGATGGCGCGCCCGTCCTCAGCCGCTTCGCGGCTGGTTCAGGCGATCGTTCGAGGTGGACGCTTGAGGCCGGGTGGTGCGAACGGATGGACGCCGCTAGCAGGCGTCGGCGCCGCCTTGAAGGCCCCGACCTTCACCACTCCGATCGGAGTCGCAGCCGGCAACGCGGCATTCACAGCGCACATGATTGCGCAGTCCTGAGCGCAGGCTTGCATGTCGTGATCGGTCGCCTCACCGGCGTCATCGCAACACTCGTGGTCGGCGCCCGCAGAGGTGGGCGACGCGTGCGCCACATCCATCACCATCGCCCTTGCGCCATGCTCATGCGCACAGCGCTGTGCGGCGGCCGCCGCCGCCGCGGGACTGAGGAGAAGGCCCACTATGGCCAGTATGGCGAACAGGCGCCCCATGATGTCCGCGAAAATAGGCGAATGGCCGTCCGATGTCCACGCCTGTGACCAAGGAACGCTCTGTCGACGTGACCGGACCAGATCAGTAGAGCTAGGCCCCTGATCTCGCCTTCAGGGGCGCGACGCAAGCCCGAGCAGCTGATTGCGGGCGAACCAGAGCACCAGCGGCGGCAGGATCAGCCACTGCAGTAAAGGACTGATCCCCACCTCCAGCCCCGGGACAATCGGCATGGAAGCGCTGTACTGCCAGCGCTCCAGAGGGCCGATGGCCAGCCTCTCGCCAATGATCGTGATACCAAGCCCTGAGCCCATATAGGCAAACCAAGGCGTCGGTTTGGGTTTGAGCAGCCATAAACGGCCCTTAGCGACCGCTGCCGCCATCCAAAAGCTCAACAGTGAGATAAGGGCGTCCGCCAGCGCTGCGAGGGTGCAGACCTTCACCTGCTCCCAGTGCGCGCCTTCACCCATGCCCTTGAACAGGGGCGCCTGGAGCATCTCCCAAGGGTAATTGAGCAGGAACGAGAAGATCGCGATCTGGGCTTCGGGGCAACGGAGGAGGGAAATCCAATTCCTCGGCAGGCTGCGGGTCACAGGAGCCTCACATCGCCGCCGGCGGCGCGAGCGTGCCGAACCAGGCCACGAGCGCGACGACGCCGAGAGCGGCGGCGGTCTCCAGCGCGACGGTGCGGCGGAGATTCGCGAGCGCCGCGCCGTGCCGCGATGGTTCGTCCAAGGCCATGGCGAGGGCGGGCGTCAGCCGGAAGCGGTTTGCCGCCGCCAGGCCGAGCATGACCACGAACAGGAGGAGCTTGAGGCTCAAGAGCCGCCCATAAGGGGTGGTCCAGAGGCCGTCGATCCGATCCACCCCGACCAAGAACCAGCTGTTGGCGAGTCCGGTCGCCACCAGGACCGCCACCAGCAGCGCGCCCACGCCCGAAAAGCCGTGCAACGCCCGGTGCAAGGCGACCACCCCTGCCGGCGTAGGGCTGCGGGTGCGCAGGATCAGCGCGAAGGCCACGAGCGCGCCGATCCAGACAGCCCCAGCCCAGCTGTGAAGGATGTCGGAGACAAGGTGGATGACACCGCCTGGACCTTCCGTCGCCGCGCCATGACCCATCCAGGCGAAGGTCGAGGTCGCGAAGGTGCCGAGCGCGGCCGCGACGATCCAGCTGGATCGCGCTGGCCTCAACATCACGGCCAGGATCGCAGCCAGGAGGGCGGCCCCCGCCCTAAGGACGCCCGCCTTGCCGAGGTCCATGCTCGTCACTACGGCGCTGAGCGCCTCGGGTTTGAGTCCCTCCGCCATCGATCCGGCCAGCACGCTGGTCTGGGCGGCGATCCAGAGCAGCGTCGCGAGCGCCAGCAGCGCGCCTGCGCCGGCCAGGAGCCTGCGGGTCCATGGCGCTTCCGCGGCCGAGCCGGGACCCGTGGAGGGGAGGGCATAGATGAAGAAGAGCGATGATCCCATGAGGACCATCGCTCCCGCATATTGCATCAGCCTGAGGATGATGACCGCAGGCTCAAGCACGTCAGCCGACCTTGAAAGCCACTTCGCCGTTCATCTTGTGGCCGTCGGCCGAGGCCGCGGACCACACGATCTTGTAGGCGCCTTTCGTCAGCGCACTCTGGGGCGTGCCGGTGATGCTCTTGCCGTCCTTGGAGACGCTCGTCTTCACCGGAACCTTCATGCCGCCGTGCTCCGGCATGGTGAGCTCGAACTTGGAGAAGGCCGGCACGAGCTTTTCGTTAAAGGTGAGCGTGATCGTCTTCGGCGCGGCAGTGACGGCGGCGTTGGCCGCCGGATTGGAGCTCACTAGGTGAGCGTGGGCCCAGGCCTGAGTAGCGACAAGCATGGAGGCGACGCCAACGGCGGCGAAGACAGAGGTGCGGTTGCGGCTGAGCATAGGTTTTCCCGAGCTTGGTGTTTCTATCTTCCATACGCGCCGGCTCACACGGACCCCTTAGTCCGAGGCGCGCGCCTTGCGACGTGCGCCCTTCCAAGCGATGGCCTACGCGGCGGCGCGCCCACTTTTCTTGAGGCGCGGGGTATCACGACGGGGTTGCCGTCAAGGGTGCGGCTCCGCACGGCGCCGTCGTTCCTAGTGGAGGGACTGTGGTGGTCTAGCTGCCCAGTAACCACGTCTCGTAAGCGACAACGACGAATTGTGATGGAGCCGAAGCTTTCCACGTTTGGAATGTATGTCCCTGGATACCTGAGTCGAGCGAGCCCGGATCGCTTTTGCACTTGTACTCATTAAGCTCCTGGCGGGCGAAGGTGGAGATTGTCCCTGGGCGGCTGGAGCCGCTGATTTTCGGTGATGGCGCTCGGCGGAGCGGTCGCCTGACGGAGCGGACGAATGAAGTATCTCGTAGGCGCTTTGGGCGCCGTGACCGTGCTGGCCCTAGCCGCCGTTGCTTTCATTTACTCTGGAATCTTCAACGTATCGGCGAAGGAGCCTGAAGCGTCTATCACCACTTGGGCGCTTCGAACGACCATGGAACAGGGGGTGCAGCGGCGGGCTTCGCAGGCCTCAGTGCCTACTCAATTCTCGGCTGTTCAGGTGCGCGCGGGAGCTCGCGCGTTCGGTCATGAATGTGCGATCTGCCACGGTGCGCCTGGCGTGCCGCGCGAGGCGTGGGCCAAGTCGATGAATCCCATGCCTCCCGATCTGGCCAAGGCCGCCCCGCGCTGGTCGCCCGCCGAACTGCACTGGATCATCCGTAACGGCGTTAAGATGAGCGGCATGCCGGCTATGAGTGACCATCATTCAGACGAGGAGCTTTGGTCGATCGTCGCCTTCGTGAAGGCCTTACCGCAGATGACGCCGGCGACCTTCCAGGCATTGGCTCCCAACCAATCCGACGCCGCGGGCCACGACCATTGATGAGCAGTGCTAACATGCTGACGGCTGCTCGGGCGCGAGCGATCCGCACTTGTACAGACTTTTCTGAACTCTGCCGCATTCGGAGCGTTACAAAGTGACGCTATAACAACACGCCGCCGGTCACGCGGGTGCGGCTAAATCTCAAGTAAATCAGCCGGCGACATCCGGCCACGCTCGATGAAACAGGAGACCGAACATGGAACATGGGGAGCAGATGAGAGGCATGGGGTGGGGACGTTTTGCGGCGATGATTGCCACCTCTACCTTATTTATGTTCTTCTTCATGTACCAGCTCATTTACTCGGCCGATCATGTTACATTTAGTCTAACTCGGCTCGTCTCTTCATTCGTCATGGGCTGCGTCATGACGGTCATCATGCTCGGCTTCATGTGGTCGATGTACAAGGGTATGGCGATCAAGATGGCCGTGCTGGCCGGCGCGCTGGTGCTAGGCACCGGACTGCTGGCGGTCAATCGAAGCCAAGCGCTGATTGGCGATGTGGCGTTCATGAAATCGATGATCCCGCACCATTCCATCGCGATCAACAACGCCCGTCGGTCGAGCATCAGCGACCCGCGCGTCCGCAAGCTCGCGGATGAGATCATATCCAGCCAGGTTCGCGAGATCGCCGAGATGAAGGCGTTGATCCAAGATATCGACCAGAACGGGCAGCGCGGTTTGGTCACCCTGCCAGCTCGGCCGGCTGAGATTACGCCTGACATGCTGCCGAAGATCCGTGAGGCCGTCGAATAGCTGCTGCTAACGAAGCCCAAACGGGGTCGCCCGCTCCCCAAGTTGGCAAGGAACGCCATGCTTCTACTGCAGCTCCCACGGTTGGGGCCGTAAGCATCTTTGATTGACAAGCAGACCGACCGAGGACGCGGTCACCTCGGGAGAGCCGGAGAGCCATTTGCGCGCCCCGCTGGATTGTGCCAGACTTGGCGATAAAACCTCTCTAACAGATTGATATCACTGTATAATTTCCGATAAGATACATTAGGCGCGAAACGATTGTAGCCGCCAGTTAGTAATGTCGCACCTGTGCCATTTAGAAATGGCGCCCTCCCTCGGCTGCGCGGGAGGCCCTCCAGGTGGGTGAACCGGATGGAGCCTTCGAGGGTACGGCGCAGGCCGTCGATTCCGACATACTTGTAGAGCGCCGGCGACGACCCGGGCGGTGGGGCGGGCGTCATCTATTCACCGCCCCTGCCCCACGCGGGCTTTGCGCAGGCTCGCCGTAGATCACACGCCGCCGCCCTTGCGGCCAAGGGCGCGCACCAGCCTGAACAACTCCGCCTGGTACTTCGCATCATGGAGGGCGTCGTGGTCGCCCCGGCGTTCAGGCGCCAGATGCTTGGCGATCTGGCTCGAGCGCGTGTCGACCCAGCTGCTGCCCGTGGCACCCATGTACAGCGCCTTGATGTCCAGCGCCGCGAAGCCGAACGGGTTTCCGCCGGTGAAACGATGGAAGTAGTAGTTCACGAAGGACCAGTCGAAGGGCGCGTTGAAGCCGACAAACACCAGGGCGTGGTCCTCGCCGGCCAGGCTGGTCGCCCAGGCCCCGAACGCGGCCATGGCCGCCGCAGGCTCCGCGCCACGCTCGGCCAGGTCTGCGAGGGATAGGCCCGTTACCTCTAGCGCCTTGGGGTCGGCGTTGGCGTTGATTGGCTTCAACTCGATGCTGAACGACCGGGACTCATCGTCGACGTCGCAGGCGCCGATTGACAGCAGGCTGTACTCGCCCGGAATTGGCCCGGCGGTTTCGACGTCGACCGAAATATAGATCTCGGGCTTCTCGCTCATGAGATCAGCGGCTCCACCGGAACGAGCGGCGGCCGATTGCGGATCGCCTTCCAGTGCTCCCGAAACGCGCGACGGCGGTCTTCGGCTGTGCCCGTGGTCGCCCAGTGCAGGCCGGACAGGGTTGTGATGTCAAACGGCAGGCTGGCGCCCTGCTGGGCCATGACCATCGTAGGCAACCCGCGCCCCAACGCGTAACCGAGCTCCAAGAAGCAGTTGGGCCTGGCGCCGGTGATGTCGGCGAGGACCACGCTGCTGCGGTGCAGCTTGGCGAAAATCTCCTCGTCGATGCGCGCGTGGTCGTAGGCCTGACGGCCGTCGACCACGACCAGGCGATAGCCCAACTCACCCTCGATCACCGGCTGCACCACCACGTCGAAAAAGTCCTGTACGGCCGCGAATTCGGGCAGGGCCGGGTTCAGCATCCGCACGGCGAACGCCCGCGGCGGCTCCAGCGACTCCAGCAGCTCTATCAGATCCGCGACGCGGTCGGCGGTTGCCTGCCGGGCCGGAAAGCGGATGCGGTTCAGCCAGTGGTGGGCGTCGCCGTCGCCGGCGATCTGAAAAAGTCGCCGGGTCTGGTGGCTCGTAAGCCCGAAATTGTAGAGGCGGCGCGCGCCCGTGGTCTCGGGGCAAAGCGGTAGGTTCAAGGGCACAATCGGCTTGCCTGCGTCGTGATAGAGGTTGGCCAGGTACAACACGCCTTCGGTCCCCCCCAAGGCCACCAGGATGTCACCGGATCGCGCCTGCGCCTCCATGCGCTTGCTAGCCATGTTCCAGTGGGCGGCATTCTCGATCTGGACGAGGGCGAGGTTGCCGCGCAGGTCGTCCCACAGGTCGACAAACTCGGACGGAATCTGGTCCTCGCTCTTGTGGTGCTGGACCGCGATCGCCATCGGCCCGGGAACGTCGGCGGGTCGATGCACGAGGTTGTCGCGCAGGGTCTGCCAGATCAGCCAGTCGAAACAGACCGGCAGGCCGTCCGCCTTGCGCTTGGGCTCGGCGTCAACTGGCACGACGAAGTTGGCGCCGCGGCGCACCAAGGCCTTCACCAGTTCGACGACCAGTTCGTGCGCCAGCCCGACGTCATCCCCCGTGGCGACCGCCACGTCCTCGACGACGCTGCCCGCGATATGGATCCGGCGACCGTGGAGCGGGGATCGCGCCATCAGCGATCTTCCAGGACCGGCGACGCCTTGAGCCCGGTCGCCACGCCGTGCAGGTGCTCGAACCGCAGGGCGTTGTCAGGGAAGGCCTTGGAAAGCGCCGCCGGGTAGAGGCGGGTGCGGATATCGGAATAGGTCCAGCCAGGCACGCCAGACCGCGGCCCAGTCGCCGTCACCAACTGGCCGATCTGGGCCGCGCTAAGGGACAGGGCCGCCAAATCCATCGATAGCAGCTGGCGCCGCTCTTCGTCGGACGGCCGGCGGAATTCCTCCATGATCGCCGCGCGCCGCTGCAGAGCCGGGTCGACCACGGACAGGCGGTTGGTGCAGAGGAAGACCACGATCCGGCCGCCGTACTGGCGCAAATCGTCGACGCACTGGATCAGGGTGTTCACCGCCACCTTGTCCTCGTGGTGGCTGTGCTGCTGCGAGCGTACCGCCGCCAAGCTGTCCCCCTCGTCGATGATGAGGATGGCCCGGCGGTGCTTGCCGGCCGACGCCACCACCTTCTTGAAAGCTTCTGCGATCAGGGTGCCCATCTCGCCGACCATGCCGCTGCCGCGCACCCGGTTGCTCAGCTTGAAGAGGATCGAATCCTCGCTGCGCGCCTCGGCCACCAGACGATTGGCCATGCACTCGGCCATCGCCGTCTTGCCGGTCCCAACGTCGCCGTGAAAGATAACCAGCGGGTACTGCTCGGCGACGAGGTCGCACAGCGCCAGGCGCCCGCCGTGGTGTTTCTGGTTCCAACTGGCCAACTGGCCGACGTGCAGCAGCAGCCGAAGCTGGTCGTGGACGCGGGCGTAGCGGGAATCGAAGCCCAGCAGTGTCTTTTCCCGCCGCGCCAGGGCCTCGTCGGGGAGCGGGGTCTCACTGTCAAAAATCGAGGTCTCGCTCACGCGGCCCAGTCCTTTCGCTGCATTCCGTAGGCGTTGCTGACGTAGTCGCGCCCGCCGGCCGAATTCAGGGAGCTGTGGCTGGTGTCGGCGTTAGTCGGCGACCAGTTGATTTTGAGCTGGTTTTTGAAGGCCTCTTTCGCAGCCGCTGTATAGGCGCTGGAGTAACCGAGGACCATGCGGAGGTAGGGCGCCACGACCTTCGGCCAAAGCACCCCGCCAGGCCGGCTGCAGGTCAGCCCGCCAGCGTCGGTGTCGACATCGAAGCGTGTGGCTTTTACCTCGATACCGTTGCTGAACAACGTGACATCGACGTAGTCGAGATATCCGGCCTTCGCCAAAAGCTCGACATCATGCACGTACTGGCTGGCCTTTTCAGGGGTCCAACCGCCCGTGCTATCGGCGATCATGATGAGGTCGGCTTTCACCCGACGCACGACCCTCTCGATGTCGAGGACGGTATAGGTCGCGGTGGCGGATGCGGTGCGGGTCTGGGTCATCTCCTCAATCCTCCGTCTTGAAGCGAGGTCCGAAGAGTTCCTTCCAGACGTCGTTGTCATTGTCGGCCGAGGCGAAATTCGCCGCCTCCCATGCCTCCGTCGCCGCGGCCACGATCTCCAGGCGTTCGGCCTCGGTGATGCGGCCGGCCACGTTGTTGCGGCTGTAGACCGGATCGAGGATCACCACCGGGTCGGTGAAGACGGCGAAGGGCGCGACGTTCTCGGGAAACTGTATCTCGTCCTTCAGGCCTGACTGGGCGATGTAGAGCAGGAAGTTGCGGAACCGCTGCTCGATCGTGCCGCCGGCGCCCTGCTTGGCCAAAACATGGGCCATGATCAACTCGATGACGAAGGACTTGAGTGGTTTGAGCCCGGCGTGGTTGCGCCACTTCTTGGCCATCCGCACCAGCGTGCGGAAGTCTGGATCCTGGATCTTGCGGTCGCGGACGAACTTGATCTGGCAGGGCGCGCAGGTCTGGATGGCCGACCCATCATGGATGTCGAACTGCCAGCCATAGCCGGGCTGGTTGGCGTCCTCGATCACGGGGACGATGTCGACGCTGAGCCCGCTCCCGACGAAGGTGACCGTCGCGGCCTTGCGCTGGATTTCGAAGTCCTCGACCGCCTTGGTCGGGTAGATCTTGATTAGCAGCGAATAGATCAGGTCGCTGATCGTCGTCAGCGTCTCGTGGTTGATGTCCCGACCCGAGATGTAGAACACCACGTCGACGTCGACCGGGTCCACGGCCGTCCTCCGCAGGATCGTGTATTTGGCGAACGATCCGGCCTTCACGACCTTTGTGATCTTGATCTCGCTCCTGTCCCGAACGTGTTTGCACAGTTCGGTGATCAGCCGGTCGACCTGGGCGTGATACTCCTTCCGCTTGTCGGCAGGCAGGCGCAGCACGTTGCTGTCGTAGTAGCGAATCTCGGTATTGCTCAACGCCACCTAGTGCCCCCTTCCATCGTCGGGCGATCAGCCCTTGCCCGTCCACCTGACGGCGCTGCATCGCCTAGCCGTTCGGTTTACAAACTGGCGAGACTTCCAGCCCGTAAACGGCAATATGGAGCCTTATGGGCCGGTTTCAAGGGTATCGGTTTACAAAAAATGCACTATATTCACAGCATGTAAACCGAGCGAAGCAGGAGGTGGACGATGATTGGGCATAGGATCAAGGTCGCGCGCGCCGCAGCCGGATTGTCCCTCCGCGGCCTGGCGGAGGCCATGGGCGGCGCGGTGTCCGCCCAGGCCATTGGCAAGTATGAACGCGACGAAGACATGCCGGGGTCTCGCGCGCTGATCGCGCTCGCCGACGCCCTCGGCGTGTCGGAAGACTATCTCCTTTCGGAGGACGAAATCGCGCTGGAGGGCGTGGACTTTCGGAAGAAAGCGGGGTCGTCGGCCCGCGAGGAAGCGACCCTCGAAGCCCGCACGATCCACATGCTGGAACGCTACCTGGCGCTCGAAGACCTTTTGCAGCTGCGCAGCGTGGACTGGGAACAACCCCGCAACGCGCCTTATCCTGTCGCCGACTTCCGCGACGCAGAGGACGCTGCCCGGTCTGTGCGTGATGACTGGGGCCTGGGCAACGATCCGATTCCCCAGCTCGCCGAACTGCTCGAGGAGCGCGGCGTGAAGGTGATGTCGCTCGACCTCGACGACATCGACGGCCTGGCGGCCAAGGTCCGGCGGCGGGGCCGAGACGCCGCTCGGGTGATCGTCATCAAGCGCAGCACTTGGTCGGAGCGAAAGCGCTTCAACCTCGCGCACGAGCTTGGCCATATGGTGCTGAAGGTGGCACCCGGCCTCAATGAGGAAAAGGCCGCGCACCGCTTTGCCGGCGCGTTTCTGGTGCCTGCGGATGTCCTGCGCGCCGAGGTCGGCGCCAACCGATCCTCGCTGAGCCTAGGCGAACTCGTCGCGCTCAAGGAGCGATTCGGCGTTAGCCTTCAGGCGCTGACCTATCGATGCAAGGACTTGGGCATCATCAACCAGGCGGCCTTTGCAAAGCTGTTCCGTGTGTTCGCGGAACGGGGTTGGAGAGCCTACCCGTTTGAGGAACCGGCCAGAATGAAGCCCGAGTTGGAGGAGCCCAGGCGGTTCGAACGCCTATGTTATCGGGCGTTGGCCGAAGGGGTGATCGGGGACGCCCGCGCCGCCGAACTGCTTGGCATCTCCGCCCGCGAGCTGGACGCGCGTCTCGATCAGGTGGCGGCATAGTCCAGTGGCCGTCCTCGTTTCCGACACCTCGGTCATCATCGACCTGGAGCGGGGAACGCTGCTGGACGACCTGTTTCGCCTCCCCTTTGAGTTTGCGGTGCCTGATCTGTTGTTCCGCCGCGAACTCGCCGGTCCATTGGGAGACCGGCTCGTGGCGCTCGGACTGAGGGTGGAGGAGCTCACGTCGATCGAATTGACCCGCGCCACGACGGTGCGACGGCAACGAAAGGACCTCTCAACGGCTGATACGTTCGCTTTCGCGATCGCCGAAGGACGAGGTTGGCCACTGTTGACCGGCGACGGCGGCCTCCGACGTCTCGCGGCCGAAAGCCAGGTGGCGTTTCATGGTGTCCTTTGGATTTGCGATCAATTCGAAGCGGGCCTCCACGTCCCACTGCCGCGACTACACGCCGGACTGACCGCCCTCTCATCCCATCCCCGTTGCAGGTTGCCCGCAGCAGAAGTGCGCCATCGCCTCGACCGATACGCAGGATAGCCTGGGCGCCTGAGCTCTAGGTCGGATACGCGCGCCAAGAGGCTTCGCCGGCGTCGCCAAAACGTCGCCTCTGGGCCACGGGAAGGTGCAGGGAAGGCCTGCGGGCGACTTGTCCGGCCGCGTGTTTGGCAAGCGCCGTGGCTACCCGACGCCCGAGGCCTCGGTTGCCGACCACGCCATCACCGCGCCGGCCCGAGCGGCAGGCCGATCGCCAGCGTGATCGAGGATATCGGCCGCCAGCCACTGTTCGACGTCGAAGACGTCCAGACGCTCGGCGATGCCCGCGTTCTCCGCCAGACCGACCGCCAGGCCGACGCCGCGGCCTGCGGTGACAATGATCGGCCGCTGGCCCGCCGCCAAATTGTCCTGGCACTTGCGGATCAACGCTTCGCCAGGCGCCGTCGAGACGTGGAGGGCAAGATCGCCCACTGAGAAATCGCCGGGGCGCTGCTGACCTTCATCCTTGGTCGAGGACGAATTGTGGGCGAAGGAGCCCGGGAACACCCCTTCCAGCTTGGCCCCGACCAAGTGCTGCATGATCGTACCAACGACCATGGTGCCCTGCATCTCCTTCTGCCGGGCCTCCGCCTGGGCGAAGAGATGTCGGAAGGTGGCGCGAAGACTGAGCGTCGGATCAACCCGCAGCACGAACGGCTTGGCGGCGAAGAACTCCCGTACGCGGGCGATCCAGAAGGATTCGACACTGTCTAGGTCGAGCTCGCCACCCTGGCTTCGGTCGTTCAGGAACGCCACATAGGCGCTCATCTTGCCCAGCGAGCCGCGGCTGGTGCGGCCCCCCTCCTCCGCCAGGACGCGGTTTATGCCGTGACGGGCCAGGATCTGCTGCACCTTGCCCTTGCCCAGACCCAGAACCTGGCCCTCCTTGTCCGTGCGCAGCCGGTTTGGGTCCAGCGGCAAGCCCATGGTCCGGGCGTGGTCCGTGACCACCAGGGGCAAGCAGAGCGCGCCCTTTGACTTGATGCCGTGCAGCGCGGCGAAAGCGCCAAGCGCGTCGGCCAAGGGCTCTGGGTCCTCGCTCACTCGGCGGCGATCGCCGCCGCGTCGGTTCGGCGGGAGGCTCTGGCGAGAGGCTCGAGGATCGCGGCGGCCAGGTGGCGAACGACCGGAACGGCAACGCCGTCGCCGGCGACGTGGTAGGCGTCGTTGTAGCGCGGCGGCAGCCTGTAGGAGTCCGGCAGGCCCATCAGCCGCGCCGCTTCACGGGGCGACAGCAGGCGCGAGCGCACCTGGCGGCCCTCAACGATCAGCAGCTTTTGGCGCGACGAGCCGCCAGCCGGCGTGCGTAGGCAGCCGGCGATATCATCGAAGCGCACCTCGGCCTTTACAGAGCGGCCACCATCGGCATCGGGCCGCGTGCGGCGGTAGAGCGTCCCCACCATCCTGCGGCCAGCGGCCTTGGCATATTCAACCTTTTGACGGTTCACCGGCGACATGCTGTCGAGCAACTTCTTGGTCTGAGCGGCGTCGTGCCAACCCACACCCTTCGGGGTCTCCTCGAGAAGATCGGCGAACCTGGGCGGACAACCGGCCGGCTCGGCGAGATTCCACCACACCCACTTCTTCGCCAGACCCGACGCCAGACGCGCATGGGCTGTACGCAACATCGGCGGCGCCCAGCGATCGGAGGGTCCCGACGCCATCAACTCGGCTGGCAGTTCGACGTCCTCGCGCACCGCGACCACAAAGACCCGCGGCCGTGATTGCGGCACGAACCAGCGGGCGTCCATGACCACGGCGCCGAAGCGATAACCGCTCTGAGCCAAGGTCTTGGCGATAGCTTGGAAATCTCGACCGCCATTGGACGTAAGCACGCCCAGGACGTTCTCCAACACCACGAGCGTTGGCGCGCGATGCTCATCGCGCAGCGAGTGCATCAGCCGCCAAAAGGGCCAAAAGGTTCCCGACCGGGTGCCCTCATTGGCGTCATGACGGCCTAGACCCTTGTAGTCGCCGGCCAGCGACAGATCTTGGCAAGGGAATGACGCCCAGACCAGATCGGGCACGCCCGGCAGATCGGCCGGCGCGATTTGAGCCACGTCCTCGCAGCGCATGTGATCGCCGCCCCAGTTGTCGGCGTAGACCCGGGCCTTCATCGGGTCGAAGTCATTGGCGAATGTACACGACCAGCTCTCCCCGAGACCGGCCCTGGCCATGCCGCCGCCGGCAAAGAACTCGTAGAAGCTGAAGTCCGCCAATCGAACGCTCGTAATCTCGAATCAGACGATGCGCGCCAGCGCCTCGATGGGACATAGCATGAACGCGGTCGGCGCAGCAGTCGCCAACTTGTTGGACAGCGGACTTGCGCGATGTCGGTCGAGTTGAGCCCGGGTATCCGCGCGGCCAGCAGGGCGATGATGATTCCGAGCTAAAGGACGTTTACCGGCTCGTCCCAAGCCAGGACCCCAAGGCCAGAAGCGCGCCGGCCGACCTGTCGTCAGTCGTCGATCCGATTGCCCTTACAGTCCACGGCGAACAGCCGTGATGCACCCTGCATCACCACGATATGTTCACAGCCTTCATGAGCTTGAGTAGCTCTGGGATCAACGTCAGGACGTCGGAGGCGTGCTGGACTTCGCGGCGTTCGCGCACGGCCCTATCGCCGTTATAGTAGACCAAGAGCTGGTACATCGGCGGATGTTTGGCCGTTGACGCAATCGGCGTCCAGCGCGGCGGTAATCACTCTTGTTTGCACTGATATTTCAAACTGAGACATCACCCGCCGCCGCCATATGCTACCGGCGGTTTCAGGTTTCCGGCTTGCTACGAGCGTTTCGCGTCCCTAAGCAGGACACCATGGGACGGGGTCTAACACCGCCGGCACGATCATGGATCGCGACGCTCTGCGTGGCGCTCGCGGTCGTGTTCGCGGCGACGTCGGCCGTCGGCGTCGTCGACCGCGTCCAGCACGCCGCGCAAACCCCCCATGAGCATGACATGCAACTCACGCTCATCGCGGGGGAGGACAACCACCAACCAGATCACCAGAGCGACGGTGATCGGGACAACTCTGGTCAGTCCCCTAACGATCACCAAACCGGCCCCGGCCACCATCACGTCGATGGACCTACAGGCTCAATCAACAACACCGGCGAAACCGACGCCTTGGTGTTGATCGTGTCGGTTTCTCAACCCTACCTTGGCGACGCCTGTGCCAGGGGAGTCAGGCCTGGAGGCCTGGAACGCCCTCCCAAGGCCATCGCAACCCGCGTCTGAACGCCCGCGTCTCGCGACGCGGCGCGCCCTGTCACGACCGTTTGCGAGACCTCTCCCATGCCTACGATTTCCGGCGCACGCCGGCCGCCGCGCACCCGCGCCTGGCTGGCCGGCGCCGCGCTCACGGCGAGCATCCTGGCCGCCTCCGGCGCCGGCGCCCAAACCCCGGCGCCGCTCAGCCTCTCCGAGGCCCTGGCGCGCGCCGCGGCCTTCGACCCCAGCCGCGCCGCGCTCGACGCCCGTGTCCTCGCCGGTCAGGCCGCGATCCGGCAGGCCGGCCTGAAGCCCAACCCAACCCTCGGCGTCGAGATGGAGAATTTCGCCGGGACCGGCGCCTACTCCCTCGTCGACCGGACCGAAACCACCGTCTCCTACCAGCAGACGCTGGAGCGCGGCGGCAAGCGCGAGGCGCGCACCGGCCTGGCGCGCGGCCAGCTGGAGGTCGCGCGGTTGCGCGGCGCGGTCCGGACCCTGGATGTGCTGCGCGACGTGCAGGTCGCCTACGCCGAGGCCCTGGCCGCGGACGCCGAGCTGGTGATCGCCGAGGCCCGACTGGTCGCCGTGCAAGGCGCCCAGCGCGACGTCGACCGCCGGGTGAAGAGCGCGCGCGACCCGTTGTTCGCCGGCAGCCGGGCGGAAGCCGTCACCGCCCAGGCGGAGATCGCCCGCGACGAGGCCCGCGCCACCGCCGACGCGGCCCGCGCCCGGCTCGCCGCCTATTGGGGCGCTGGCGAAAACTACAGCCTGGACCTCAAGCTGTTCTTCGAGGTGACGGCCCCCGCCGCCGCGCCCGCGGCCGAGGTCGCCGACCTGCAGCTGCTCGCGGCCGAACGGGACGTGGCCATCGCCGCGGTCCGCGTGGAGCAATCCAAGGCGGTGACAGACCCGACGGTCCGCGCCGGGGTGCGCTACCTGGGCCAGGGCGACGAGGTGGCCTTCGTGGTCGGCGGCTCCATCCCGCTTCGGCGCTACGACACCAACAGGGCCGGCGTCGAGCGCGCCCAGGCGGAGCGCACGGCGGCAGAGGTGGAGATCGAGTCCGCACGGCTCGCCCGCGAGCGCGAGATCGCCCGCCTCACGCGGCGCATGACCGCGTCCGCCCGGGAATCCGAGCGGATCCGCATCGAAGTGATCCCGGTCGCTATCCGCGCGGTCGAGCAGGTGCGCGCGGGCTTCACCCGCGGGGGCTTCCAGTACCTCGACGTCGTCGAGGCGGAGCGCGCTCTGTTCGACGCCAGGGCCCGGCGTCTCGTGGTCCTCCGGCAATATCATCTCGACCTGGCTGCCCTCGACCGCCTGACCGGCCGCCATGCCGCCCTCGCCACCCAGACCGCCAGCGCGGAGACCCGCCGATGAATGTCCTCCTGTCCC
>Ga0208316_1000345_pt1 | contig 42846 bp, 36 predicted proteins | sample MalvireepMed_231_FD_184240 | JGI IMG/M metagenome (GOLD analysis project Ga0208316, IMG submission 184240) | Marine viral communities from the Global Malaspina Expedition - Malaspina viral metaG DeepMed_231 (SPAdes) (version 2) | ecosystem: Environmental > Aquatic > Marine > Oceanic | place... | reverse complement strand
ACCGCGACGTGAATGCGGCCCGCAACATTCTGCAAGCAGGCACCGCGCTATTAGCCGGTGCAGATGGTTGAAAGATCATACCGAGGGGCACTCGGGAATGTACGCCTGTGGAGTTTGTGTAAGACCGGCAGTGCCAAGGCATTGAAGGCAACGAACATCGAAGCAGGAACCAGGAAGGTAACGACCTGGGAATCCCCTTCCTTTCCGCCGCAAGGCGGCAGCGCAAGCTGAGGGAGGGGAGGGTGTCAAGAGTATCCTGTTCGGTAATAAGGTGCTAAACATGTCGTTAGCTGCTTCTTTAGAGCCTCTTTCTCAGCTTGTTCACCGCGGAGGCGCTAGCGGCGTAACAGGTAGTTGTCATCAACTCCTTTATGGTGATCACCGCTCGCTGTTAATTGATTGCGGCCTTTTTCAGGGTGAAGATGCCGAGCAGGATGAGTTTAAGCAGTTAACCGTCGATTTTGATGTTAAAACCATCGATGCGTTAGTGATTACCCATGTGCATATCGACCACGTTGGGCGCTTGCCTTATTTGTTGGCCGCCGGGTTTACGGGGCCGATTTTCTGCTCCAAGCCATCGGCCAAACTGCTGCCGCTGGTCATCGAAGACGCCTTAAAAATTGGCTTTACCCGGGATGCTCGGTTAATTGAGCAGTTTTTGCAGCGGGTGGAGCAGCAGTTAGTGCCATTAGCGTTTGGTAAATGGCATAACGTCACATCAACACCTACTTGCCATGTGAACATGAAACTCCAGCGCGCGGGGCATATTTTAGGTTCCAGCTATGTGGAGGTTGCCCTGCGCGACCCTCTCAACAAGCGGCGTCAGCGGGTGGTGTTTTCTGGCGACCTGGGGGCTGCCAACTCCCCCTTGCTGCCAGCACCGAAAGCCCCCGCCAAAGCGGATGTCTTGGTGCTGGAGTCCACTTACGGTAACCGTTTGCACGAAGGCAGAGTGAATCGAGCGGCTAAACTCAAGCAAGCCATTGAACAGGCGCTACGTAATAACGGCACGGTAATTGTGCCAGCGTTTAGCATTGGCCGTACCCAAGAGCTGCTATATGAGCTTGAGGGTATTATTCATCGTTCGGATAAGCACTCACTGTGGAAGTCGTTAGAAATTATTGTCGATTCGCCGCTGGCAGCGCGCTTTACCCAGGTGTACCGAGACCTCAAGCCATTTTGGGACAGCGAGGCGCAAACCCGCGTTCGCGCTGGCCGTCATCCGCTGAGCTTTGCATCGCTCTACACAGTGGATAGCCACGCAACCCATGAGCAAACGGTGCGCTATTTAGCCGAAAGTGGGCGGCCTGCGGTGGTTATCGCTGCCAGCGGAATGTGTGCTGGTGGGCGGGTGGTGAACTATTTAAAAGCTATGCTGGGTGATGCGCGCCATCAGGTGCTGTTTGTAGGTTACCAAGGCGCTGGCACGCCGGGGCGGGATATTCAGCGCTATGGCCCCCAGGGCGGCTGGGTGATGTTGGATGGCGAGCGTTATGACATTAAAGCGGGGGTGACCACCATCAGTGGCTACTCTGCCCACGCGGATCAAACGGGATTACTGGGCTTTGTTAAGCAGATGCGCCACTGGCCGCGTAGCATCCATTTGGTACACGGGGATGCCGAGGCCAGAAGGGCGCTAAAAGTGGCGCTTGAATCGTTAGCCGCTAAACACGGTAAGACGCTGAAGGTAACGTTACCGGTGAATCAGCCAGAGTAGCTAGGTTGGGGCTATGCTACTATCAGCGGCTTTATGACGCTGGTTAGGTTAGTGAGCTGTATGTTAAACCCCAATGTTCCCCGTTCTGAGCCGTTGTCTCACGTTACCAGTCTCGCTGTATTTTTGATGGGCGCGCTGGCGCTGGTGGTGCCTTCTGGTTACTCCATTGGCCCCGTACTGCTCCTGCTGGCGAGCACTGCTCTGCTATTTAAGCGCTTTAAGTTCTCCTCCTTTGTGCTGCTCCCCCAAGATCGCTGGATCATCGTAGCGTTAGTGGCCTACGGCCTGGTGGTGGGCGTTATGTCGGCGGTTGAGCTTGGTTCTCGTGGTTTTGATAGGCCGTTGCGCTTTTTATTGGCCATCCCGGTGCTGCTATTGATACTGCGCTACCCGCCGTGTTTGCACTGGCTGTGGGGTGGGGTGGCACTAGGCGCTATTGGTGCCGGTAGTTTGGCGCTGTGGTTGAAACTGGTAGAGGGCGTTGCGCGGGCGAGTGGCTTTCTGCACGCGATCCAGTTTGGCAATTTAAGCATGTTAATGGGCGTGCTGTGCTTTGCGGGCTTGGGATGGGCAGTGGTTCAGCGCCAACGTCATGTGTGGGTTGCTTTACTACTGCTGGGGGCTTTGCTGGGGATGCTGGGCTCGTTGATGTCCGGTAGCCGTGGCGGCTGGGTGGGGCTGCCGGTGGTGGGGTATGTGCTCTACCGTGGTTATGGCCGCCAGTTGCCTATGGCGATAAAGGTAGGCGCGGTTGGAGCAGTATTCACCCTGTTTGCAGCGGTATATGTGCTGCCGCAAACGGGAGTTCAGCAGCGGGTTGAAGCTGCCGTTAGCGATATTAGCCACTATGTAACCGGTACGGAAACCGATACGTCGCTGGGCTTGCGTTTTGAAATGTGGCGCGGGGCTGCTCAGTTAATTGCCGAGCGGCCACTGCTGGGCTGGGGCGAGGCTGGCTACCGTGAGGCCTTGGGGGAACTAGGCGAGCAGGGTGTTATCTCCCCCGTGGCGGCGGAGTTTGGCCATGCCCATAACGAGTTTATCGATGCCTTTGCTAAACGAGGGCTGGTAGGGCTGGCCGTGCTGCTGATGCTTTATATGATCCCGATGAGGATGTTTGCCCCTAGCTTATCGCACCCTGATTTGCCCACTCGCTCATTGGCGGTAGCGGGCACGCTGTTACCGGTGGCATTTATTGATTTTGGTTTATCGCAAACTTTTTTGGCCCATAACAGCGGCGCTACTTTCTATGCGTTTTGGTTAGCGGTGCTATGGGGGAGTTATCGTGCAAGAAGGAGAATTGTGTCGTAAAGGCTGGGTAGGGAAATAAAGCTGGGTCCGCGGCACCCAGCTTTATTTAGTTCGCGTCGTTAGGCGGTGGCTCTTCAGCTGCAGGCGCTACAACCGCAACGGTTTTTTGCTCCCGCGTCCATTTACCCGCTTTTTTATCAATGTACTGAAAGTGCTCGTTGGTAAAGCTGCCCTGGTTACAGGCGTGGCGGTAAGACACGGTAGGCACGTTGGCGTGGGTTAGCCACTGGATAAATACCCCAGGCCCGGTAATGTCGAACACATTAGTCAACTCATTCTGCTTGATATTGACACTAATTTGCTCAATGAGCAGCGCCAGATTAGGGTTGTTGGGTTTGCTGGCAATAAAGTAGTTACTTAGCTCGCCCTTACGGGTAGTAACATAAAGCTCGTCAATATCGTTAGGTATCACGCTGCCAAGTGGCCAAATGGCGTGGGCATCGATATCCAGGTAGACCCCGCCATGCTTTTGCAGTACCAGCAAGCGCCAAAAATCCGCCTGGGCGGCACCAATTTGCAGCCGGGAGTACTGCTGATTAATATCTTTGTCGTAGTGCTCGGCAATGAATGCTTTTCGGGCTTCGGTAATCATAAACCGATACTCAAAGCGCGGGGCCATCAGGCGGTTGAACAGGTAGTTGAGATAAACCGGCAGGGTGACTTTATTGGTAAAGTTGGTTTGCCAAATAATACGTGGAACTACCGAATCATTTTTAGGCGCTAACCAGGGCGCGGAGCGCTCTGGCAGCGTGAAGCGCTTGTTGGGAACAATAGCGTGAAAGACATAGCTGAGTAACTTGGTAATGTTAGCAAATAGCTTAATAAAACGGCTAACAACCACTATCAGCGTTTTGTTGGTGGCAGGCCTTGTAGGCATGAGAATCCTTTTAAATTAGTTCCGTGCGTAACGGTTAAGCGAAGGGGCGTTACCAGCCTCCTTGGCCTTCCAGTAGGCTGCGCATGTTATTGTCGAGCGGTAGCTGGAAATCTGCGCTGCCCAGCACCATGGCATCGCCAGCGCGAACTACCCGTGCGCTCACATAGAGGTAATCCTGCCCTTGGGCATAAGTTCCCATCAAAATCGAGCGGGCGTTGTGCTGGGCGCTAAGACGTTGAACTTGGCGGGAGAGAATAAGTTCACCCACGCTCTCTTCAATAAACATGCTGTCACGCATTTTGACTTCGCGAACCTGCATGCCTTGCTGTGCCAAAGCGGACGCCATGATCTCCGAGCTAATACGGCCAAAAGTAGAGGATTGGCTTAGGTTATCGATGCTGACAAAGGTAGCGGCAATCATGGGGCTGTAGCGGGTCAGGTCTGGGTTGTTCGCCACCATCTGCTGCGCTGCCTGATGGGCAAGCTGAGAAAGATCAGGTTTAGGCTCTTCCGGTTGGGCATTACTGCCTAGCGTCGAGCAGCCCGTTAGCACCAGCATAGTGAACAGCAGCATCATTACGCGAATAGGAGCGCACAGAGATCGTAAAGACATAAACATTACCAGGTGTCGGTGATAGAAACTGTTGGCGTGGTGGGCGCTTGGGGAACCCGGTGCGGCGCGTAGTGACGGCGGTCACCTGCATTAATGTAATAGATATTGGAGGAGGAGTAGAGGATTCGTTCGCCGTCTAAAATTTGGGTGGTAATAATCACTTCTTCATTGCCGGTATGCGTCCAGCTGCCGCTGGTAATGTCAGCAGCAATCGCACCAGGGATAAGCGCTAATGCAGGTTCGCTCCACTGATTATAAGGAATGGTGGCCACAGCAATGCCAGCGGTTAAGGCTGTGAATGCGCCCACGGGCGGGCGTATAAAGCCACGATCTCGATGTGTCACAACTTCAACATCGACATGAATGTTGGCGGTATTCGCTGTGGGAACGGTCATCAATGTCGCGCCGCGTGATACTAGCTCGCTGGTGAGCAAAGTACGAAAGCCCCGACTAAACTCGCCGCCACTATAGGCAGAGGCGCTGCTTTCTTCTGCGGGGGTAATGTAAAAATCACGAAAACGCACGCGTTCGCGCTGTAGGATTTGGGTAGCTTCATGGCGTGCGAGCACATCCCAGTGATGGGCCGCCTGCATGCGCTGCTGTTCTGTGTAAGGGTAAGTGGTGGCGATAGGTGCCTGTGATGTGTTGGCATAAAAACAACCACTCAGCATCAGGCTGGCAATTCCCAGGCCAACGGGGCGTAAAAAGTGGACAATGGGGAATGACGTGGGAAGAATGCGCACCTGATAGTTCCTTATCGCTACTAAACAGCTATTTGATAGACTAGTTTGCCATGCTTAGCTTAGATCGGCCACGAGGTTAGAAACTTGAATGAGTGATAACACCCATGCTTGAAGACCACCGCAGCGGCCCACGCCATGATTCGCTGTTGTCTGCGTACCCCGAAGACGAGAGCAATAGCGGCTGGATGATTAGCTACATCGACATTATGACGCTGTTGGTGGCACTGTTTGTGATTATTATCGCCGCAGCTGGGGTGACAAGCCCGGAGTGGTCATCTGCGGATAACCAGGTTGAGCCTGATAACCTCATTGCGCCACCGCTGGAAGTGCCGTTGCCCGACGTGTTGGATGAATTTCGTTCACAACGTAGCCCGATGTTGGCATCTGCCCCTGGAACGCTAAATCCGATGGCGATTAGTGCCGCGCTGGGTGTGGCGGGTTTACCCACCCGTTCTGTCTCCACCTTTAGCGTGCCGCCGCTATTAGCACTCCCCGAGCCAGCAGAGCTAACGCCGGCCGATGAGCTACCGGTCGTTAAGACGCTGTCTGAACGCCTGACACCGATCCTTCCTACTCCTTTGGTGCGCATAGAAGAAGAGGTGGCCGCTTCGCCCATGGCAGATTATATGGTGCTGCTGACAGATCGCCCCCCGGTTAATGTTCAGGAAATCAGCGATGAGGCCATCAGCAGCGCCTTGGCGCTGGACACAAGCCTGCCTGAGCGCGTTGAAACGTCAGCGTATCTGCCAAATTTAGAGGGCGTAGAGGTCTCCCGTGTGGCGGAGGGCATTAGCTTGCGGGTGCAAGATAGGCTGCTGTTCCCTTCTGCTACGGCGGAGCTTACCGAAGGCGGCTCATCGTTGGTGGGTAGCCTGCTGGAAACCATTCAGCGCTACGATGGTGAAGTATGGGTAGAGGGGCACTCCGATAGCCAAACCATTAACACGCCGGAGTTTTCATCTAACTGGGCGCTTTCAAGCGCCCGTGCTATCGCCATTGTAGAAGCCTTGGAGGAGGCGGGTGTGGCCTCTGAGCGTTTACGGGCAGTGGGCCTAGCGGCGACCCAGCCGCTAGCCGATAACGACACCGCCGAAGGGCGTGCCCGCAACCGCCGAGTAGAAGTGGTCATCCATGTAGAGTAAGAGCAGGCAAAGCAAGCGCAAAAAAAGCCCGCCGGGGGTAGGCGGGCTTGAAAGGGCTTGGCTCACTGACATCAGGTGAGGGGGTGGACATGAATGTCAGTGAGTACAATATAAGTATAGCTATTTATGAGATTTTGCCAAGCGCTTGTGCAATTTTTTGTAGGCTTTTAGGCCGACATCTTAAATGAAAAACTTAGTTCACCATTTTTGCACCTATTTGGTGCTTTTCTGATGCGCTTTTTTGGTGCTCAAGCCTTCAGCGCCCTTTCTTTGATTTTAAGTATTTGATTTATATTAGATGAACTTCATTGGCATACATTCTGCTTTATTGCTTATCTGAAAGAGACGCCTGCGTAACGGCTTTTAAGATTGCAATAAGGTGGTGCCATGACCGAACAGACTCGCACTGCACATACTCAGACCGAGTTGCCTGATATAGCGCTGTCGCCCGGTAGTGCTGACCCGGCGCTTCAACCGCGCTTGGTGGTCACTGACCTAGATGGTTCCTTGCTAGACCACCACAGTTATGACTTCTCACCGGCAGCGCCTTGGCTGGCGCGCCTAAAACAGCTGGGCGTGCCCGTTATACCAGTCACTAGTAAAACCCGTGCCGAACTTATTTCCCTGCGTGAAGCGCTAGGCCTGACAGCTACCCCATTTGTGGCGGAAAACGGTGCTGTGATTGGCTTGCCACCGGGCTGGTGTCACGCACGGCTAGACCGCCCAGGTAGTGGCCTGGATGGCGTGGTGGTTAAACACACTGGAGTAGATGTGGGCTTTATCCGGGCACGGCTTAACGTCTGGCGCAAACGCCTGGGCGTTCGTTTTACCCGTATGAGTGAGCTGGATATTACCCAAGTCATGGCGCTTACCGGTTTAGATGAACCCCGTGCCAAGGCTGCCCGAAAGCGTGAAGGCAGCGAGCCACTTATCTGGGAAGATGACGAGGCCGCGCTGGCAAACTTTCGCTTAGCGCTTGAGGGCGATGGGTTGGCGCTGACGCAAGGCGGGCGCTTTTGGCACGTAATGGGCAAAGCCTCTGATAAAGGCAGCGCCGTTGACTGGCTGGTTAAACGATTTACCGCTTTACGGGGTCGTGCGCCGCTCTCATTAGGGCTAGGCGATGGCTCCAATGATATTTCCATGCTCGATGCCGTCGATCAGGCCGTCGTGATTAAAGGCTGCCACGACTTAACTGTCACACCCACGAACACAGCGCTTTATCGCACTAAGGAAACTGGACCAACGGGCTGGGCCGAGGGGGTAGCCCACTGGTGGGGGCGAGACGACCGCCGACTAGCGGCGGTACTCAGCCAACAACCAGAAACGGCCTAACCCAAAAGGGGATCAGTGAATGAGTGACTTTCATCAAAATGGCGTTATCACCGATTTTCATAACCTAACTCGCCGCCCGGTAGAGGCACTGGAGCAGGAGCTGTGTCAGTTTGCTAAGCGTCGCCCGATGGGGTTGATACTGCCGTCGCTGTTTTCCGAGCTGGAAGGTCCGGCGCTTTCTGCCATCGTAGATGAGTTAGTGAAGGTGCCTTACCTCAACGAGATTGTAATTGGCCTGGACCGCGCCGACCGTGAGCAATTCTTGTACGCCCGGGAGTTTTTCTCTCGCTTGCCCCAGCATACGCGCATTCTATGGAACGACGGGCCACGCCTACGCGAGTTAGACGCCGAGCTGGAAAGCCACGATCTGGGAGCGTTAGAACCAGGCAAAGGGCGCAATGTGTGGTACTGCGCAGGTTACGTGCTGGCGTCTGGCCGCTCGTCGGTGGTGGGATTACACGACTGCGATATCCTGACCTACGACCGCAGCCTGTTGGCTCGGCTGATGTACCCCGTGGCTCATCCACGTTTTAACTACCGCTTCTGTAAGGGCTACTACCCGCGCATCGCGGAAGGAAAACTGAACGGCCGCGTTTCTCGGTTGATGGTGACGCCGCTGCTGCGGGCACTAAAAACGGTATGCGGGCCGCTACCCTATTTGGACTACTTAGATAGCTTCCGCTACCCGCTCTCTGGGGAGTTCGCAATGCGCAGCGATGTGCTGGAAGGCATCCGTATTCCTGCCGACTGGGGGCTGGAAATTGGCGTACTCTCTGAGCTGCAGCGCAACTACTCCCACCGCCAGCTATGTCAGGTCGATATTGCCGATGCCTACGATCACAAGCATCAGCCCGTTAGCGAAGATGACGCCAATGCAGGCCTTAACCGCATGAGCCTGGATATCGCGAAAGCGCTGTATCGCAAGCTGGCTACCCAAGGCGTAAGCTTTAGCAGTGAAGACTTCCGCACGCTAAAAGCCACGTACTATCGTTTAGCACTCGATTTGATCGAAGCCTACGACCACGACGCCACCATGAATGGCCTGAGTTTAGACCGTCACTGTGAAGAGCAGGCGGTGGAGTTATTTGCCAGCAACCTGCTGGAAGCGGGCAACCTGTTTTTGGATAACCCCCGCGAACGGCCATTTATTCCTAGCTGGAACCGCGTTCAGGCCGCTGTACCCGACATACTGGCGCGGATGCACGAAGCGGTAGAGTTGGATAACCAGGGCAGGGTGTAGCTGGGAACTGACACTCCCCGCCCACCGCGCTTCGCGCTTTGGGCGAGGGTTCTGAGATCACCCCCAGAACCTTCCTGCTTCCACACGCCTTCACTAGACAGCAGCTAGGCCGCTGCCCCCGCTCCGGTCGCTCCACAGGCTAACCCCGCCAGCCCGGCGGTTTGTATATTCCTGGCCGCGTTGATGTCGCGGTCAATGGGGTAGCCGCAACTTTCGCAGTGCCAGTGACGTTGCGACAGCGGCAGTTTCTCAACCTTGTAGCCACAGCCATGACACCGCTTGCTGCTGGGGAACCACTGGCTCACTTTCACCAGTTGGCGCCCCGCCCAGGCAGCCTTGTATTCCAGTTGCCGGACGAACTCACCCCACCCGGCATCGCTAATGGATTTAGAAAGCCGTCTATTCTTGTTCATACCAATGATATTAAGTGACTCGACGCACAGGACTTGGTTTTCGTTAATGAGTGCGCGGGTCGCTTTGTGGGTGGCGTCACGGCGACAGTCGGCGATCTTGGCATGTAGCCGTGCCACTTTCCGGCGGTGTTTGTTGCGGTTGTTTGAACCTGTCTGTTTTTTCGCCAACCGGCGCTGCAAGCAGGCCAGCTTCGCCTCGTAACGTTTCAGATGACGCGGATTGCCCGATTTTGCGCCGTCACTGGTAATGAACAAATCGCTCAAGCCAAGGTCAATGCCGACCGTTTTGGGCGTGACCGGAAGCGCTTTTGGCACGAAATCACACAGGCAACTGATGAAGTAGCGTCCAGCACGATCGCGTGAAATCGTGATGGTAGAGGGTGCAGAGGGTAGTGGCCGGCTCCACCGGATGGGTAACGGCGTCTTCGCTTTTGCGATAGTGATCTCACCATCCCGATAGCGGAACGCGGCCTTGGTCAGCCGGATCGACTGCCGGCAATCCTTGCGCTTGAAACGTGGGTAGCGCGCCTTGAGCTTTGGGTTGAAGAAGTTGTCGAAGGCGGTTTTCTGGTCGCGGAGCGTTTGCTGCAGGATCACGCTGGAAACATCCCGCAACCACGGAAACTCCGCCTTTAAGCCCACCAGTCGCTTTTCCGCCGATGAGTGCGAGACCGATTCACCGCGCTGCTGATACGCCTCGGTGCGATAGGCCAGGGTATTATTCCAGACAAAACGGGCACACCCGAACGACTGCGCCAACAGCTCAGCCTGTTCGGAGGTGGGGTAGAACCGTTCTTTGTAGGCACGCTTTGTCATGCTGTATAAATATCAGGGTAATGAGGCGAAGTCAATCTGGCACCGCTACGCGGTGCGCGCTTGTATCACCGCCCGACTGGGCGATGCTTTACGCGCTGTTTGGTAAGGCAAGCAAGCCCCCGCCTAATTGGGCGGGGGCAATGCCTATTAAAAGTCGCTGAAGGAGGAGTGAGCCGCTGGCGCGGCAATAGCAGGCTGGTGCGCTTCTTTATTTAACTTAAAGTTAGTCACCAAGTGGCGAAGCTGGGTGCTCAGCTGTGCTAGCTGCTGGGTAGCATGGTTACTCTGCTGTACCAGCCCCGCGTTTTGCTGAGTCATTTGATCCATTTGAGTAACTGCCTGATTGACCTGCTCGATACCGCTGCTCTGCTCAATGGTAGCGGCGGAGATTTCTTGGACCAGAGCACTCAACTGTTGAATATCTTCAACGACGCCTGTAATCACCTTGCCGGTATTGCTCACTTGGCGGCTGCCTTCTACAACTTGGGCGTCCGCATTTTCAATCAGCCCCTTGATCTCTTGCGCGGCAGAAGCAGAACGGCTTGCCAGCTGGCGCACTTCGTTGGCGACGACGGCAAATCCACGGCCTTGCTCCCCGGCACGGGCAGCTTCCACCGAGGCATTTAGCGCCAGAATATTGGTCTGGAAAGCGATGGCATCAATGGTGTTCACGATGCTGCTCATTTGGGTAGCGCTTTCGTTGATAGTAGCCATCGTAGTAATCACCGATGCCATGGCATCGCTACCACGTTGGGCGCTCTCAGCAGTTTTAGTGGCTAGTGTGCGGGCGTGATCGGCATGCTCGGCATTCTGTTTTACTGTCGCCGTCAGTTGCTCCATGCTGGAAGCTGTTTCGGCAAGCGATGCTGCCTGCTCTTCAGTGCGGGTAGAGAGCTCTTCGTTCACGCCCACAATTTGCTCTACCCCGTTATTCACTTGGTCGGCACCGTGGTGTATGTCGCTAATGGTGTCGGCTAGGGTCTCGCGCATGCGGTTAATATCATAAAGCAAACTTTGCTGATCGTTAGTTGAAAGGGACGCGACTTGGGTCAAATCCCCATCGGCGATATGGCGCACCACGGAGGCCGCATAGCGTGGGTCGCCACCTAATCGACGAGCAACATCACGAATAACCCAGCCCATCAACAGAGTCACCGGTATACCAATCACTAACAAAACAATCGCTGAGCGGATTAGCCCGGAGATAAAGGCAGCGTTGATGTCATCCACGTAAACTCCCGCCGCCAACGACCATCCCCATTCCGGTAGATGCGCGACATAGCTAACCTTCGGCACTTGGCTGTCACCGGTAATACGGCGTGAGAAGTAGTCCACATGACCGCCCCCAGCCTGAGCAACGTTAAGAAACGCAGCGTATAAACGTGTACCGCTAGCGTCTTGATAGCTGCTCATATCTTCGCCTCGGGGGCGATTGGGGTGAGACACAATGTCGAGATTATTATCAAAAGCAAAGACATATTCGCCGTCGCCAAAGCGTACGCTGGCAATATTATCAATGGCCCGCTGCTGTGCTTCCGCTTCTGTCAGTTCACCAAGCTCAGCACGTTTTTGTAAGGCCTCAAGCTGCCCATGAACGCTTTTTACAATGTGCTCAATACTGGCGCGACGCTCGTTTTCAAGCGTTTGGCGGTTTTCCCACGCCAACCAGCCTACTAATAGCAGCATCGCTATCCAAATGATGCCAAGTGTGCCCCAAAGCTTCTGCGTCGTTGTCAAACGTTTCATGATGTCCTTGTTAAAAAATTCCAATTAGTAATTAAACCCTGATCTCTATCGGCCAGAATTTTTTATACCTTAGGCTAATTAATAAAAAATGTCTGATCTATGATACTCTTTAGATTCCAAAATGATATAAACATATAATTTTTTTTGCGCTACACTCGCTGTATAGATCCACTGTTAGCAGTCCATCCTCAGGAGGCTCCAGAATGCAGCGCCCTATCGTTACCCACTTCTTTGATGAACCAACCAATACGTTCAGCTATGTGGTGCAAGACCCCGATAGCAGCGCGTGCGCCATTATCGACTCTGTTCTGGACTTTGATTACGCGGCAGGGCGCACTGATATTCGTTCAGCTAATCAAATTATAGCGTTTGTCCGTGAAAAGCGGCTGAAAGTGGCTTGGATATTGGAAACCCATGTCCACGCCGACCACCTCTCCGCAGCGCCGTATCTGCATGATCAGTTAGGAGGCAAAACGGGCATTGGTGCTCATATCGTCGAGGTGCAGGAGATTTTTGGTAAAGCGTTTAATGCAGGCACCGAGTTTGCCCGAGATGGAAGCCAGTTTGATGCGTTATTCAATGAAGGCGATACCTTCACGATTGGCTCGTTAGAGGGGCGTGTACTGCATACACCTGGCCACACTCCCGCTTGCTTAACCTACGTTATCGGTGATGCCGCCTTTGTGGGCGATACCCTGTTTATGCCAGATTACGGCACGGCGCGCTGCGATTTTCCCGGTGGTGATGCTCGCACGCTCTACCACTCTATTCAGAAAGTACTGTCTTTGCCCGAGCAAACGCGGCTGTTCTTATGCCACGACTACAAAGCGCCGGGGCGAGACGCCTATCAGCATGAAACCACCGTTGCCGAACAGCGCCAGGCCAACGTCCATGTGCACGACGGCATTAGCGAGGAAGAGTTCGTCAAAATGCGTACCGAACGGGATGCCACGTTAGGCATGCCACGTCTGATTATTCCTTCGGTACAGGTCAATATGCGGGCCGGCGAGCTGCCGCCCGCCGAAGATAACGGCCAAGTATACCTAAAAGTACCAATTAACTGGTTTTAAGCGGCGGTGGGTTTAGTGTTAATCGTGCTGACCTTGATGGGCACGATTGGTGTATGGGGGTGGATAGGGGTCGTGCCGTTGGCAACGAGCGTTGGGTAACATAAGGAGCTAGATGTGGATTGGATAGCGAGCCTGCACGGGCTAGTGGGCGGTGCGCTGATCGGGCTTTCAGCGGTGTGGCTGATGGGCGCACTAGGCCGCATTGCCGGTATCAGCGGCATCATTGGCGGTTTAATTACTCAGCGTCCCAAGGGGGATAGTGCTTGGCGGGTGGCGTTTTTAGCGGGGCTAATTAGCGGCCCGCTGCTGGTGATGGCAGTGGGCGGCGGGCTGGGTAACGTGGCGGGCGTTCCCGGTGCCGTGATTGGTGAGCCAGCGGGTGGCGTACCGCTAATGCTGTTAGCAGGCCTGCTGGTGGGGGTAGGCACGGGGCTTGGGAGTGGTTGCACCAGCGGCCATGGCGTATGTGGCTTGGCGCGGTTAGCGCCCCGGTCTATGGCGGCTACTGGAACCTTCCTGGTCGCGGCCATCGCGACGGTCTATGTGGTACGGCATGTCATCGGAGGTGGGGTATGAGCACACCGGCCGTCAAAACCGCAGCGGGATACCTCGCTGGCCTGCTGTTTGGTTTGGGGCTCGCGATTTCTGGGATGACCGACCCTGCGCGGGTACTCGGCTTTTTAGATATTGCCGGTGCCTGGGATCCCACGTTGATGTTTGTACTCGGGGCCGCCGTAGGCACCACCTTTGTGGGCTACCGTTTAGTCTTCGCCCGCGGCACGCCGCTCTTTGGTACCAAGTTCCAGCTGCCAACCAACCAGGAGCTTGATGCCAAGCTGCTAGGCGGAGCGGCGCTGTTTGGGGTGGGCTGGGGGCTTTCCGGCTACTGCCCGGGGCCAGCCATCGCCTCTATCGGTGGGCTAACGCTGCCGCTGCTTGCACTGTTGGCGGCGATGGTGCTGGGCTGGTTTATTGCCCAGCGTATCGCTCGCTAAGTGAGCAACTCCGTTCACGATGACGCCCTTACTTTCCCTGGTAAGGGCGCTTTTTTTGATCTGGTGCAAGGGTTTGGCCAAAGGGCTTAACGTTCGGTTAATGCACGTTTGTCATGCTGCTTCCATCACAAGGAAACCGCTATGCACGTCCTACTCATAGAAGATGATCCACTGGTGGCCTCGGGTATTCGTTCTGGGCTGATGATGTACCACTTCGTTGTGGAGCACGTTACCTCGGTGCAGGCTGCGCGTCAGGCGATGCAAAGTGTCGCCAGCGACGTGGTGATTCTTGATCGTGGACTACCCGATGGCGATGGCTTGGCGCTGCTGCAATCCTGGCGCGATGAGGGCGTGACGACACCTGTGCTCATGCTGACTGCCAGGGATGCCGTGCGCGACAGAGTGGGTGGGCTGCAAAGCGGGGCCGATGATTACCTAGTGAAGCCCTTTGATTTAGATGAGCTGGTGGCAAGGCTACATGCGCTACTGCGGCGCGTAGCCGGGCGCAGCCAAGGGCTGACCGTGCATGGTGCGCTGACACTAGACCCCAGCGCTCGGGAGGTGCGGGTAGCGGGCGAACTGATAGCGCTCTCCCGCCGTGAGTTGGTGCTGTTAGAGGCTTTTTTACACGCCCCGCGCAGCGTGCTCTCGGCGGATCAGCTCAAAGATAGCCTCTACGGGCTAAGCGATGACGTAGAGAGTAATGCGCTCAATGTCCATATTCACCATCTGCGCCGCAAATTGGGCAGTGGGATTATCGAGACCGTGCGCGGCCTGGGCTACCGCTTGGGCAAGCCAGAAGCCGTGCTTGCGCCGGGGCAAACGCCTAAGGGGCAACGATGAGTCTACGCGCCCGCCTGCTACTCACGCTTGGGCTGACGTTGGCGCTGCTATGGGGCGTTGCGGCTGCTTGGCTGCTCAACGATTTGCAGAAAACCTTTGTCGCCACCCTGGACCAGCGTTTGGCTCAGTCCGCGCGCATGGTGGCCGGGCTGGTGCATCAATTGCCGGAGGAGGTGTGGGAGCAGAGCATGATGACGACGCTTGCCATTCCACCCATCGAGGGGCTGGCCTGCCAGGTGCACTCGCCACACGGAGAGGTGATTGCTCGCACCCACGCCAACATGGATAGCGTGCTAGCGCCAGGGCAGCGCGGTCACACCTATCGCCAGGAAGGCGATACCACTTGGCGCGTCTTTACCTACGAGCGCGGCGGCCTGGCCATTACCACGGCGGATCGAATGGATGAGCGCACGATGCTGCTAAACGGGGTAGTTCGGGTAGCCGTCGTGCCGTTTGTGGTGGCGTTAACCGGCAGCCTGATTGCGCTATGGGTGGGTATATGGCGCGGGCTGGCACCGCTGTCACGGTTGCGTGAGTCGTTAGCCAGCCGCCACCCAGAAGCGCTGGCACCGGTGGCTACCTACGGCGTGCCGAAAGAGATTAAGCCCCTTATCGATACGCTCAACAGCCTCTTAATACGCGTGCAGCAAACCCTGGTGCGGGAGCAGCGTTTTACCAATGACGCCGCCCATGAGCTGCGCACCCCCCTCACCGCTATTAAGACGCACCTACAGGTCGCCCAACGAGCTGAAGGCCCGACTGCTCAAGAAGCCCTTAAGTATGCCGAAGCAGGCGTCGTGCGCTTGGCCCACACCTTAGACCAACTGCTCACGCTGGCCCGTGTGGAAGGCCGCATGCGCTTTGATGATGGTGAGCCAAGCGAAGTAGCCCAAGTTGTTGAGTTAGCTGTTGCTGATAGCGCCGCTGCTCAGGGGCAGTGCCAGTGGCCTGAAGTGCTGCCTCAAGTGTATTTGGCCATGCCCAGAGAGCTGGCGATTACGGCGCTGCGTAACCTAGTGGATAACGCATTGCATCACGGGCCACGCGGAGCGCCCATCACCCTGATGGCAGAACAAACGCATAGCGACATTACCTTCACCGTGCATGATCAAGGCCCCGGGGTGGATGAAGAGACACTGGCCCAACTGACACAACGTTTTTGGCGGGCCAGTAAGCAGCAGGGCAGTGGTCTGGGGTTGGCCATCGTTGCAGCGATTGCCGAGCGTTTTGGTGGCGACGTGCGTTTTGAGAACGCAAAAGCAGGGGGCTTCTATGCGCATCTCACGATTCCCACGGTGTCACCGCTATAAAGCAATTCCATAACAACCGACGCGATCAGGGGGAGTAATGAAAACATCAATGTGGGGCAGGCTTAGCCTGCTGATGGGCGCTTGCTTGATGGCGAGTGGCAGCATAGCTCAAGAGGGAGATGCCGAGCGGGGTGAAGCGGCATCGGCGACATGTGTGGCCTGTCATCAAGCTAACGGAGGAGGCATGAACATTCCCGGCGGCGAATCCTGGCCGCGCTTGGCAGGCTTAAATTCCAACTACATCGCTAAGCAGCTGCACGATTTTAAAGCCGGGGACCGTCAGAACGCGACGATGGTGACGTTCGCCAATATGCTCGACGATCAGCAAATTGCCGACGTGGCGGCGTATTACAGCCAGCTACCCGCGACGCCAGGCCAAGGCGGCGACAATGCCGATGAAGCGCTGCTGGCGCGCGGTCAGCAACTAGCGGAACGCGGCGACTGGAACGCCTATATCGTTTCCTGCCAGAGCTGTCATGGCCCGGGCGGCCAGGGTGTGGGAGAGACATTCCCAGGCATCGCGGGGCAACATGCGGGCTATATCAGTGCACAGCTAAACGCTTGGAAGAGTGACACACGCAGCAACGACCCTCAAAACCTAATGGGGGCGATTGCCAAGCGTATGAGTGAAGAGGATATTCAGGCGGTCTCCGCGTGGTACGCCACCCAGCCCGCCGCTGAAGGGGAGGCCACACAATGAGTAACTACCATCGTTATATAGTGATCGCGCTATCCAGCAGCGCGCTTGCAGTGGGCACCGGTTTGAGCCTCTACGCAGCGAATGCGTTTGCCCAGCAGGAGGAGCGGGCCGATGCCGCGCTGAATCAGCTAGTACACGAACCGCCCACCATGGAAGACTTGGAAGACTCGGATCTCCATCCAGAGCTTAAAAAAGTCATTCGCTACGGCTATGACCTATTTACCAATACCCAGCAGCTAAGAGGCGAGTACGTTTTTAACGATATGAACTGCTCAAGCTGCCATCTAGGAGAGGGTCGCGTACCGTTTAGCGCGCCGGTATGGCCAGCTGCCATCACCTTGCCCGATTTTCGCGGCAAAAATCAGCATGTGAACAACCTGGAAGAGCGCATTGCAGGCTGCTTTGCCTACTCCATGAACGGCACACCGCCCGAGTACGGTAGCGACGAAATGCTGGCGCTTAGCGCCTACCACCAGTGGCTCGCCACCGGTGCGCCGATGTACCCCGATAAGCCGATCTATGGCCGTGGTTTCCCAGCGCCTGAACAGCCTGAAACACCCAGCTATGCCAGAGGCGAGGCGGCGTACCAGGAAAACTGCGCCATTTGCCACCAAGAAGATGGCTCTGGGCACTATGAAAACGGCGAATATGTTTTCCCCGCCCCTTGGGGCGATGGCTCTAACAACTGGGGGGCCGGTATTGCACGGGTAGAGACCATGGCAGGTTTCATCTACCAAAACATGCCGCTGGGCCAGCCGCGCTCGTTAACCGGCCAGCAGGCGTGGGATATTGCTTACTACATCAATAGCCAAGAGCGCCCCCAAGACCCGCGCTACACCGGCGATGTTGCAGAAACCGCCGAGCGATTCGGCCCCACATTCCACAACCGCTCGCTCTACGGCCAAACCCGCGAGCATGACGGCCATGTGCTAGGCGACCACGCTAATTTTGGCGAGAAAGGTGACATCCAACCCTGGAACGTTGGCATGCCACGGTTCGAAAATCTCTCTGAGGAGTAAGCTTGAACGCATTTGCAGGAGAAAGCGTCAGGAGTGTTGTGGGAGGGAGCTTCAGCTCGCGACGGTTAGGGCACCAGTGCTGCGGCAGGCTCAGGGCGGCTGACGCCGCCGTCGCCCAATAAATTGGCCTCCCACTGTTGAGTTTGCCGCTGTTCGATCAGTGATCTTATCTCTCTAGCTATTGGCTTGGGCCAATAATACGGAGCTTCTGCTGTGCAAAGGTTTTGTTCTGTTGAAGGCCAGTATTATCTGAAGAGTAGGTAATGACTGTGTGGGAGGGAGCTTCAGCTCGCGATGATTAGGGCTTCAGTGCTGCGGCAGGCTAAGGGCGGCTGACACCGCCGTCGCCCAATGAATTGGCCTCCCACTGTCGAGTATGCCGCTGTTCGATAAGTGACCTTCCCTCTCGAGCTATTGGGTTGGGCCAATAATACTGACCTTCTACTGTGCAAAGGTTTTGTTCTGTTGAAGGCCAGTATTATCTGAAGAGTAGGTAATGACTGTGTGGGAGGGAGCTTCAGCTCGCGACGATTAGAGCACCAGTGCTGCGGCAGGCTAAGGGCGGCTGACGCCGCCGTCGCCCAATAAATTGGCCTCCCACATCAGGCTTTCTAATCGACAAACAGCTGGTTGTTTACACTTGTATTCTAGGATGTGACTTATAGCCAAATAGCATCCCAATAGCTGTACTTTCCTATATCTTCGACCAAATTGGCTCTTAGAGGATTGGCAACGATATATCTAGCAGCTGCTTTTAGCGATGCTTCATCTTTAATCATTCGATCGTGAAAGCCATCTTGCCAAAGACGCCTGCCAATATTCAGCGATACGTAAGCCTTATAACGTCTCACAGCCTCAGAAAGGTCGCCGTTTAGCTGAAGCAACCAATGGATATGGTCTGGCATAACAACAAAAGCAAAAGTTGTCGCCAGCTCGCTCACGCGAGGGTGGTAAAAGTGCCTGGATGCACAACAGGCAGTATGAAAATTAGTAAAAACCTGCTGACGATGGCGGGTCGTCGCAGTGACTAAGTAGTGAGCATTCGGGATTGATTGCCTCCCTTGGCGAAGCAGATGGCTCCTGTTCATTATATGCTCCCTATAATTTTTAATTAACTTAGCACATGCTGTGTAGCATTTTCTGTAGGAGGGAGCTTCAGCTCGCGATAATGAAGGCACCACTGCTGCGGCAGGCTCAGGGCGGCTGACGCCGCCGTCGCCCAATAAATTGGCCTCCCACATCAGGCTCTTCACCCCTCAAGCAGTCAGGTGTGGGAGGGAGCTTCAGCTCGCGACGGTTAGGGCACCAGTGCTGCGGCAGGCTCAGGGCGGCTGACGCCGCCGTCGCCCAATAAATTGGCCTCCTACTTCTTTTGTTAAGGCGCTTCGCTACCCATCATCTCAATGAGGCGTTCTTGGCTGGGGAGGCCTTGGATTCGGTCAATACGCACAGTGCCGCCTTCAGCCTCACGTTGGAAAGCGCTGGTGGGGGTGGCGTAGAGGCCTAGCTCTTCAAAGAGCTGGTTGTTGGCATATACCTGCTCTTCGATATCCCGTGGCTGTGCGCTGGGGGAGAGCTCATCACCTTCACTGTGACGGTGCAGGGCAGCGGAGGGGTCGTCAGCGCCGAGAATGGTAGCGGCTAACGCAGGGCTATTGGGGGCGAGAATACCGACCATAATATGGCGTAGCTGAACCTCACCAGCCTCTACCCAGGGGCGTGTTTGTTGCCACAGCTGACGGCAGTAAGGGCAGTTGGCGTCGGTGAAGGTGTAGATGACGCGTGGGGCATCCGGGTCGCCATCCTGAATCCAGCGGCTCTCTTCAAGCAGCTTCCAGGTTTCGGCCTCTAAGGGTGCCCGTACGTGCTCGTCAAGCTGTGCCTCAGTCATGTCGCTGCCTTCGCTGTCTACCAGCGTGCCAATAATGGCGTGTTCTCCATCAGGTGTTAAATAAATCGCCATATCTTGCCCTTGCACGCTGGCCCCAAAGCCGCGCATTCCGCCCGGCGCATCAAACTGCCCATGGATCGTTAAGCCCTGGTTGGCCAGCGCCTGCACGGGGGCTGGTAGCTCGTCGGCATGGCTGGCTGCCGCTGCGCTACCCAGCGCGGCAAGTAAAGCGAAACGGCCAACATGGGGTAAGAAAACACGTTGCATAGCACTATCCTTATGAAAACGGCTTGGTGTGGGTGCCGCGAGGCAAAATATATTAGCGAATACGCGAAAGGCCATCTTGCAAAGTGGCGCGGGAAAGCTCGCCAAAATGGGTGCTCACGAGCTGTCCATCCGCGTTGTAGTAAAGCGTTGTGGGCATGGCATGGGCTCCGGTGGTTTGACCCAGGGCATTGCTCGGGTCTTGCCATACATTCTTCAAATCAAAGCCGTGTTCGCTCATAAACGCATGAATGTGTTGAAGGCTTTCACCTTGGTTAACGAACACAAAGGTAATGTCCTGCGCTTGTTGCTGGGCCTCTTCAAACACCGGCATTTCACGAATACATGGCGGGCACCAACTTGCCCATAGGTTAACTACCATGGGCTTTTGCTCCTGCTGAGCAAGTTTGGGCAGGGTAATAGGCTCGCCGTTGAGCGTAGCAAGCGGAGTAGTGGGCAGTGGGCGTGCCTGCTGTTCGATCAGTAGCGTACTGCCAGCTGTCAAGCCCCAGGCTAAACCGCCTACCAAAAGCGCCCCGGCAAGCGGTACTCGTTGGCGCGGTGAGCGCCATATTGCCCATCCAGCGTAGCTAAGGCCCGCCACTATACCACCGAGTATATCGAAGCCGCCATCGCGAATATCTAAGCGCGATAGCATGCTGTCATAGTCGCTCCAGTAACGCACAACAAAGACGAGGCGTGCGGCCACCAGCGCCACAAATAGCAGGGTAAATAACGTATCGCTGACCGCCACGCGATGCCGCTGGCCAATAAGCGCACCCGCTAGCAGGGCCAGTAAAAAGGCAAATCCAATCATCAATTGATGCAGACTAAACCCCATGGGGCCAATCGCAACACTTTGCTGCAACATAGTCACTCACGCTTTCACCAGTGGTTTAGCGTAAGTGTGTCAGAACAAGATTATTTAACGATTATCTCTCGTTGCCCTGAGTCGTTATGTCGCAAGCCTTATGCTTCAGCAGCCAGCCAGCGGACGGCATAGGGCGGCAGTGTTTCTTCGTGGTGAGCTGTCAGCGGGTCTAGCGGCTGCCAGTGGTACTGGGTAAGCGCTTGGTTCAGGGCATCGCCTGCGTGAGCGAGATCAAACTTAACATCGGTGACGTTATACAGCGCGAGTAGGCGTCGCCCGTTACGGAGTGGCCCGCGCTCAATGGCTAGCAGCTCGGGTGGCGTTTCTATCACGCGCTGCGGGGCGTTGGGGTGAAAGCAGGGCTCTTGGCGACGCTGCACTAGTAGCCGGTGCAGGGCATGGAAAACGTCATGGGTGGGGGTGGAAGGGCTCTCCAGCAGCAGTGCCAGCTCATCAAGCTGCCAGCGGCGACGGTTAATCGAGCGTAAGCGGCCGCTGCGCTCCACACCTTCGACATCATTTAGCGTGCCGGTGAGCGTATGGATATAGAGTGCGGGTATTCCTTGTAGGCTGAGCATGATCGCTTGGCTGCATAGAAAGCGCGCAATTTGCCACGGGTCTGGCCCGCGGCGGGTGCCGCACATGGCCTCAAACCAGGTAATGTTAATTTCGTAGGGTGTGTCGCTGCCATCAGGGTTGCTGCGCATGCTGACAAAGCCACCAAAACGATGCATCAGTTCCAGCAGTGCGTCGCGTTCATGGTCAGGCAACAGGCCTTCTAACGGCCGTACGCCAATACCGTCGTGGCTCGCGGTGAAGTTTAAGTAGGTGCACTGTTCAGGCAGCACCGGCAAGCTGTTTAACCACGTTTGTATCGTCGTCGCTTCGCCGCGGGTGAGGGTGTGCAGCAGCAGGGGCGGCAGGGCGAACTGGTACACCATGTGGGCTTCATCGGGCGCGCCTTTCGCTAATCGCTCCAAGCCAAAGTAGCTGATGTTTTCGGCATGGGGCACGTTGGTTTCGGTGATCAGCAGCGTGCCGGGGGCTATTTCATCCACGATGGCGCGAAGTAAGCGCACAACGGTATGGGTTTCCGGCAGGTGAATGCAGGAGGTGCCCAATCGCTTCCACAAAAACGCCACCGCGTCCAAGCGAATAATGCGCACCCCTTGCTGTAGGTAGAACAGCAGAATACCCACGAACTCTAACAACACATCCGGGTTTTCGAAGTTGAGGTCTATTTGGTCTTCCGAGAAAGTCGCCCACACGTGGCGCGTACCCCGGCGCGTAGAGATCGGCACTAGAAGTGGGCTACTGCGCGGGCGGGTGACTTGGGAGACATCGGTATCCGGATCCACTTCGATAAAGTAGTCGCGACCGGGCAGGCTGCCGGTCAGGTAATCCACAAACCAGAGCGACTCTCTGGAGACATGGTTCAGCACTAAATCAGCCATCAAGTCATAGTGGCTGGCTAGCGTTTGGATATGCGCCCACTCGCCCAGCTCGCTATTGACCTCGCGGTAGTGAATCACCGAAAAGCCGTCGTCGCTGCTCCAGGGGAAAAAGGGCAGTACGTGAACCCCGCTAATGGCATCCCCCAGATAGCGCTGTAGAAAAGTATCCAGCACCGCTAAAGGCGGCGTACCTTCATCCAAGATGGAATCACCGTAACAAATGACCCACTGATCTTTTTCGCTCCATGTTGGTGCGTCGTGGCCCGCCGTGTTAGCGGGTGGGGAAGCCGTCGAGGCGGTACGAAAATTCGCAAGATGCTGGCCAATACGCCGCTGTACTTCCCCCGCACGGGGGCCATACAGGTGGGTAAGGTAGTGGTGAACGGTCTGCTCGAAAGGGGTCATAAAGGGCGTCCTATAAATCAACCTTCGACAAACGCTGCAGCTTGTGTGCCAAATCGTTACAATACCGTGTTGATACGCGTTGTATAACACAGCTACGCCCTAAGGGCAGCGATAAGGCTGCCGCTGACAATAGGCGATAAAACAGGTTATAAAATGGCGAATAACGGGCAGGGCATGGAGCCTTGTAGCGCTTTTTATTCGTACAGGCTGACACGCTGCACGCACAGCTACTAGTGCGTACTGATAATAGGTTGACTGCCATGCATTGCCCTTTTTGTGGTGCAAATGATACCCGAGTGACAGATTCCAGGCTGGTGGCGGAAGGCGACCAGGTGCGCCGCCGCCGTCAGTGTGCCAACTGCCAAGAGCGTTTTACGACTTATGAAACCGCTGAGCTGATTATGCCGCGGGTGGTAAAATCCGACGGCTCTCGCGAGAGCTTTAATGAGGCGAAACTACGCGACGGTATGCTGCGCGCGCTGGAAAAGCGCCCGGTAAGCGCTGAAGCGATTGAAGTGTCGGTAGAGCGTATTCGCCAGACGCTGCGCGCCCGTGGCGACCGTGAAGTCAACGCGCGTGAGATTGGTGAAGCGGTGATGAAAGCGCTGCGTAGCTTGGATCAAGTGGCCTATATTCGTTTCGCCTCGGTATATCGTAAATTTCAGGATTTAGACGAGTTCCGGGCGGAAATCGACCGCCTCTCCCAAGAGCCCACGGATGAGCCAGAGGGCAGTGGGACACAGCACGGAGCATCGTAATGGGTGAATTCTCCACCGCCGACTATCGCTACATGGCTCGCGCTATCCAGCTAGCCAAACGCGGGCTTTATACCACCGACCCCAACCCCAGGGTGGGGTGTGTGATGGTGCACTTTGATGGCAGCGCGGAAGGCAGCATTGTGGGCGAGGGATACCATGTGCGTGCGGGAGAACCCCATGCAGAAATTCACGCCCTAAAGGCGGCAGACAGCGCCGCCCAGGGTGCCACCGCTTATGTCACGCTAGAGCCTTGCTCACATACCGGGCGAACAGGGCCCTGCGCGGTGGCGCTGGCGCAAGCGGGTGTTGCGCGCGTGGTGGTGGCGATGGGGGACCCTAATCCCCAGGTCAGCGGTGGCGGTATTGAGTATTTGAAAGCAGCAGGCATTCAGGTGCAGGTAGGCCTGTTGGAAGCAGATGCCCGGGCGCTGAATCCGGGCTTTATTTCCCGTATGGAGCGTCAGCGCCCCTTTGTGCGGCTGAAAATGGCGATGAGCTTGGATGGCCGTACCGCCATGGGGTCGGGGGAGTCCCAGTGGATTACCGGCCCGCAAGCGCGCACCCAAGTGCAGCGGCTGCGCGCCCGCTCAAGCGCTATTCTGAGCGGCGTGGAATCTATCATTATGGATGATTCACGCTTAACGCTGCGTGCCGACCAACTGGCACTGGATAACGCCGCCGAGATCGTGCAGCGCCAGCCGCTAAGAGTGATCTTGGATTCGCGCCTTCGTTTACCGCTTGCCGCGGCCTGCCTACGAGAGCCAGGGCGCACGCTGATTATCACCACCGATCAGCATAGCGAAGAGAAACGGCGTAAACTGGCGGCGGCGGGTGCTGAGATTCAGGTGCTGCCTGCCGAAGGCGGTCGTATTGCGCTGGCTGACATGCTGCGTTGGCTGGCGGATAATGAGCAGGTTAACGAGCTGTTGGTAGAGACCGGCGCAACGCTAGCAGGAGCGTTACTGGAGGCGAATTTAGTCGACGAGCTGCAGCTATTTGTCGCTCCTACGCTATTAGGCGGTGAAGCAAGGCCACTATTTGCACTGCCGGGAATTACCCAGATGGCCGATCAGAAACGCTTGACGATTAAAGAGTCGCGAACCGTTGGGCAAGACTGGTGGATCACCGCCACCCCTCACGCTGACTAGCGCAAGCCGTCATTGCAAGGTACCCTGACGCCCGAAATCGCATACGATGCGACCACATTTTTTGGAGATTCCATGGCGCACTCCTCTTCTGAGGGCTTATCCCCTATCGCTGAGCTGGTGGACGATATTCGCCAGGGCAAAATGGTGATTCTCATGGATGATGAGGATCGCGAGAATGAAGGTGATATCATCATGGCCGCCGAAATGGTGAAGCCTGAGCATATCAACTTCATGGCACGCTACGCGTGCGGCTTGATCTGTATGCCGATGACCCGTGAGCGCTGCGAGCAGCTCAACTTGCCGCTGATGGTACGGGACAACGGCTCAGGCTTTGGCACCAAGTTCACGCTCTCTATTGAGGCAACCGAAGGCGTCACGACCGGTATTTCAGCGGCTGACCGCGCGCGCACTGTGCAGGCAGCCGTTGCACCGAATGCCAAGCCTTCGGACATCGTTCAGCCAGGGCACATTTTCCCGCTGATGGCCGAGCCGGGCGGCGTGCTTCGCCGTGCCGGTCATACGGAGGCGGCCTGTGATTTGGCAGCGCTGGCAGGCTTTGATCCCAGCGGTGTGATTTGTGAAATTATGAACGATGACGGCAGTATGGCGCGTCGTCCGGAACTGGAAGTGTTTGCGAAGACGCATGGTATTAAGATGGGCACCATTGCCGATCTGATCCACTACCGTATTGTGAACGAGCAAACGGTGGACCATATAGAAACCTCTCAGGTGTCGACCGTTCACGGCAAGCTTGCGCTACATGTGTTCCGTGATCGTATTCAAGGTGCGCACCATTTGGCGCTGGTAAAAGGGCAGCCGACGCCGGAGCAGGCCACCACCGTACGTGTGCACCTTGCCGATACGCTGCGCGACGTGATGGGCTTAATGAAGGGTGAGCAGTGTCGGTGGGATGCCAACCGCGCTATTCATGAAATTGCCCAAGCCCAGGCCGGTGTGTTTGTACTGATTGATGATGGGCGTCCTAATCAAGATTTGAAAGACCAGCTAGATATCTTTCTGGATCGCGTACGCCAGCCGCGTACCAACGACTCAGACGGTTCTGGCAACTACTTAACGATTGGTACTGGCTCGCAGATTCTGCGCCACTTAGGCGTTGGTAAAATGCGGCTACTCAGCTCTCCGTGGAAATTCTCAGCGCTCTCTGGGTTTGGTCTTGAAGTAGTCGAGCGCCTGGGGCCCAATGACACGGCGTATGAGCCAACTTTTCAGCAGGAATAAATTGATGCAACCCCTTTCGCAAATTGAAGGCACTTTTGTAGACGTTGATGGACGCTATGTCATCGTGGTGGGCCGCTTTAATCACCACGTGGTCGATAGCTTGGTGGAAGGTGCCGTCGATAGCCTGACACGCCACGGTGTGGATGTGGAAAATATCCATATCGTTCATGTGCCGGGCGCGTGGGAACTGCCCCTGGCCGTGAAGCGTGTACTCAATGTGATGAAGCCGGATGCGGTGATTGCCCTCGGTGCGGTCATTCGTGGCGGCACGCCACATTTTGAGTACGTGGCGGGTGGCTGCAACACGGCTATTAACCATCTCCAACTTGAGTTTGATACGCCCGTAGCCAATGGCGTATTAACCGTTGAGTCTATTGAGCAAGCCATTGAGCGTGCAGGCACCAAAGCCGGTAATAAAGGCACCGAAGCGGCGATGGCCGCGATGGAAATGGTGTCTCTACTGCGCGCGTTGCCGGTAGGAGACTCTCAATGAGCGAGCGTCGTGAGCGCAAGCCCTCTGCGGCACAGCAGGGGCGTCACGCCGCAAGGGAGTTAGCGGTACAGGGGCTTTACCAGTGGCAGATGACCGGTAAGTCCATTACCACGATTGAAGCTGAGTTTCGTAGCCAAGTGGCTGACGATGACTTAGAAGATCATGAGAACTGGGTAAAGGTCATGGAAATCGCGGACAAAGCGCTGTTCCATGAGCTACTGCATAACACGGTGCGTTTCAAAACCGAGCTGGACCGTGAAATTGCCCCATTGCTTGATCGCCGTTTGGAAGATTTGGACGCGGTGGAGCTGGCGATTCTTCGTCTCGGCGCTTACGAGCTTTCCCGGCGAATGGAAGTGCCTTACCGCGTAGTGATTAACGAAGGCGTTGAGCTGGCAAAATCATTTGGCGCCACCGACGGCCATAAATACGTGAATGGCATTCTCGATAAGCTGGCAAACCGCTTACGAAGTGCCGAAGTCAGCGCCCGCCGCTTGTAAGCGGGCCGCCTGATCAAGCGTTTAAGGGGCCTTTGTGCTTGCCGAATTCGATCTGATTCGACGTTACTTTATGTCGCCGCAGGAGGCACAAGCGACAGATGGCGTTGCCCTAGGATGCGGCGATGACGCCACTCTATTGGTACCCCAGGCGGGGCAGCAGCTGGCGGTGAGTGTTGATACATCCGTCGTCGATGTACACTTTCCCCACGATGCCCCCGCCTATGCGATAGGACACCGGGGGTTAGCCGTGGCACTCAGCGACTTAGCCGCGATGGGGGCTCAGTCGCGCTGGTGCTTGATGGCTATCACCTTGGATCAGCGCGCCTTTAAAGATGACACTGCCGCTGAGCAGTGGCTTGCCGATTATGCCAGCGGTTTTCACACGCTTTGCCAGCAGCACGCGACGACACTCGCTGGAGGCGATGTTACCTCTGGCGCGCTCAGCATTAGCGTCACCGTGATGGGCGAAGTGCCTACTGGCACGGCTATAACGCGTTCGGGCGCGCAGGTGGGCGATGTGGTGGCCGTGACCGGTGCATTAGGTGGCGGTGCTGGCGGGCTAGCGTTGTGGCAACAGGGTGAACGCGACCTGAAACACCCGTTGCTACAGCGCTATCTCTTGCCTCAGCCCCGGCTAAAGGCCGGCATTGCGCTACGCGGATTGGCCACAGCGGCGATGGATATCTCCGATGGCCTGCTAGCGGATCTGGCGCATCTGCGGGAAGCGTCCCAGGTAGGTGTCGCTTTGCAGCCCGACTCGCTACCCCTAGCCGAAGGATTAGCCGAAGTGCTGGGCAGCGAAGCGGCCTTAACCGCAGCGCTATCTGGCGGTGATGACTACGAACTGCTGGTGACACTACCTCCCTCCCAGGTTGCTCAAGCGCAAATGCAGCTGGCCGAGTTAGGCCTTTCGCTTAGCATTATTGGCCGCTGCACCGAAGCGCTTGGGGTGGCGGGAGTGCCTGTAGAAGGGGCGACTGGCTGGCAGCATTTTCGTGGGGGTGACCAATGAACCGAGCACCGGCGAGCGTCTGGCGGCGCCCCACCCACTTTTTTGCTTTTGGCCTCGGCAGTGGCACGGTGCCTTGGGCACCGGGTACCTTTGGTACTCTGGCTGCGATTCCTTTCTACTGGATGATGGCCGACCTGACGCTAGGCTGGTACCTAGGCATTGTGCTGGCAGCCTTTGTGGTTGGCGTATGGCTTTGCGATAAAACGTCTCATGACCTGGGGGTGCATGATCACTCAGGGATCGTATGGGATGAGTTTGTTGGTTACTGGATTACCATGGCAGCGGTTCCTTTCTCCTGGGAGGCAGCGCTGTGGGGGTTTGTGGTATTTCGCATCTTCGATGTCTTTAAGCCATGGCCCATTCGCTGGGCTGACCGCCGAGTAGCCGGTGGCTTTGGCATTATGATTGATGATGTGATGGCAGGGGTCTACGCCTGGAGTACTATGCACCTTTGGTTTTGGCTGCATTAAGTTAAGCCTGCGCATCAACTGCTATGCTTACTGTGTTGCACGCCTACTGCTTGTATGGAGCGAAGCCTTCTTGGGGAGGCTATTCAAGGAGATAGCATGCGCAAGGAACGTTTGATCGTGCCTATCCTCGCGGCCGTGGCCGTGATCTGGATGGTCGCGCAACTGCTATCCAGCGTTCTTTTTGAACGTAGCCTACGCCAAGCGCTGGAAGATCTGGAGGCGCGGGGCGAGTGGCGTGTCAGTCGAATTGAGAACCACCAGGGGTGGCTAACCTCCCGTGGAGGGCTGGTTCTTTCTCCTCTTTTAGGTCGGCCTTGGCGTTTGGAACTGACCTACCGGGCCCGTCATGGTGTGCTCAGCACGGATGTTGAAGGCACCCTATTGCCGCGCTTGGATAGTGTATTGCAGAAAGCGGTGGGTGAGGTCTCGGCGCCTTCGGTGCCACGCTGGCAAGGCCGCTACCAAACGTTGAGTGGGCACACCGAACTGCGTCTGGCCCTGGCGCCCTTTGTGATTCAGCAGAGCGGGCGTGAGCTGGCGGTTCGTGGTGCTCGCGTTCGGCTAGAGGGGCTGTTTGGTGACTGGCGTTTGCGCGGGTTGCTGGAACAGCTCACGCTGACCGATGGCCTTGCCCAACTCACGCTGGGGCCAACCCAGCTAGAAAGCCGTTATACCTATATTGAAGATGCCTACCATTTTGCTCAGCGCGACCATCTGCATATTGAAAGTTTAGCGCTGCGCTATCCCGCTTACGATATTCATGTCACACCCTTAGATGTGCATAGCCATATGGAGCTGGATGAGAGTGAGCTGCGCTTGAAGGGCGAGCTGATTATTGGCGATGTGCGTGTGCCTAGCGAAGCACCTGATACCTCGCTGTTAAGCGGCCGTATAGAAGCGGAGCTTTCCCGGCTAAACGGAGATGCAGTGCGGGCAACCATTCGTCGGCTGCGTCAGGAGGCTGCTTGGGGCGATGCTAGCCTGCCTATGGCAGAAGGCTTATTGTCACGCTTAGAGCCAAATTTGCTCCAGGTACTCAGTAATTCTCCGCGCTTAGATGTTACCACTATTGATATTGATAGCCCGTTGCTTGGCTTGCAGGTGGATGCCGAGGGGGCTCTGTTTTTTGATGCGCGCCGCCTGGATGAGTTAAGTATCACGGCTCTTGGTAAATCCGATGAACGTGCTCGCTGGCTAGAGCGCATCGACGGCGATTTTATTTGGCATGATGCCCCAACGGTTGCCGCCCTTTGGTTGGGCTTGCCTTTAGGCACGCGGGATCTGCAGTTTGATGTCGTTCGTGGAGTATGGCGTGTGAATGGCCGCCCTATGCCGACGCTTTGGCCATGAATGCTTTCATAACCATTGGCTAAATTGCCTTGAGGGTTGAAGTTTTCCCTGTGTGCCCACATTCCTTTAGCAATGCTGAGTGGCCCAAGCCACTAGTGACTGTTGATGGGAGGGCGCATGAGCGACCAGGATTACGATCGAGAACACGAACATCAAGACTGGCTTACTGAGAGTGAGTCGCACGATTCTCAAGAAGATAACCCCAAAAGCAACGGTTACCGCTCTGATGGGGAGCGGGTAAATTCGCTATTGCCTGCCAGTGAGATGCTGCCCGAGCGCATCTACCTGCTACCGATTCATAACCGTCCTTTCTTTCCTGCCCAGGTTCAGCCGCTGGTCATTAACCGCGAGCGCTGGGAAGAGACCATGCGCCGGGTCAATAACACGCCACACCACACTATCGGCGTTGCGTTTGTTGGGGAGCATGGCGTTGAGTCGCTGGATCATGAAGTCTTCCCCGAGATTGGCACCGCAGTGAAGGTGCATAAGCTCAAAGGCGAAGATCAACAGATTCAGTTCATTGCTCAGGGGTTGCAGCGTTTTAAAATCCAGCGCTGGCTCTCCAAAGAGCCGCCTTACTTGGTGGAAGTGACTTACCCGAAAGAGCCGGTCAATGCCGAAGATGAAGAGACCCGTGCCTATGCCATGGCGATCATCAACGGCATTAAAGAGCTGCTGCCCATTAACCCGCTCTACGGGGAGGAGCTAAAACACTACCTTAACCGTTTTAGCCCCCATCAGCCCGGCCCGCTGACCGACTTTGCCGCCGCGATTACCTCGGCCAAAGGCCCAGAGCTGCAAGACGTGCTGGCAACGCTACCCGTTGCCGAGCGGATGCAAAAAGTGCTGCCGCTGCTGCGTAAAGAGATCGATGTCGCCCAGTTGCAAAGCGAAATCAGCGAGCAGGTCAATGCCCAGATGCAGGAGCGTCAGCGGGAATTTTTCCTACGCGAACAGCTGAAGGTGATTCAGCGTGAGCTGGGCATCTCTAAAGATGACCGCGAAAACGACGTGGATACTTTCCGAAACCGGCTGGAATCCTTGGTGGTGCCAGAGCGAGTTCAGGCACGTATCGATGAGGAGCTGAATAAACTCAGCGTGCTGGAAACGGGCTCGCCGGAGTATGGCACCACCCGCAACTATCTGGACTGGTTAACCTCGCTGCCTTGGGGAGTAACCAGCCAGGATAAGCTGGATCTTGCCCATGCTCGAGAAGTCCTCGACCGCGACCACGATGGCCTAAAAGACGTGAAAGAGCGGATTGTCGAGTTCCTTGCCGAGGGCACCTTTAAAGGCGATGTAGGCGGCTCGATTGTGCTGCTGGTTGGCCCGCCAGGGGTGGGTAAAACCTCCATTGGCCGCTCTATTGCCGAAGCGCTGGGACGTAAGTTTTATCGTTTCTCGGTGGGCGGTATGCGGGATGAGGCTGAAATCAAAGGCCATCGACGCACCTATGTAGGCGCAATGCCCGGTAAGCTCGTTCAGGCGTTCAAAGAGGTTGAGGTAGAAAACCCGGTCATCATGCTGGATGAAATTGATAAGCTGGGTCAATCTTTCCAGGGTGACCCCGCCTCGGCGCTGCTGGAAGTGCTTGACCCCGAGCAGAACGTTGACTTCCTCGACCACTATCTCGACGTGCGGATGGATCTTTCCAAGGTGCTCTTCGTGTGCACCGCTAACACGCTGGATAGCATCCCCGGGCCGTTGCTCGACCGTATGGAGCAGATTCGCCTGTCGGGCTATATCGCTGAAGAGAAGCTGCAGATCGCCAAGCATCACCTCTGGCCCAAGCTGCTTAAGCGCGACAACTTGTCGAAGAGGCGCATTAACTTGAGCGATGCGGCGCTGAAGCAGGTGATTGACGGCTATGCCCGTGAAGCAGGCGTACGTCAGTTAGAAAAACAGCTGCACCGCATTGTGCGCAAAGCCGCGGTGAAACTGCTGGAAGAAGATGTTGAAACCGTCAAGGTCTCGGTCAAGAACCTGGAAGAGTTCCTGGGCGCACCGCTTTTCCGTAAAGAGAAAGTCCTGAAAGGCGAAGGAGTCGTCACAGGGCTTGCCTGGACATCCATGGGCGGTGCCACGCTGCCCATTGAGGCAGGCAAGGTGCATTCGCTAGATCGCGGCTTCAAGCTAACCGGCAAGCTGGGCGATGTGATGAAAGAGTCGGCCAATATTGCCTACAGCTACACCTTGGGGCATTTGGCGGAGTACGGTGCGGATGCAGATTTCTTTGACTCTGCCTTTGTTCACCTCCACGTGCCTGAAGGAGCCACGCCGAAGGATGGCCCCTCTGCCGGGGTAACCATGACCACCGCGCTACTGTCGTTGGCTAAACATCAAGCCATCACTCGCCCGTTGGCGATGACCGGTGAGTTAACCCTCACCGGCCAGGTGCTACCGGTAGGCGGTATCCGCGAAAAAGTGATTGCCGCACGGCGCAGCGATATCTTTGAGGTCATCTTGCCTGAGGCAAATCGCCGTGATTACGAGGAGCTACCGGATTACCTAAAAGAGGGGATGACGGTGCACTTTGCTAATCGCTACCGGGATGTTGCTAATGTGGTCTTCAAGTAGCTGGCCAGCATGATGGGCTTACACAAGCAATAAAATCATTAAAAGCGCCGCTCTGAAGAGAGCGGCGCTTTTTTACATCTGTTTACTGGTTAAGTGCCCCGCTAATTCTGGATAATAAAGAAAAATCAAATTATTAAAAAATGCCCCTGGGGAGCTTCTATGCGCAACAACCAGCCCGTTACCCAACGCGAATATGTGCTTGATGAAGAGACCGTGCTTATTTCACGCTCTGATTTAAAAGGTAATGTGACCTATGCCAACGCAGCCTTTGTGGAAGTCAGCGGCTATTCAAGGGATGAACTGCTTGGCGCGCCGCATAATTTAATTCGCCACCCCGATATGCCCGAAGCCGCTTATGCCGATTTTTGGAAAACCATTCAGGCAGGTGGCACTTGGCAGGGAACGGTTAAAAATCGCCGTAAAAATGGTGATCACTACTGGGTCAATGCCACAGTGGCACCTTTGAGAGATGGCGACCGCATTGTTGGCTACACCTCTTTACGCCGCAAAGCCTCGGATAAACAGATCGCCTTGGCAGACCGAGTGTATGCGGAGATACGCGAAAAGGGTAAATCCCGCCGCTATGCTCTCCACCAAGGGGCGTTAACGCGCCGAGGCCTTGGCGGTATTGTGGCGCGCTTTCAGTTCACAAGCTTAAAAGCCAAGTTAACCGGCATGGTTGTCGTTGCAGTGGTCCTGCTGGGTTTATCGGGCGGGTTAGGGCTGTATGGCTTAAATGCTTCTGGAGAGCGGCTTGAAACTCTCAACCGCGCAGGTCTTGAGGCAGTAGCTGACCTGCAGTTAATCGAGCGTCACATTGGTTTGGGCGTTGAGCAGTTGGAGCCTGCGGTAAGAAACCCACGTCGAGTGGATATGGACGCAGTGTCTGCCAGTCTCACCAGCAGCACGCAGACCGCTCAGCAGCTGTGGGAAGAGTACCGCCAAACCAGTAGTGCACCCGAAGAGAGTGTAGAAGCGTTTAATGCTGCCTTTAGCACTTGGCGTGATGGTGTTGCTAGCGCCATTGAAGCCGTTGGGCAAGCCAATGGGTTTGCGGCATTTGAATCGCTCAATAGCGTAGTGCTGCCCGCGACTACCGAGATTCGCGAGCTAAATAGCCAGTTGGTCGACTACGAGCGTGCTGGCGCGGTCAATTTGATGTCAGATGCTCGCCAGGGTCGCCAGCAGATGTTTATTGCGCAGTTGGTGCTGATGCTGATTGGCCTGTGTGTGCTGGTCGCCCTCAGCGTATTTATCTTGAAATCTGTCTTCCGCAGCTTAGCGGGGGCACGCTATATGACGTTCCAAATTGCGGCGGGTAACTTAGCGGCACGGGAGCGCCGTCAAAGTAATGATGAGCTAGGCGAGCTGCTCTATTCGCTGGATACCATGCGCTTTAGTCTCTCTAGCATCGTTGGTGATGTGGAAAACCGCGTGTCGGTCGTCACCCCCGCCATTCAGCAAATTGCCACCGAAAACGAGGAGCTGGCGACGCGAACCGAACAACAAGCGTCATCGCTGCAACAAACGGCTTCCAGCATGGAAGAGATGACCTCAACCGTTCAGCAAAATAACGATAATGCTCGCCAAGCCACAGAGCTTGCCCAACAAAATGCTACCAGTACGCGAGCTACTCGTCAGCAGATGGAGCAGTTGGTTGAACGTATGCAGCGCATCGCCAAAAGTGCCGAAAAGATGACTGAAATGATAGGGGTTATCGATAGCATTGCCTTCCAAACCAATATTTTGGCACTCAATGCCTCGGTAGAAGCCGCGCGAGCCGGTGAGCACGGGCGCGGGTTCGCGGTGGTTGCCAGCGAGGTGCGGGTGCTGGCAAGCCGCAGTGCTGATGCATCTCAGGAAATTCGCAAGATGATCGACAGCACGACACAGGAAGTGCAAGGGGGGCGTAGTGCGGTGGAGCAAGCAGAAAGTGCCATCGAAAACGTCGTGGAGCAGGTAAGCCGTGTGAGTGAGCTAATGGCCTCCATTAGTACCGCTTCCAGCGAGCAGAGTAGCGGTATTGGGCAGATTAATGCGGCGATTGCGGAAATGGATAGCGTGACTCAGCAAAACGCCTCCAAAGTGCAGTCTATCGCCGCGTCAGCAGACAACCTTGCCCTGGAAGCCTTTGAACTGGCTAACGTGGTTGATGCTTTCCGCTTGGAGGGAGCGCAAGCAGAGAGCATTAGTGCTGCCCGTGAGAAGCTTAGCAGCGTTCAAAAGGCGGCCAAGCAAGCAGCGCCTCGCCTGTCGAGCAGCAAATCTTCCAAGCAGCAGGCCAGTAGGCAGAGCACCAGCACGAGTGCTGATGAGTGGGATGAGTTTTAACCGCTAACCCCCGTTGGTTGTCCTCTACATCTAGTCTCAGCGGTGCGCTCATGCCACAATCTAAGGCCGCTGGATTCAACTGCCTGCTGCCACGTATGCGGCAGGCCATGATAAAGATGTAGAGGACACCATGCCTGAGTATCGCTCCCGTACCACCACCGCTGGCCGCAATATGGCTGGCGCCCGTGCCCTTTGGCGTGCCACCGGTATGAAAGATGACGACTTTCATAAGCCGATTATTGCGGTCGCCAACTCCTTCACCCAGTTTGTACCCGGTCATGTGCATCTAAAAGACATGGGCCAGCTGGTGGCGCGTGAGATTGAAAAAGCGGGCGGCGTAGCCAAAGAGTTCAACACCATCGCCGTGGACGATGGCATCGCCATGGGTCATGACGGCATGCTCTATTCGCTGCCGAGCCGCGATATCATTGCTGACAGCGTCGAGTACATGTGTAACGCCCACTGCGCCGATGCACTGGTGTGCATCTCCAACTGCGACAAAATCACCCCAGGAATGCTGATGGCCGCGATGCGCCTCAATATTCCGGTGATCTTTGTATCAGGCGGCCCGATGGAAGCCGGTAAGACCAAACTCCTGGATCACGGCCTCGACCTCGTCGATGCCATGGTCATGGCGGCCGACGACAGTGTCGATGACGAAACCCTGGCCGAAGTCGAGCGCAGTGCGTGCCCTACCTGCGGAAGCTGCTCGGGTATGTTCACCGCCAACTCTATGAACTGTCTCACCGAAGCATTGGGGTTGGCCTTGCCGGGTAACGGCACCGTCCTGGCGACCCACGCCGATCGTCGCCGTCTGTTCGAAAATGCCGGTCACCGTATTGTCGAACTCGCTAAACGTTTCTACGAAGGTGACGAGGCTCACCTGTTGCCCCGTGCGATTGGCAATAAGTCGGCGTTTAAAAACGCCATGACGCTCGACATTGCCATGGGCGGCTCGACCAACACCATTCTTCACCTGCTGGCCGCCGCCCAAGAAGCGGAAGTTGACTTCACCATGGCGGATATCGACCGTCTCTCTCGGGAAGTGCCGCAGCTGTGCAAGGTGGCCCCCAATACCCAGAAGTACCATATCGAAGACGTCCACCGTGCCGGTGGGATCATGGCCATTCTCGGTGAGCTGGACCGGGCAGGCGTACTCGATACCTCGGTGCCGACTGTCTATGGCGATAGCCTGAAGGCCGCGCTGGAAGAGTGGGATATCATGCGCTCGCCTAGCTCAGAAGTGGTTGAGTTCTTTAAGGCTGGCCCTGGCGGTGTACCGACTCAAACCGCTTTCTCCCAAAGCGCCCGCTGGCCAAGCCTGGATGGCGACCGCGCCACCGGCTGTATCCGTGATTTGGAGCACGCGTTCTCCCGTGAGGGCGGCCTGGCCGTGCTTTACGGCAATATCGCGCTGGATGGCTGCGTGGTGAAAACCGCAGGGGTTGATGACTCCATTTTGGTATTTGAAGGCAAAGCCCACGTGGTGGAGTCTCAAGACCAAGCGGTGGCCGATGTGTTAGATGGCAAAGTAAAAGAGGGCGATGTGGTCGTCATCCGCTACGAAGGCCCCAAAGGCGGCCCCGGCATGCAAGAGATGCTGTACCCGACCTCTTATCTGAAATCGAAAGGGTTGGGCAAGGCCTGTGCGCTGCTCACCGATGGTCGCTTCTCCGGTGGTACATCGGGCCTATCGATTGGTCATGTTTCTCCGGAAGCGGCAGCAGGGGGCGCGATTGGTTTGGTCGAGCAGGGCGACACCATCTTGATCGATATCCCCAACCGCTCCATCAACGTGCAACTCAGCGATGCCGAGCTGGCTAAACGCCGTGAAGCCATGGATGCCAAAGGCAAAGATGCCTGGAAGCCGGTCGAGCAGCGCCCGCGTAAGGTTACCCCTGCGCTCAAAGCCTATGCGCTACTCGCCACCTCCGCCGATAAAGGCGCGGTGCGCGACCTCTCTAAGCTAGATTAATCTCTCCATCAAACAGCCCGTCTCGTGCGGGCTGTTTTTTTGCCAACCTGAACCGTCACATCGACTAAGGATTGTAATGAAGGCGATCATCAACGTTGGCCTTGTTGGCTATGGTTTCGCAAGCAAGACGTTTCACGCCCCGCTGATTCAAGCGACCGCAGGGCTGGATTTAGTGGCTGTCTCTTCCAGTGATGCGGCCAAAGTGAAGGCGGACCTGCCTAACGTGGAAATAGAGAGCCAAGCGCTGGCGCTATGTAAGCGCCCAGACCTTGATCTCATTGTGATTCCCACGCCAAACGATACCCACTTCCCCTTAGCCAAAGCGGCGCTCGCGGCGGGTAAGCATGTGGTGGTGGATAAGCCCTTTACCGTTACGCTCTCAGAAGCAAAGCAGTTAAAAGCGCTGGCGTTGGATAAAGAGCGGATGATTTCGGTATTTCATAACCGCCGCTGGGATAGTGACTTCCTGACCATTCAAGCGCTCTTAAAGAAAGGCACGCTAGGGCGCATGACCGGCTTTGAGTCGCGCTTTGATCGCTTTCGCCCTGAAGTGCGTGACCGCTGGCGGGAAAAAGCCACCCCAGGGGGCGGTATTTGGTACGACCTAGGCCCGCACCTGCTAGATCAGGCCTGCGAGCTATTCGGCACGCCCAACGCCATTTTGCTAGAGCTAGGCGTACGCCGTGACGGCGCCAAAGCCGATGACGACTTCCTCGCCTTGCTGGAGTACGAGGGTTTCCGAGTGAGCTTGAGTGCCGGTACGCTGGTGGCAGAACCCACGCCGCGCTACCGCATCCATGGCACCAAAGGCAGCTATATCAAGTACGGCTTAGACCCGCAGGAAGATCGTTTGAAAGCCGGGGAAACGCCGTCTTCAGCCTGGGGAGAAGATAGCCCTGGAACGCTGACCCTGCGCGAGGGAGAGGGTGAAGACGCACCGCTTGTCCGTCACGACCACCCCACATTGCCCGGCGACTATCTCGCCTATTACCAAGGGGTAAGCGCGGCGATTCGTGATAAAGCGCCGCTTCCCGTGGATATCGATGACGCCTTGCGTTGCATGGCGCTCCTCGAAGCTGGCCTAGACAGCCACCGCCAACGCCGCTGGATCCCGTTAAAACACCACCTATAGCAACTCAGCAGTGGAACTTTGTAGGCGGTTACGCCGCTAATGACTGATGTGGGAGGCCAATTTTATTGGGCGATTTTCTGAGTCGGCTGAGAGCTTGAATCGTCGCGGGCTGAAGCCCCTCCCACAACATTGTCAAGGGCGTGTGCTAGAGCAAATCCATCCCGCCACGGCGCTTCTCTTCGCGCAGTTTATCCCGCGCAATATAGAGCGCGGCGATGGCGCGGGCTTCGTGGAAGTCTTCGCGCAAGAGTAGTGCAGGCAGTTCTTCAATAGCATGGGTTTCTACAATCAGCGGTTCGGGCTCGTCACCCGGTAAGCGTTTGGGGTAGAGGTCCGTTGCCATTAACACCTGCATGCGGTGGCGCATGTAGTTGGGCGCTAGCGAAAGCTCCACTAAGGGTTCCATGCGGTGCGCGCCGAAGCCGCACTCTTCCATCAGCTCGCGGTTGGCGGCGGTGACTATGTCTTCGCCGGGGTCGACCAAGCCTTTGGGAAGCGTCAGCACATAATCTTCGAACCCCGCAGCATACTCCCGAATGAGCAGCACATGGTCCGGGTCGGGCATGGCAATAATCATCACCGCACCGCGATCAGCCCCCGTCAAACGCTCAAACTGTCGCTCTTCCCCATTAGAGAAGCGCAAATCCAGTGACTCAATTTGAAATAGACGGCTTTGGGCGACGCGCTGGCGGCCTAAGATTTGCGGCTTGCGCGGATAGCCGGTTAGCGTATCGCCTGTTGTTGTGTCGTCGCGTGACATCATGCCTCCGTGGCTGCAAAAAACGGGTTACGCTACAATAGCACGCTTACTCTTTAAGACTGGAGCGGCAATGATTGATTGGCGCGAGATCGATACCGTCCTACTCGACATGGACGGCACGCTGCTAGACCTTCACTTCGACAGCCACTTTTGGCTTGAGCACCTGCCGCGGCGCTACGTAGAGCTGCACCAGCTAGACCAAGCCAGTCAGGATGCGCTCAAAGCACGCATTATGGGTGAGCAGGGCACACTGAACTGGTACAGCCTTGCCTACTGGAGCCGCGAGCTGAACGTGGATATCGTTGCCCTCAAGCGCGAAGTGCAGCACTTGATTGGGCTACGCAGCGATGCTTTGGACTTCCTGACATGGCTCAAGCAAGCTCACCCCCGAGTGGTACTTGCTACGAATGCCGACCGCGCAAGTCTCGCATTAAAACTCCCGCTCACGGGGTTGGAAAACTACCTAGACGCCATCATCTCATCAGAAGACGTGGGCGCTGCGAAAGAGGAGCAAGCCTTCTGGTTTGCACTGCAAGAACGCGAGCCATTCGACCCCGCCCGCACCCTGTTTATTGATGATAATGCCCGGGTGCTAGAGAGCGCTCGCGAATTTGGCATTAAGCATCTGTTAGGGATTAAACAGCCTGACAGCCAACGCCCAGAGAAAGAACTACAGGAATTTATTGCCCTTGACCGATTTGCCCGGCTGCTACCCGCAGAGTTGCCAGGGCAACGCTCACACATCTGAGTTCATAAACCTGGCCTCACATACATTAGGAGGGCGTGAATGAGTGACAGCGTTCGTTTGGATAAGTGGTTATGGGCAGCGCGGTTTTTTAAAACCCGTGCTCTGGCCAAAAAAGCCATTGAAGGCGGCAAAGTCCATTACGACGGAGCTCGTGTAAAAACCAGTAAGAACGTTGAGCTGGGTGCGCTGATCCGTGTGCCGCAAGGCTGGGATATCTTCGAGGTGGAAGTGACCGCGCTATCCGACCAGCGTCGAGGCGCACCGGAAGCGCGTAAGCTCTATGCGGAAACCGAAGATAGCGCTAAACGTCGTGCCAAAGAGGCCGAAGCGCGCCGCTTAACCAACGAAGCCATGCAGCACCCGCTTAAACGCCCTGATAAAAAACAGCGGCGCGATATCCAGCGCTTCCAGCGCCAGCAAGGGGAGTAAGCAGCCGCTTACCCTGCTGTGCTCTCCTATTACTTCTCCTCCTACTTCTCCTCCCATGGTCTTTTTATGTCTGATCAAATTCAACGCTTTTTGTTTGACCAAACTAACGTGCGTGGCGAGATCGTTACGCTCAGCACGGCTTACCACGAAGTGCTCGACCGCCACGCCTACCCACCCGCAGTTAACCAACTGCTGGGTGAGTTGCTAGCGGCGGTCGCCCTATTGACCGATACCGTTAAGCTGGATGGTACGCTCAGTATCGAAGTGCGCGGCCAGGGAGTGCTCGCCTTGTTAATGGCAGAGTCCAACCCCGGCGGCGAGCTGCGGGCCATTGCACGTATTGCCGAAGACGCCGCACTGCCCAGCGAACACGCTAGCTTCCGCGAGCTGGTAGGGGACGGCCAAATCGTGATTACCCTAGACCCTAAAGAGGGGCATCGCTATCAGGGCATTGTCGGGCTGGATCACGATACTCTGGGCGGCTGTCTGGAAGCCTACTTCGGCCAGTCGGAGCAGCTGCCCACGCGGCTTTGGCTAGCTGCTGACGGCGAACGGGCAGGAGGGCTACTTCTCCAGCGCTTACCGGATGCGTCGCAAAACCAGGATGTAGACGCCTGGGAGCGCAGCGTTCACCTAGCCGATACTATCAAGCAAGAAGAGCTGCTGGGCTTAGAGCAGCGAGAAGTGCTGTATCGCCTCTATCATGAAGAGACCGTGCGGGTCTTCGACCCCAAAGCGCTGCGCTTTGGATGCACCTGCTCGCGGGAGCGCATGCGTCATGCGCTCTACACCCTTGGCGAGGATGAACTTCGGGATATTTTGCGCGAACAGGGCGCGATTGACACCCAATGCCACTTTTGTCATACGAAATATCACTACACCGCAGCGGATATTGAAATTTTGTTGGAGGACCCAGGCGCGCCACCGCCGGTGATTCACTAATTGTGTAGTCGGCACCTGACGAGGGTGCGTTTGGGGCGGGCTGCTGCACCCCACGCACCGCACCGTTTGATGGCGAAAAGCCAAACAGATGTTTGAAAATATACTGCGCTGCAACACAAAATGTAGTGTCATTGTAGTAGTTTAACTACAAGATATTTGGTAAAAGCCCCCGTTTCCCGGGGGCTTTCTTTTTGCCATAATGCACCAAACTTCAGCGCACCTAGCCTGCTGTGACCGCTATAACAGGGGCTAGGATGATTTCTCAAGGCGTCGGCGACGCTCGGAAAATTAGAGACCCAGGAATCGACATGACCACGACTCAAGCCGCTCCCCAAGCCCACGTTAATCTCAGCAGCGCCGAACTGATCGAGCGCGCAGTGGCCCGTGGTGAAGGTCGCCTCGCGGCGAACGGAGCCCTGGTAGTCAACACCGGCGTACGCACCGGGCGTTCACCGAAAGACCGTTTTATCGTCGATGAGCCCTCCACCCGTGACAGCATTGATTGGGGCAGCGTTAACCGCCCCTTCGACGCTGAAAAATTCTCAGCTCTTTGGGCGCGGGTTGAAGATCACCTGAGTAACGGGGAACACTTCATTTCTGAGCTGCACGTGGGCAGCGACGCCACTCACTACCTGCCGGTACGCGTGACCACTGAAACCGCTTGGCAGAACCTGTTTGGTCGCACCATGTTTGTACGTCCTCAGGCCTACAACCAAGCCGCCAAAGAAGAGTGGACCATTCTTAACGCCGCAGGCTTCGAGTGTGACCCGAACCGCGACGGCACCAACTCCGATGGCTGCGTCATCATCAACTTTGCCGAGCGTAAAGTGCTGATCGCTGGCATGCGCTACGCCGGCGAAATGAAGAAAGCCATGTTCTCTGTGCAGAACTTCCTGCTGCCCGCTTCCGACGTGCTGCCGATGCACTGCTCGGCTAACGTGGGCGAAGATGGTGAAACCTGCCTGTTCTTCGGCCTCTCTGGCACCGGCAAAACCACGTTGTCTGCTGACCAAGCGCGCTTCCTGATTGGTGATGACGAACACGCTTGGGGCGACGGCATTGTCTTCAACATGGAAGGCGGCTGCTACGCCAAGTGCATCGACCTTTCTGAGAAGAACGAGCCGGTCATCTGGAATGCGATCAAGTTTGGCACCGTGCTGGAAAACGTCGTACTCGACGACCGTCGCGAGCCGGATTACGCCGACGACAGCCTGACTCAGAACTCTCGTGCTGCCTACCCGCTGGAGCACGTTGAGAAGCGCGTTGCAGAAAACCTGGCAGGCGAGCCGAATGCCATCGTCTTCCTGACCTGCGATATGTCGGGTGTTCTGCCGCCGGTCTCCGTGCTGTCCAAAGAAGCGGCGGCTTACCACTTCCTGTCAGGCTACACAGCGAAAGTCGGCTCCACTGAAATGGGCTCTTCCGAAGGCTTGGCGGCGACGTTCTCTACCTGTTTCGGCGCTCCGTTCTTCCCGCGTCCGGCGCGTGAATACGCTGATCTACTGATCAAGCGAGTGGCGAAGAAAGATGCCCAGGTTTACCTGGTCAACACTGGCTGGACCGGTGGCGCATACGGTGAAGGCGGTTCACGCTTCTCCATTCCGACCACTCGCGCCATCATCAGCGCGATTCAGTCTGGCATTCTGCGCGATGTAGAAACCAAGCACATTGAAGGCCTAAACCTGGAGGTGCCGGTAGCCGTGCCGGGCGTAGACTCCAGCCTGCTCGACCCTCGCGAGACCTGGGCAGACCGCGACGCTTATGACCGCCACCTGCAAGAGTTGGCCACCAAGTTCGTTGATAATTTCAAGAAATTTGAAGGCGTTAACGAAGCCATCATCAAAGCAGGCCCGCAGTTGACATAATTTTTACACCCAAGTGTAAGTTGTCGAACGTACGGACAACTAAGTAATCAGAAAGGGACAGTGCCACGGCACTGTCCCTTTTTCATCAATGTTGCGCGTGAAACCCCGTCCTTTTAGGGCGGGGAGGGATAGCGCGGCGGCGTCAGCCGCCCCTGTTCCCGCTCCTCCGTTTTAAGTTGGTTGCTATCTTCACACAAATAAGACTAAAGTGTGAACTATGACGAAACGCGCCTATAAATATCGGTTTTACCCAACCCCCGAACAGGCTGAGCTGCTGGCTCAGACTTTCGGCTGCGTGCGTTTTGTCTATAACTCGATACTACGCTGGCGTACCGATGCCTT
>Ga0208316_1000341_pt1 | contig 43230 bp, 37 predicted proteins | sample MalvireepMed_231_FD_184240 | JGI IMG/M metagenome (GOLD analysis project Ga0208316, IMG submission 184240) | Marine viral communities from the Global Malaspina Expedition - Malaspina viral metaG DeepMed_231 (SPAdes) (version 2) | ecosystem: Environmental > Aquatic > Marine > Oceanic | place... | reverse complement strand
GCAGCATCGAACAGGAGCGTGGTCGTGGTCAGCAGCTGTCGCAGTCGCTGGATCAGACCCGCTCTGAGTTGCAGAAATACAAAGGGCAGTTCGCCTCGCTGGAAGCGCTGCAGCAGGCCGCACTGGGCCAGAAGAATGACAAGCTGAACAAGTGGCTGGATCAGCGCGGACTGTCGCAGCAGCCGCGCCTTGGCGAGCTGGTCCGCGTTGCCGAGGGCTGGGAGAAGGCGGTGGAAGCGGTGCTGGGCGACACATTGCAGGCTGTCTGCGTAGAGGATCTTGGCGGGGCGATTGGCATGGATGTGGCTGATGTGCCAAGCGTGACGCTGGTTGGCGAAGGAGCTGGCTCCCAGGCGTCGGCAGATGCCGCCAGTCTTGCCAGCAAAATCAGCGGCAAAATCGATGTTGGCTCCATGCTGGCGGGCATTCTGGCTGCTGACACTCTTGAGCAGGCAATGGCGCAGCGCGCCAGTCTGCGCGATGAGCAGTCCATTGTCACACGCGATGGTGTCTGGTTGGGTCGCAACTGGATTCGTGTACGTAAAACTGTGGATGCCAGCGAAGGTCTTTTGGCCCGTAAAGGTGAGATGGCCCGTCTGAGCGAGCAGATGGAAGAACTGCAGGCGCGGGTCGATGATCTGGTCGAGCAGCAGCAACAGAGCCGCGACGCATTGCGCGACCTGGAAGCGCAACGCGAAGACGTGCAGCGTCAGATTGCACAGTTGAGCCGTGAATACAGCGACCTGAAGTCGCGCCTCAGTGCAAAGATCATGAAAGAAGAGCAGACCAACCAGCGCCGCCAGCGCGTGCAGCATGAGCTGGAAGAACTGCAAAAGCAGCTGGAGTTTGAACAGGACAATATCACCCAGTCCCGCGAGCGTCTGCAGGCCGCACTGGATACCATGGAGCAGGATGTGGAACGCCGCGAGCAGCTGCTGCAGCAGCGCGATGATCTACGCCAGACCCTGGATCAGGTACGCCAGAAAGCCCGTCACGACAAGGATCATCATCATCAGATCAGCATGCGTGCGCAGCTTCTGAACTCACAGATCAGCTCATTAAAAGACACCATGGCGCGCATGAATACCCAGGTGCAGCGTTCCCGCGAACGTATTGAATCCATTGAGAGACAGCTGTCCGAGTCCGACTCGCCGCTGGAAGGCAAGCGTGCTGAGCTGGAAGAGCTGCTGCAAAGACGTCTGGAAGTGGAAGAGCAGATGAACACTGCCAAAGCCGCAGCCGACGACAACGAACACCAGCTGCGTGCCATGGAGCAGCAGCGTGCCGGCTTTGAACGTCAGGCTGCAGGCTTGCGTGAAAAACTGATGGAGAACCGCCTGAAAACAGAAGGCGACCTGGTCAAGCGTGAAGCCCTGTCGGAACAACTGCGTGAGGCGCGCTATGACCTGGATACCGTGCTAGCCAATTTGCCCGCAGACCTGACGGCCAGCGGCTGCGAACAGGAACTGGAATCACTGGGCCAGCGCATCTCCCGTCTCGGTGCCATCAACCTGGCGGCGATTGAGGAATACCAGCAGCAGTCCGAACGTAAAGTCTATCTGGATGCCCAGAACGAAGACCTGGAAAAAGCGCTGGTGACGCTGGAAAACGCCATCCGCAAGATTGATCGTGAGACGCGAACCCGCTTCAAGGAAACTTTCGACAAGATTAATGCTGGATTGCAGGAGCTGTTCCCGAAAGTCTTCGGCGGCGGGCATGCCTATCTGGACATGACCGGCGACGATCTGCTGGACACCGGTGTGGCCATCATGGCGCGCCCACCGGGCAAGCGGAACAGCACCATTCACCTGCTGTCCGGTGGTGAAAAAGCCATGACGGCCATCGCCCTGGTGTTCTCCATCTTCCGCCTGAACCCGTCACCTTTCTGTATGCTGGACGAGGTTGACGCGCCGCTGGACGATGCCAACGTCGGACGCTACAGCCGGCTGGTCAAGGAGATGTCCGACACGGTACAGTTTGTGTTCATTACACACAACAAACTGACCATGGAAACGGCGAATCAGCTGCTGGGTGTGACCATGCATGAGCCGGGTGTCAGCCGTATCGTGGCCGTGGACATAGAAGAGGCCGCTGAACTGGCTGCCATGTAGTGGCCGCATAAGGACTGACAGGACGGGGAAACTTACGTCCCAACTGCAACTTAAGGAACTGCAGCATAATGATGTTACGGGAATTTCTGATTCTGATTTTGATTCTGGCGATAATTGTCGTGCTGCTGCGCGGCATTTACGTTGCCATGCGTCGCCGCAAAAACAAAATCAAGTTTCAGCTGGAAAAGAATATTCCCGAGTACGACCTGGAAGAGCTGGAACTGCGCGAGCTGCCCAGCGGCGGCGCCCGCGTGGTAGAGCGCTCCTTTGCCGAAGTCATGCGTCAGCATGGTCTGCCCAATGACCGTATTCCGGCCGCACGCGGCCCCGGCAGCCTGTCATCACCCACCAAAACCTTCCCCAAAAAGACAACTGACACCTTTGCCCGTGCCAAAGGGCAGTTGAACAAGGATGCGTCCAAAGAGGGGACGTGGAAGACCGCAGCTCCGGCGGCAGCTGCTGCGGCTGCCAGTACCGTTGCCAGTCAGGTATCGGCAACCCTGGAGCCCGTCACTGAGCTGGAGCGGAGTGAGCACACCCAGCAAGGCTGCGATGAGCCTGATCAGGGACATGCAGACGATGAGTGGCTGAACGATGGCGTGTCAGGCGGCGCTGCAGATGACGTTGTACAGGAAGAGCCAAACACAGAACAGTATGTCGCCGGAGAACCTCCTTTTATAGAAGAGCCTCCTTATGTAGAAGAAAGCACTGAGACGGAACAAGCGTCTGACTCATCCGTTGAAGATACTGAAGTGGATGTAACGCAGTCTCATGCAGATGCTGATCAGGAGTGGGGAGCCGCCGTCGGACGCGCCTCGGCAGACAATTACGACGATGACAATGATGACTGGCTGGATGATGTGTCGCCGGTACGGGAAGTAAAGGTCGCGGCGGACTGGCACAGTCAGGCAGCGGAATCACGATCTGAGCCCACCTTTGAACCAGAGCCGGAACCAGAAGCAACAAGTGAAGACAGAGACGTCGCTGATTCTGATGCGGAGTTTGAATTTGCCTCTGCAACATCGTTCGGCGCCCAGCGTGGTGCCGATGACGAAGTGAGCATGGATGAGGACCACGCTGAATTCGAGGCAGATGAGCTGGACGAGCAAGAATGGCAGGAGCCCGAGCTGGAAGAACACGAGCATGGGTTTGACGACCGGGACTTTGAAGAGCAGGGTGTTGAGGAGCAGGACTGGTCAGAATCCAACCTGTATGAATCAGCAGCAGATGATCTGGACGACATGGATGAGACAGATAATGCCGTTGCCGGGAACGATGCGGATGACGCTGCTGAAGAGTCACATTTGATTGATGCCGGCACGAGCTCACAGCGCCCCCGCGCAGAGCCTGAAAATATTGATGATGTGCTCGATGAACTGCTTGAGCAGAGCGGTGTCTGCGTTCATGCTGTTGCAGAGCCAGAGCCAGAGCCAGAGCCAGAGCCAGAGCCAGAGCCAGAGCCAGAGCCAGAGCCAGAGCCAGAAGTGGACGTAGTAGAAGAGGATGATGACATGCCGAAAGACTTTGACTCAGAGTATGAGGCAGATCCGGAGCCACAACCCACGGATGACGACACGTTTACCGCCATGAATCCGGAAGACGACATAGATATTCTGTTCGACGACGAAGATAACGCGCGTCGACTGGACGCCCTCGAAGAAAAAGAGGAGCCAGCCTCGCGCCGTTTCTTCGGCTGGGCGGGTGATACCTTCAGAAATCTGACCGCCGGTGTTGCTGCCAGCCGTGCCAGGGCAGCCGCCAATGCCGAAGCCAAAGCCGAGGCGGAGCGTCAGGTCAAGGCCGAGCGCGCACGACAGCTGCAACAGGCCCGCGAGGAAGAAGAACAGGCTCAGGTAGCTGAACAACTGCGACGCCGTGAAGAAGCCGATCGCCGTGCGGCTGCCGAACTGGCCCGCCAGCAGGAGCAGGGCTACGCGCAGGATCCGCTGGAGTCAGAAGAAGCGCACGATGCTCTCTATGAAGATGCATTCTACGAACAAGAACCGGCGCAACAGGATGACTACGCCGAGCAGTCTCTTTATGCGAATGATGAGCGTGAAGATGATGCAGCAGACTACGCAGCGCATTCTCAGCATCAGGCGTCACAGCCTGCGCGCCCGGCTGCTGAGCCACGCAGCACTGGCAAACGCAGTGGCAAGGAAAACCAGCTGGCCTTTGACATCAGCAGCGACGAAGACGATCAGGAAGATCCCGGTTACAGCGAAGTGCTGGTGATTAACGTTATGGCGCGTCCCGGCACCGAAATCGCAGGCGATGAACTGCTGCAGGTGCTGCTGGGCGCCGGTCTGCGTTTTGGCAATATGTCCATCTTCCACCGCCACGCGGATCGTCGCGGTGGCCCGGTTTTGTTCAGCGTGGCCAATGCCCTGAATCCTGGCACCTTTGATCTGAACGAGATCCACGAGTTCACCACCAAGGGCGTCTGCTTCTTTATGACACTGCCCAACGTCGCCAACAATATGCTGGCCTTTGAGCAGATGCTGGCCACGGCCAAACATGTACAGTCGACACTGGATGCAGACCTGAAAGACGATAACCGATCAGTGATGACGGCGCAGACCATTGAACACTATCGCCAGCGCATCCGTGATTTTGAGCTGCAGCAACTGAAACATGGCAAGCGATAAACAGACTGGCCGCGTCGCTGATCGTGAGGACGCGGCACAGGAGCTGCTGGAACTGCGGCGGCTCATCAACCACCACAACTCCCTGTATCACCAGTATGACGCGCCGGAGATTCCGGATGCGGACTACGACAAACTGTTCGACCGTCTTTTGCTTCTTGAAGAGCAGTTCCCCGATCTGGTGACACCTGATTCGCCGTCGCAGCGTGTGGGTGATGCACCGCTGGAATCCTTCAAGCAGGTGACACATGACACACCCATGATGTCACTGTCCAAGGTCTTTAATGATCAGGACCTGGCTGACTTCGAGGCGCGTATTCTCAAACGCCTGGATTCGGAAGAGGTGCCACGTTACAGCTGTGAACCCAAAGTGGATGGTGTGGCTGTCAGTCTTCTTTACGAGCATGGTCTGCTGGTGCGCGGTGCCACGCGCGGCGATGGTGTGACCGGCGAAGACATCACACATAACGTCAAAACCATCCGTAACATCCCGCTGCGGTTGAACACAGACAACAAACATCCGCTGCCGGAACGGCTGGAAGTGCGCGGCGAGATTGTCATGACCCGTTCCGGTTTTGCAGCGATGAACGAAAAAGCCAGTAGCACAGAGGGTGGTCGCACCTTTGTGAACCCCCGCAATGCGGCGGCCGGCACATTGCGCCAGCTGGATCCCCGCATCGCGGCAGAAAGGCCACTGCACTTTTTCTGTTACAGCGCTCACGTCAGTGCCGGTAACGCTGATGGACAGGACATTGACTGGCCAGATACACACAGCGACAGCCTGGAACTGCTGGGGCAGTGGGGTCTGCCACTGAACCCGGAGCGCGCGGTGGTCACCGGTTATTCAGCCTGCCTGGACTACGCCAATGAGCTGCTGGCCAAACGCGATTCGCTTGACTATGAAATCGACGGCGCGGTGATCAAGGTCGACAACATCCGGCTGCAGCAGGAGCTGGGCAGCAATGCCCGCACACCGCGCTGGGCCATGGCCTACAAGTTCCCGGCCGAAGAAGCCTCCACTGTCGTAAACGATGTGGAGTTCCAGGTGGGACGCACCGGTACCATCACACCTGTCGCGCGGCTGGAGCCAGTGTTTGTAGGCGGCGTCACTGTCAGCAATGCCACTCTGCATAATATGGATGAAATCGCCAGGCTGGGTCTGCGTATCGGCGATCGCGTCATCCTGCGCCGCGCCGGTGATGTCATCCCCAAGATCGTCAAGGTCTTAAAGGACCCGACAGGGCCTAAAGGGACGGAGGGATTTACAGAAGTAAATCCCTCCGTCCCCTTTACGGAGCGGCGTGAAATCACCATGCCCGCCGTCTGTCCCGCCTGCGACTCCCCAGTCGAAAAAGACGGCGAGGTACTTTACCGCTGCACCGGTGGCCTGGTCTGCCCTGCCCAACGCAAGGAATCACTGCGTCATTTCTGTTCCCGCGCCGCCATGGATATCGAGGGGCTGGGAGAAAAGCTGGTCGACCAGCTGGTCGAAGCCAGACTGGTTAATACCGTGGCAGATGTATTTACCCTAAGCAAAGAGCAGCTGCTGGCCTTGGAGCGCATGGGTGATAAATCGGCGGATAATCTGCTGCAAGCCATCGACAAGGCCAAATCAACCACCTTGCCCCGATTGTTGTTTGCCCTGGGTATCCGTGAGGTTGGTGAGGCCACCGCACTGGCGCTGGCCGGCCACTTCGGCAGCCTGGAAAAACTGATGCAGGCCAGCGAGGAAGAGCTTGTCCAGGTAGAAGATGTGGGTCCCATTATGGCTGCACACATCGCACACTTCTTTGCCAATGAAGAAAACGACAAGGTCATCGCTGACCTGCGCGAGCGGGGCGTCAGCTGGCCGGAACATGAGTCGCAGACTGTCTCTGACGAACTGGCCGGACAAACCTGGGTGCTGACCGGCACACTGGAGACATTGACCCGCGACGAAGCTAAAGCCCGGTTGCAGGCCATGGGCGCCAAAGTGTCCGGCAGTGTCTCCAATAAAACCACCGTGGTGGTTGCCGGCCCCGGCGCCGGCTCCAAGCTGGACAAAGCCACAGAGCTAGGCGTCAAAGTTATCGACGAGCAAGAACTGCTTCAGGTCTTAACTGACTTCAAGTAAACAAATTCAGGATCGAGATCCACGCCGCAAGGCCACTCGACCGTGTCAAATGACACTCTGGCTTTCTCGAATTCGTCTTTGTCTTTCAGGCGGGTGAATACACCAAAGTTCAGGTAGGGCGTCATGTCCAGTTCGCCGCGTTCGCCATTGTCGAAAGCTATCCGCAACACATAGTTGTCGGCAGTTGTTAACTGAGTAACTGCTGGGTACATGATTCAATCCTATTGGAGTGGTGGGATTCTGAATGGCTCTTCCCCTTTTATAGATTACCGGCACGACAATGCTCTTAGCACGGCATCGGGTTCTCTATCCATAACATTCAGCAGAACCAGAGCTGGTCCAGCTGGGTTCCGATCTCCGCGCTCCCAATGGCGCAGGGTACTAACGCTTATGCCGAAAGCCAGTGCAAATTCAGTTTGAGTCATACCTGCTTTCACGCGAATATTCTTTATATCCATAGCGTCCAGACTATGGACAACCGCTTGGGATGGTTTCCCCTCCGTGAACTCGATGGCCTCTTTCAGGCCACGCCTGACGCTCTCGAATGCTTTGTTCATTGCCGTTTACCTGCATAGTGCGAACGAAGAATCTGAACTAACTTTGCGAGCTCATTACGTTCAAATTTTGATAAGTTGGCTTTTTCGCCTTTGGCAAACAATGTCAAAAGAAATAGAGGTACGGTTTGGTCGTGATAGAAATAAACTATTCGGACGCCTTGCGTAAGTATTCTGGCAGCTCGACTATTGTCTGCACTGTTAAATACTAATCCAATGGATTACGTCGAGCAAGGGTGTAGTGTTAATAGAAAGAAAGGATACCGTCGGCATAAACACTCCTTGTTGTTGCCAGTTTTGCTAAGGCCCTCGTGGGCCCTTTAAGAGAATAGCCGCCAGAACCAGTTTTTGCTCAGTTCCTCACGACAATTGGCATACTGCACGCGATAACGTTCCGCATTGGCATCCACCGCATTGGCGGTATCCAGCAACCAGCGTTTGTCCCAGTAGGTGCCGCGGTTATACCCTGTGTGTCCTTCATGATAGGCCAGATACAAGTTGCGGGCGTCATCCAACGCGATTTCGCTGCGCTGTGGCGAGAAGTGGTTGTACCAGCCGATAAAATCCACCGCGTCCTCAAAATTGCTGCGCCGGGCAAAGCGATTGCCGGACTCGCGCTGGTATTCTGCCCAGGTAGAATCCAGTGCCTGGGCATAACCACGGGCGGTGGACGGACGGGTCCAGGGGATAAATCCCAGTAAACGCGTGCGCTGCGGGCGGGCACGGGCCTGAAAGGCCGATTCCTGGTAAATGAAGGCCATGGTGACATGCACCGGCACACCCCAGCGCCGCTCGGTGCGCTCGGCCGCCTTGTACCAGTCGCGCCGCTCCTCAAACATGTCGCAGACATTGGCCGTATTGCGCGGCTGAGTGGCCACGCAGGCAGAGAGTAGCAGCAGCGCCGATGTCAGAGTCACAAATCGCATGCGAAGTAGTGTAGCACTTCACAAAATGAAAACATTCCCCCTTTCGTCCCTTGCATACCCAAATGTACTAGGCAACTATTGCAGCGTCCGCCTTAAAAATGGTCTACAATGGCCGGGTTTTTAAAGCAGTTTTAATAATTAAATCAGCACGCTTGAGCCACGGAATGATCAGAACTGTACGCCGTATTACTTCGCTGTTTTTCATCCTGACTGCCCTCACTGGTTGTGTGCTGGTTCCCGGCAGTAACATCGACCCCGATCAATATAGCACTGAGACCCAGGCCGACTGGTTTGAAGTTAATCAGGGCGTCTGGTTTCCGGGGCTGCGCAATATTGGCAAGGCGGACACTGAGCAAGACGTTGCTGCAGTTGAGCGTACAGTGGATGTCGTAGCCATCACATCCGACCTGATCGCCGAACAGAATCGCCAGCAGATGCTCAATAACGCCGTGGCTGCCGCCATGCCAGCCAGCCTGCAGCAGGAACTGGCGACTTACGAATATCACGTTGCAGCAGGCGATGTGCTGCAGATCACCGTTTACGACCATCCAGAACTGACCAACCCCAGCGGTTCAAACAACAATAATGCTGAATTCTCCGGCATTATTGTTGAGAACGACGGCAGCATTTATTACCCCTATATAGGCAAAGTGCAGGTTGCTGGCCGCACAGTAGATGAGATCCGCGAAGCCATATCCGTACCTCTTGCTGAGTTTATCAACGAGCCCCAGGTGGCTGTCAGGGTTTTGAATTTCAACTCCAAACGAGCCTACGTGACTGGCCAGGTCAATAACCCCGGCCCACTGTCGATCACTAACGTACCGCTAACAGTACTCGATGCGATTGCTCGTGCTGGAGGGCTTGCGGAAAACGCCAATTGGCACGAAGTATTACTTTCGCGTAACGGTGAGGACATCAGGCTGTCTGTCTACGAAATGCTGAACAACGGGCGCCTGGGCCAGAACATGCTGCTGCAGCACGGTGATGTCCTGCATGTGCCGGTAGTTGGCCAACGCCTTATCTTTGTGCTGGGTGAGCTCAATCGCGTCAACACACTGCCAGTCGGCAACATGAGCATGTCATTGACTGAAGCGCTGACCCGGAGCGGCGGCCTGAACCAGGTGACCTCAAATGCCGAAGGTATTTTTGTAATCCGTCCAAACGAAGCTGAGAACCCCAAGCTGGCAACCGTCTATCAGTTGAATGTTAAAAACGCCGTGTCATTCGCCGTCGGTGCGCAATTTATGCTGGAGCCGTCGGACATTGTGTATGTAACCACAGCACCTGTAACACGCTGGAACCGGGTGATCAGCCAGATCATTCCCAGTCTGAATGCGCTGATCACGGCAGACCGGGTGGGCACATTGTGATAAACAGAGGTGCAGGGATCGCATCGTGAGTCCGTACAACAACATACTGGTCATCTGCCAGGGCAATATCTGCCGCAGCCCGGTAGCCGAGGCCTTGCTTAAGCGTGCATTGCCCGGTAAGCAGGTGCAGTCCGCCGGCCTGCAGGCCATGGTCGGGCAGGGCGTGGAGCCCACGGCAGCAGAACTGGCGACAGCTGCAGGACTGGATGTCAGTGCGCATCAGGCGCGGCAGTTCAGCGCAGAACACGCGCAGTGGGCAGACCTGATACTGGTGATGAGCCAGAACCAAAGACGCATGTTAGGCCAGGTCGCGCCGTCAGCCATGGGTAAGTCACTGCTGCTCGGGCACTGGATACGCGCAGCGGGCACACGGGCCAATAACGGACAGGATATCCCCGATCCATACAAAAAGAGCCGGGATGTATTTGAGCACGTACATAAGTTAATGGATGAAGCCGTGCAGCTCTGGGCCGGCAAGATATAAGGGTTAAAAGACCCAAACCAAACAACAGACGTAGATAAGGTGTTATGACAGAAGCCGCTCAGCAATCCCGCGCCGCGAGTGCCAGCCGCAACAGCCAGTCCGGGCCTGCCGATGATGAAATCGATCTCGGTTATCTGCTAGCTATCTGTCTGGACAACCGGTGGTTGATCATCGCCATCACGGTTCTGGTAACTTTTATCGGAGCAGCTTACGCCTGGCTGGCCACGCCAGAATACCGGGCGGATGCCTTATTGCAGGTGGAACAACGCGCCAATAATCTTGGCTCATTGGACATGGCGCTGCTCGGCCAGGAAACCACCCAGTCCACCACGCAAAGTGAAATCCTGCGCTCACGCATGATCATGGGGCAGGCCGCCCAGCAGGCAGGCCTGGATCTGGTTGTGCAACCCAATTACTTCCCAGTGATCGGCGCGGCGCTGGTGCGGCGTGGCACCGAGCGGCCCGGCTGGGCACAGGGCAGCTCGCATGCTTGGGCGGGCGACAGCATCAATGTCGGTGAGCTGCTAGTTGAACAGGCGCTGCAGGGCCAGCCTCTGACGCTCAAAGTCTCAGGCCCAACAAGTTATACACTCAGCAATCAAGATGGTGATTTACTGGGCAGTGGCCAGGTCGGACAGTGGCTGCGACTGGATCAGCCATATGTGGAGTTACTGATAGAACGGATTGCCGCACCGAGCAACGTTCAATTCACGCTGATCAAGCGCAGCGAAGCTCAGATGATCCGTTACCTGCAGGGGCGTTTTGCTGTCACTCAGCGTGGCCGGGATACCGGCATTCTGGAGCTGACATTGACCGGCCCCAACCCGCAGGAAATCCAGCGATCGTTGGATGCCATTGCCGATGTCTACCTGGTGCAGAACATCAACCGCCAGGCAGCCGAGGCTGAAAGTCGTTTGGAGTTTCTTGAACAGCAGACGCCGCTGATTCAGGAAGACCTGAACTCTGCGGAAAGCCGTCTGAATGACTATCGCGCCACGCAGGATAGTGTGGACCTGGACTTTGAAACCCGCAGTATGTTGGAACGGTTGGTGGAGTTGGAAGGCGAGTTAAACAGCCTGCAGATCCAGGAGTCCGAGCTGGCCCAGCGATTTACGCCCAGCCATCCCAGTTATCAGGCTCTGCTGGAAAAACGACGGCAGCTTGTGGGAGAACGCAACAGGTTGGAGCAACAGGTAGACACGCTACCTGAAACCCAGCGCCAGGTGCTGCGGCTAAACCGCGATGTGGAAGTCAGTCAGCAGATTTATATGCAGATGCTCAACGCGACTCAGGAGTTGCGCATCGCCCGCGCTGGCACCGTAGGTAATGTGCGTATTCTTGACAATGCTTTGGTGGGCAATAATCCCATTGCGCCGCGTACCAATCTGATTATCATCATCTCGCTGATGGCTGGCCTGATGCTAGGCCTGATGGTGGTATTGGTACGGCACATGTTGCACCGCGGAGTAACCTCGGTGGAGGAGCTACAGGCGCTGGGACTGCAGGTTTACGCTACGGTGCCGCTTTCCGAAAAACAGCAAAAACTGTTCGATCGCTTCACCAGCAAGAAAACCAAGCGCCGCTTCAGCAAGGTACTGGGCAAACAGCTGGGTGACCGGGTCACCAAACCACTGACTCGTCGCCATCGCGGCCAGGAAAATGGCGTGCTGGCCATGATAGACCCCAGCGATCTGGCCATCGAGGCGCTGCGCAGTCTGCGTACCAGCCTGCATTTTGCCATGCTGGAGGCTAGCAATAATCGCCTAATGCTGACAGGGCCCAGTCCCGCGGTGGGCAAGAGTTTCCTATCCACGAACCTGGCTGCCATCTGCGCACAAAGCGGGCAGCGCGTGCTGCTGATTGATGCCGATATGCGCAAAGGGCATATTCACAGATCATTCGAAGGCAGCAGCGAGAACGGATTGAGTGATTTTCTGGTGGGTGACACACCACGGGATCAGGTTATCCGTAAGACTGAACTCGAAACGCTGGATTACATCGCCAGAGGTACGGCGCCGCCCAATCCTTCCGAGCTGCTGATGACACGTCGATTTAGTGAATTTCTGGACGAGGTGGGGCAGCAATACGATCTGGTCATTATTGACACGCCGCCTACACTGGCGGTGACTGATGCGGCTGTCGTTGGCAAGCAGGTTGGCGCCACACTGATGATCACCCGCTTCCGTGAGAATAACCCCAAGGAAATTGAACGAGCATTGCAGCAACTGGAAAGTGCCGGGGTGACGGTCAAGGGCAGCATCCTTAATGCGATCGAGCGCAGTGCTTCGGCTTACTATGGTTACGGCTATGGCTACGGTTATTATCAGTACGCCTACAAGTCCGAAGAAGACTGAATTGGGTGCGCTGTTACACATCTAACCCGTTTGTCCTATTGCATCTAGGGCTCGCCAGCGATAGCATGTTCAACTAATGAACAATGAGCGAGACAGGAAGCCGGGCCAATGAGCTGGTACGTGCTGCAATGCAAACCCAACCAGGTGCGACGCGCCGAGGAGCATCTGGACAATCAGGGCTTTACCACTTGGTGTCCCACTCAAACCGTTAAACGCATCGTACGCCGACAGACCACCATCTGCGACGAAGTCGTGTTCCCAGGCTACCTGTTTATAGCGCTAGCCCCCCAGCACACTAACTGGCGTGCCCTCAACAGCACCCGGGGCGTTGCCCGCGTGGTCAGTTTCAATGGCGCACCGTTCCCGGTGCCCGAGGATCTGATGGCCGCACTGCGCCGCCAGTATGACTTCCGCCACGAACCGGCCCCACTGTACAGGACCGGCGAGCGTGTCCGTATCACCGACGGATGCTTTCGCGACATCGAAGCCATCGTCAAGGCCGTCACGGCTGACGACCGTGTCATTGTGCTGATGCGCCTTCTTAACAAGGAACATGCGCTTACGCTGGAGGCTAGCCATCTCGCCCTGGCCTACTGACGAAAATGCTCACAGACGACGCCCGTTACAAAATCCTCAAAAAGCTGGAAGCCAATCCTGCCATCAGCCAGCGCCAACTGGCTGAGGATCTTGGCATGAGCCTGGGCAAGATTAATTACTGTCTGCAGGCCCTGATCGACAAAGGCCTGGTCAAGGCCAAAAACTTCAGCAAAAGCCAGCACAAACGGCGTTACCTCTATCTACTCACTCCGCAAGGCATCGACAGCAAAGCTAGGCTGACTCGCCGCTTCTTGAAGCGCAAGTTGGCAGAGTATGAGGCCCTGCGTGAGGAGATTGAGCAGATACAGGCTGAGCTGAATGCAGGTAAACCTGAGGGGTAAAACTCTCGTTGGAATTGTCTGATTACGGTAACACGTGTCAGTTATGCTGAAGCGGTACGAGCCGGTCAGCTGGCCTTGCTCATTGAAACGGAGATGCTGCAGCAATGCACAGGCAGGGCGGTAGCGTGTCTGGAGATTGCGCAGCAAAAAAGTTATGGCACAGTGAAGAGTGGGAGAAATGAGCGTCAATCCTGGCGCTGCCAGTAAATTAGTCTTAGTCCATGTGTTCAAACCAACACGGCTACCCGTTCGAATAACTATCAGGCTAAATTCTTGCCAAACCCTAAAGACAAAATTTTCAACGCCGATCATCTCAAAATCGGCATGAAAGAACGCGCAGTAAAGAGTGCGGGGGTTACCCTTGCAGCGCAAGGCATTAAACTGGTTCTCCAGCTAGGCTCTGTGGCCATTTTGGCCCGATTACTGCAGCCGTCGGACTTCGGTCTTATAGCCATGGTCGCTGTGTTCACCGGGTTAGCTCTGCAGTTTATGGAAGGTGGCCTCTCCATGGCCACCATCCAGCGTGACCAGATCACTCATGCTCAGGTGTCCAACCTGTTCTGGGTAAATTGTGCGTTGGGTATGGCCCTGTGCCTGCTGGGCATCTTAATCTCACCGCTGGTTGCTTTTATCTATGAAGAGCCTCGTCTGACCCCAGTGATGTCCGCTATGAGCCTGGCCTTCCTGATTGGTGGGGTATCTGTACAACATGATGCTCTGTTGCGTCGACAGATGCGTTTTAAAGCCATCTCGGTGATTGACATTGTATCCATGGCGGCAGGCATTGCGGCAGGCATAACTGCAGCCTTGGGTGGCCTTGAATACTGGGCGCTTGTGATCAGCTCCATAACCACCTTTGCAACAAAAACCGTAATGCGCTGGCTGACTGCCCGATGGGTTCCGTCGGTGATGAGTCGGGGTTCCGGCGTGCGGCCTTTGTTGGGTTTTGGGGCGAACCTAACCGGGGCTAATTTTATTGGGTATTTGGCAAGCAATGTTACATCGTTTGCAATTGGTTATATCGGTGGGTCTCAGCCACTAGGCCTTTACAACAGAGCAAATATGCTGACATCGATACCATCTTCCCAGCTGTTGCCCCCAATTATTAATGTGCTTCAGCCCACTGTTGCTCGGATTGCTGATAATCCAGAGAAGCTAAATAGGACAATGCGGTCTTTGATGGGTAAGCTGGCGTTAGTGTCAACGCTCATTACAGTGACCATGGCGCTCTTTGCTGACTGGATAGTTTTACTCTTTTTGGGGGCCTCATGGAGCGAGGCTATTCCATTGTTCCGATTATTGGCGGTGTACTCCTTTATTCAGCCACTTGCTGGTTTGATCGCCGTAGCGTTGATAGCGGTAGGTCAAGCTAGAGCAATGATGGCATCAAAGTTTCATAGTCTTGTTATTACTCTGGCTGCGTTGTTGGTCGGAAGCTATTGGGGCGTGTCCGGAGTCGTGCTCGCCCTCTCATTGTCAGGGTTACTGATTCGACTTCCCGTCTTTTTGTATTATTCAAGTCGATTCTTACCATTGTCTTTCTGGGAATTAAGTAAGCCGATTTTTCCCGCTTTAGGTTGTGCCACATTGACTATGGTTGTAATGGTCTGGGCTAGAAGCTTTGTTGAAGTAGCCAACCCTGTGCTAGGCCTTCTTGTCTTTGTGCCTGTATCTGTGGTCGTTTATCTGTGTATGTGTTTGATAATAAAGCCCGCAAGAGTGGATCTAGTTGAACTAATTGCAAGCATTCGCTTGATCTTCAATAGATAACCTTACACAAACTGATATCCACGGGTTGTAGAGTGAACTTGATCAAAAGAATTTTATTAGCAGTTGTTGGCCGTACCAAACAGATTATTGTTGAGTGGATGTCGGCCGTAAAAAGTTTCAACCTTCACACTCGGTACTCTTTCAGTGAACGAAAGCCTGACAGAGATCTCGCACAGTTGAAGTACTACCTCATCAAGCGCTGTCATATTGTTGAGAAAGGCATGGCGTTGCCTAATCCGAGAGAGGCATTCGGCCAGCCTAAGATCAAAGCCCTCATAGCTAGGACCAAAACCTATGAGTCACGTGGCGGGCAGAAAGTGGGGCAAATTGTTCGTGATACACTTCGGCAATATCGTGAGTTGCATCGAGGTAAGGAAGAGCTGTTTGAACCAGGGTTTATCAGCGAATTGGATGCATTCATTGAAGTGTCTGCCCCAGAAGGAAAAGGCGGTTTAAAGTGGCTGGTTGCAAGCCAATGGGATAATTGGTCGGTTGAGAAATTTGATGAGTTTTTATCGTTCAGACACAGCGTTAGAGATTTTGATCGCACCCCTGTTGACTCAGCACTCTTGAAGTCTGCTATTGCGGCAAGCTTAAAGACGCCTTCTGTGTGTAACAGGCAAGGCTGGTTCATACATTATTATGATGAGAAGGCCAAGATGTTAGAGCTGTTGTCATATCAGAATGGCAACGCGGGCTTTACTGACTGCATCGACAAACTCATTATCGTCACAGGTAACCTAAAGGCCTTTACGCGGCACGAGCATAACCAATTGTTTGTAGATGGTGGGCTGGTTTCGATGAATCTGATGCTGGCAATTCATGCTGCGGGTCTAGGCTCGTGTCCTTTAAATACATGCTTGCCTTACACAAAAGAGCAAAAGTTGATGATAGCTGCGGGTATTCCCAAAAATGAGCGGTTGATTATGATGATTGCTGTAGGAAATCTTAAGGATGAGTTTTCAGTGGCACAGTCTGAAAAGTACAGTTTAGATGACGTGTTAATACAGCACTGTGGTACTTGCAAGGTAGTAGATTGAGTCAGACCGAAGATGTCCCTTTCACTCAGTCTGCTCTTTTGTTTGTAGGGTTATATCTTTTCTGAAGCGCAGGTTAATTTTTCGATCAAATTATAGAAGGCTAAAGCGTCCGGCAATTAGACCTTGTTAACCGTCTCAAGTTGCCAGTTGTGTGGCAGTAAATGATTAACAGCACTGGCCTTATCTGTTGGCAGTGCGAAGTAATGATCCCAAATTGTGCAGTGTGTCGGCCCATTAAATAATCCTTGCTTTGCAGAGGTTAAGATGAATTTTATTATAAATAATTTAATTTATTAATCGCACAGCACAATAAAAAATGTGAAGTGTTTTCAGTCAGGGCAGTCACTGGGGAATTTGATGGTTAATTACATAACATAAGTTGAAATAGTATCAATGAAAAAAATAGCAATTTTGAATTTCCAGTATTCAAACCACAACTTTGGTGCCGTTTTACAGGCCGCTGCACTGGAGGATGCTTGTCGTGCACTGGGTCATGAGGTACAACACTTAGACTATATACCGAAGCGAACGGTGTCGCTAAAGGGGCGTATCGGTAAGTTGCTTCGTAAGCTGGGATTGAGGAAAGAATTCAAGCCGAAAAAAGCAGGGAATGAAGAGGCATTTGAGAGGTTTAGATGTAACTATCTAACTAGAACGCGTCGATTAATCTCGCGTAGCGACTTTTTTCTAATTGCAGCGGAATTTGATGCTGTAGTTGTGGGTAGTGATCAAGTATGGCGGCCAGAGTATACAAATGATGCGATTGCTTATTTTTTAGCGTATGTCCCAAATGGTGTAGGTCGTGTGGCTTACGCCGCCAGTTTCGGTAAAGCAACTTGGGATCCTGAAAGTTATCCGAGTTTAACTGACCAGGCGAGGAGCGAATTGAAGAAATTCAAAGCGATCTCATGTCGTGAACAATCTGGGGTACACATTTGCAAAGATGTATTCGGTGTGGCAGCTGAGCAGGTCCTTGATCCACTTTTACTAGTCGATCAACTTTTTATTGATGGGATTATAACCAGATCATCAGTGGTGCAAGGCTCTAAGCTCATATACTACAAGCTAGACAGTACGGTTAACTTTGAGGAGGATCTAGAAGCTGTTAGTAATGAAATCGGTAGTGATGCCGTGAACATCTATCTGAAGGGACGCGAATTTCGTGAAGTTCCTGATTGGGTCGCATTCATTCGATTTTCCGAAGTTGTACTGACTGATTCGTATCATTGTATATGTCTTGCTTTACGGTTTGGTAAAAAGGTGATTTTTTGTCCCAATGAAAAGCGTGGTCAAACTCGTCTCGATAGCCTATTCAATTTGTTAAATATTGAGTTAGAGCCTTTAGAATTAGAGCTCAAAACACCCATGTACAAGTTGGTTGCTCCAGATGATATCGAGACTATTATTAATAAAGAACGTCTTAGATCAAGAGAGTTTCTGATAGAAGCTCTAACTATATGATTTTCTATCTCAAGGCATCATAAAGAATTGTAATTTATAACCTCCTTGAAAGGGAAAAGTACTGTTTTGAATATGTTAATTATTCATAGAGTGTCAATATGAGGTTGACGCGCTCCGGTTCCAGTAAAAAGCTGCTCGTAATATCAATTTCTTGTGGTGAAAACGAATTGAATGAGTCACTTCATTCAATATCTTCGCAGACAGGTGTTTTTCTGGACTTAGTTGAAATTCGAAATCTGCCCAATTCTGAAGCGCACAGGCAGCTGTATAAAACGATTATGAGAAACGTATCAAATTACGAGCTTTTCGTTAAAATAGATGGTGATATGGTGCTCAAGTCAAACACGGTGCTTAGTGAGATGGTTGACTACTTTGTTGCAAACCCATCCTTGGACCACGCCGTATTCTCTGTCCTCGATTGGTTTTCACAAAGCGCGCTAATGGGCTTGCATGTTTTTAGTAATCGCTGCGACTGGCCAAGTTTAGATGATGACTTGTTTGTAGATCCAACACCAGTCTTCCCCGGGGATGAAAAGCTGGTTTGGACTGACCCCTCGCCAGTAGCATGGCACGCTTCTAACCCCTCTAATGAGCAGTCATTTAGGTTTGGATATCATCGCTATTTAAAAATTCTGCAACGTGGCACTTCTCGTCCAAGTTTTAGGCGTGCTGAGTTTCATTATGATTTGCTGACATTAGTGTATAAACAATTGAAATTAGATCCCGATCCAAGACGCATTATTGCTTTGTACGGATGTTACTGCGCAAAAAACAGCCAAGACTCGGGTTATACCTCAGATCGCATTATAAGCGAGCGAGATTATATGGGAGTATTTGATACGAATGCTCAATTAAAGAATGAAGACTTTAGTGAAATAATAAAAAATATAGATTCCATGTGGGAGGGTAGGTTTGCGTGGAAGACATTTTTCCAGAGTGAAATATTCAATGCGTGGATCAGACAAGGAGTGTCGAAAGTTAAAAGTCATCTATTTATAAAAAATTGAACTCAATTTTCTGTAACGCCTGTTGTGTAATCCCCCAATATTTCGAGGCATTTATAAGTAGAAGATTCCGTTAAAATTAACATAACTAGTTATCCATGAGAAAGTCACGTTTTACCGACAGTCAGATCCTGGCCATCCTGAAACAAAATGAGCAAGGTGTGCCGGTGAACGAGCCCCCAATTAAACCGGTAACGTCGTTTGCTGTTAAGACCTAGGCACTAGGCTTATGGGGTGTCCAATTATGGATAGAATAGAGGTCATAACCGGGGCGCAACGTCGCCGACGATACTCCGCAGAAGCATGGTGGCTGAGTGGTTATGATCGATACCACAATAATGAGCGGCCTAACACGGCAATTGGTGGTGTGTCACCGACGCAGCTGTTGATGGCTGCATAAAGTTTCTACGAATAATTGTTCCTTTGAATATAGGTATTACGGCAGTTTTAAGTTATAGGGAGTAACAGTTGAAGTATCTTTTCATCACGGTTAATTACAAGCAATCTGATTACGTTCTCCAGTTTTTAGATAGTATTAGAACAACCATATATTCCGCAGATGACTTAGCTCAACTTGTTGTTGTTGATAATTCATCTGATTTTGATGTGCCGTTGGGGCTTGATATAGTGCGGTTAGATCCAGGTGGTAATGTTGGTTACTTGAAAGGTCTTAAATTTGGATTGGCCAACTCGGATATAGGTTCTTTTGACTATGTAATATTATGTAATCCGGATATTTCGTTAGACGCGGATTTTTTCCAAAGTCTTAAATCGTTAGGTAATATATTGGGTGGCCATGACCTTTTAGCGCCATCAATTCTTTCTGATGGTGTAAATCAAAATCCCAATTTGGTTTCTAAGCCAACTACCAATCGCATTAGACTCTATGATCTATTATTTTCATCATTATTGGTTTTTTCAACTTACACGATTCTCTCTGACTTTCGTGGGAAAATTAGACGAATATTTTCGTCTGTTATAGCCAGTAGGAGGGAGCATTCTGATGCGAAGTCGCATGACATTTTGGAGATATTTCTTCCACACGGCTCTTTTTTGATTTTCAAGTCTGATTTTTTTAGACAGGATAAGATCTTCGATGCTGATGTATTCTTATGGGGAGAAGAGGCAATAATCGCTCACCAAGTAAGAGAAGCTGGTGGGAAGGTCGTTTTCTGCCCGAGCATTGTTGTTCACCATATTTCGCACTCAGCTACAAGTTCAATCTCACTGCGCAAGAAGTTCGAAATCTGGAAGCGGTCTTATGGGGTGTATCGTGAATTTCTTCTTTAGCACTGAAAAAGGTCGTTTTGAAATATTTATTAGCGACAAGTATGCTGAATATCTAAGTCATCATAGAAATATAATCTACACGTGTATTACAAATAGTTATAATGATGTTCCTGATAGCATGTTTATTGATCAGAATGGTATTGAGGATGATCTGGGGTTTAAAAATATAATATTTGTGGAGAATGAGTTTGATGCAGAGGTTGGTTCGGATCCTCGTATCGTTTTTTTTAGTAGCCATGGTGCGGATCCCCGCTATATCGCTAAAGTATTCAAAATATTTCCCCAAGTATTTATGCCAAATCTTGAGTCCTCAGTATGGGTGGATGGCAATGTAAGGTTTTCTAAATCAATCAATGGATTGGTCGTTGACTTTTTAGCTTCAAAAAAAAGCTTTGGAGTTTTCAAACACAATAAACGTAATAACGTGCTTGAAGAGCTTGGCGAGTGCATTAAGTTTTCTAAGGATGCAGCAGATGTTATGAAGTCACAAGTTAATCGATATCGTGCTAAATATGATCTTGATCTCTTGGGGCTGTATCAAGGGCGATTCCTCCTTAGGAATCATGGTAGGGAACAGATTGTTTCTAAAATATCTGATGAGTGGTGGGCGGAGGTATCGACTTATAGTGTTCGTGATCAATTAAGCCTTCCTATTGTTGTTTTCGAAAACCGCTTAAATGTTAAAGTTTATGAGAGCGAAGAGCTGTCAGACTTGGCTAAAGTCTACAAGCATAAGAGATATCTGAATTACAATCAGAACATCGGGTTTATTGGACGAGTCAGATGGTTGTTGGGAAAAATTATTTACACAATTCGCTAGATTTTGAAGGGGTTGCAAGAATTGGGAAACTACCATTCTCGATTCTTTTAGTAATTGCGTTAATAGCATTAACAAACGATTTCTTTGTTTTCTCGGCAGTTTTTGCCGGTAGTATTGTCCTTTTGCTGTTTTCTAATACAAAGATGGCTCTAAGGTCGGTAAATTCTTTTCTTGCGGCCATTGTACTGTTATTAATTTCCCTCAATACACTTTTAGCGGAGGCCCAGTTTGGGATTACTGATGTTCTTAGGTTTTCAGCTGTGCTTTTACTTGTTTCACTAAGGCCGTCTTATAACATATCAGTTTATGTTCTATATCTGATTCTCGGTTTGGGCGTAATTAACTCTTTTGCGGTTGTTATACAATTTTTGCTAGCTGATAACATGATTGTTAGAACAATCACTACATACTATGCTAGAACTGATCTTGTCGAAATACTCTTTGGCCGAGATATGGTCAGGAGCGTTGGGATATTTGGGGGGCCTGCAAGGTCAGGGAATTTTATCATTGTATCTACCTTCGCTCTCCTGATACTTGGCAGGATGAGGCTTCTATCACAATTCGTAGTTATTAGTGTGATGGCTTTCTTTTTATTCTCATTGTTATTCCTTCAGGCTAAGCAAGCTTTTTTCTGTTTTTTGCTGATTGCGCTCGGTATTTTTGGGGTGGTGCGGCAATTGTTGGTTATAGTCCCCGTTGTGGTTACATTGGTTTACTTGGGGCTTTTCGAGTCTTTCGAGTCACTGATGTCCAGAACGTCTTCATTACTGGCAAGATTGCAAAATTATCAAGAGTTGGTTACATATTTAATCGACAACGGCAGTATAGCTACTGGAGTTGCCCGGCCTGCAGAGTTTTCAGTTTTTGACTCTGATCTAATTTTTCTTTATTTCTTATCTGGTTTTTTTGGTGTTGCTCTTTTTACTGCATTGGTTTTTAGTTATTCAAGTTCGCTAGCAATTTTGCTCGGTAGAAACAAGCTATTGGTGCTGATAATTATTATTATTTCAGCATCATTTAATCCTTTTCTTATGGACTCCAGATATGGTCTTCTTTTGATGCTCTTCTTTAGCTCAGCTATTAGCCTAGTTCATGCTTCGGAATCAAGTTTATCAAGTCTAGACTGAGGGTTATTGGATCTTCAAGGCATTAATGGATGAATTGTTTTGGTTTGACGTCCACTATGCCTTTAATGTTTTATCGTTTGCTTGTCTGTATGAGAAGAAATAGGCTAATTCTGATTACTTTTGAGTTCTAGGACGATTACGGTTGTATGAAGCAATTGCTCCAATCTTTACGAGACGGCAGCACCACGGTAGCTGACATTCCTGCTCCACGTTGCGGGCACGGCCACGTGCTGTTACAAACTGCCGTCAGCTTGGTGTCTGCCGGTACTGAGCGGATGCTGGTGGAGTTTGGCAAAGGTAACCTGATCCAGAAAGCACGCTCACAGCCTGACAAGGTGAAACAGGTACTGGAGAAAGCGCGCACGGACGGTGTCGCCGCGACGCTGGATGCTGTGCGCTCAAAGCTGGATCAGCCGCTGGCGCTGGGTTATTGCAACGTGGGACGGGTTGTTGAGTCGCGTGTTGCGGGTTTTGCAGTGGGAGACAGGGTCGTATCGAACGGCAAACACGCCGAAATGGTTGCAGTGCCGCAAAATCTTTGTGCACGTATTCCGGATTCAGTATCTGATGAAGCTGCCAGTTTTACGGTACTTGCGGCGATTGGCCTGCAGGGAATCCGCTTGGCTCAGCCTACCCTGGGTGAGTGTGTCGTGGTGACCGGTCTTGGATTGATTGGTTTGCTGACAGTACAGATGTTGCGTGCCCAGGGCTGCCGGGTATTGGGTATTGATTTTGATCCGGTGCGGTTGGAGCTGGCGCGCCGATTTGGCGCGGAGTCGGTCAACCCCGGCGCCGGTGAGGATGTTTTGGGACGGGCTGCTGCTTTTTCTCGTGGTGCAGGCGTGGATGCAGTCATTATCACAGCGTCCACCAATAGCAATGACCCGGTGTTACAGGCCGCACGCATGTGTCGCCAGCGCGGGCGGATCGTGCTGGTGGGCGTGGTTGGGCTGGAGCTGAACCGCGCCGATTTCTACGAAAAAGAACTGACCTTTCAGGTCTCCTGTTCTTATGGGCCGGGGCGTTATGACCCGGCGTATGAGGATGGGGGGCAGGATTACCCCATTGGTTTTGTACGCTGGACTGAGCAACGCAATTTTGAGGCGGTGCTGGATCTGATGGCCGCGGGTGTACTGGATGTCGCTCCGCTGATCACCCACCGTTTTGCGATTGACGATGGCGCACAGGCCATGGCGCTGCTGACCTCCACTGAGCCATCCATGGGGATTTTGCTGAGTTATCCTCAGACTGCATTGGATGTGAAGCCGTCGCGCTTTATTGCATTAGGAACCGAACTGCGTGCAGGCAAAGGTGTGGTGGCTTTTCTTGGCGCGGGCAACTACGCGGGACGTGTGTTGATACCTGCCTTCAAGTCGGCGGGTGCGGTTTTGCATACCGTGGTCAGCGGTGGTGGTGTAAGTGCCGTGCATTTTGGCAAGAAGTTTGGTTTTGCTCACGCTGCGACAGAAAGCAGTGCTGCGCTGGACAGTCCCGACATCGACACGGTGGTGATTGCAACACGCCATGATTCCCACGCCAGACAGGTGTTGGCCGCACTGCGCGCAGGCAAACATGTGTTTTGTGAAAAGCCCTTGTGCCTGACGTCTGATGAACTGGCAGACATTGAAACCGAGGCCAGTCAGCACCCGCAGAAGGTGTTGATGGTGGGCTTTAACCGCCGTTTTGCGCCTCACATCGTAAAAATGAAATCGCTACTGGCAACAGTTGATGTGCCGAAACACATTGTGATCACTGTGAATGCCGGCGAAATTCCGCCGGATCACTGGACACAGGACCCTGTTGTTGGTGGTGGGCGAGTGATTGGTGAAGCATGTCACTTTATTGATCTGGCACGGCATCTTGCCGATCATCCTATTGTGGCATATAACGCTGTTGCATTGGGGCGGCACCCGGCGATGCCGGTCAGTGATGATAAAGTGACAATGACACTGCAATTTGCTGATGGGTCAGTGGCTACCATTCTGTACCTGGCTAATGGCGACAAGGGTTTTCCCAAGGAGCGTGTTGAAGTATTTGCAGCGGGACGTGTGCTGCAACTGGATAATTTCCTTAAGCTGCGAGGGTGGGGTTGGCCTGAATTTTCAAAGATGAATCTGTGGCGGCAAGATAAAGGAGTTGAGTCGTTTGTCAGGGCTTTCCAGAGCTCTGTCACCGCTGGAGGTCAGCCGCCTGTTTCATTGAGTGAAATCATCGAGACAACGCGTGCGACTATTCATCTGGCGGAGGAGGCGCGGGCATGAGTCTTGTGCAAACCATTGATCAGAAGTTTTATCCCGATTGCCAGAAAAATTGGGACGATCAGATCTTTCGCCAGCGTGTGCTGGATGTTCTCACCCCCTCTATGCGTCTGCTTGATCTGGGTGCAGGGGCAGGTATTGTGGTGGCGATGAATTTTAAGGGTCTTGCCGCGCAAGTCTGCGGCGTCGATCTTGATTCAAGAGTGGTTGATAATCCATTTTTAGATGAAGGCAGGGTGTCCGATGCGGGGGAAATTCCTTATCCGGACGCCAGTTTCGATGTGGTGATTTCCGATAATGTGATGGAACATCTTGATTATCCGGAAGAGGTTTTTCGCGAAATTTTCCGTGTGTTGCGACCGGGTGGAAAACTCTTATTCAAGACGCCCAATCGAACTCACTACATGCCGTTGATCGCTAGGATGACACCTCACCGTTTTCACCAATGGGTGAATCGGCGACGTGGTCGTCATGAGATAGATACCTTCCCGACGCGTTATCGTTGCAACTCTCCCTCGCAAATTCGCCGTCATGCTGCAAACGTTGGGTTAAATCTTGATCAGATTGAGCTGATTGAAGGGCGACCCGAATACTTGCGAATCAGCGCGCCCACTTATCTGATGGGACTTATTTATGAGCGTTTGGTTAATGCTCTTCCCTTTTTTGCTCGGTTTCGGATTTTGATCATAGCAACCTTAGTAAAGCCGGAAACCGACTGATGATCGTCCAACCAAGGAAACTTTGGCACACTGTGCGTTATCTGCATCTTGGCCAGATCTATGGCCGCATAGCGTTCCGTCTCTTTCGCCCAGCCCCTGATCTCGCACCCGCACCAACCTTGCGTGTGCGATACGGCAACTTTCAGTTGCCAGCGCGGCGATTGCCTTCGTTGATAGGGTCTGATGTCTTTTTTTTTCTGAATGAAACAGGTAGCCTGGCCAATCATGGTTGGGATGATCCTGGTAAGGCTAAATTGTGGCGGTATAACCAACACTATTTTGATGATCTGAATTCCACGGATGCCTTGCAACGTACAGCTTGGCATCTTTGTTTGTTATCTGATTGGATAAATAAAAATGTTCCCGGTAAAGGTTCCGGATGGGAGCCTTACCCGACATCACTGCGTATTGTAAATTGGATCAAATGGGTGTTGGCTGGAAACGAACTCAGCAATCTTGCTCTTGATAGTCTGGCCATACAGGCCCGCTGGCTGGTTCGACGTTTGGAATATCATTTGCTTGGCAATCATCTCTTTGCCAATGCCAAAGCACTGATATTTGCAGGGTGCTTTTTCTCAGGCAAAGAGGCCGCCGTTTGGTTAAAAACGGGTCTCGATATCCTCGAAAAAGAGATACCCGAACAGATTCTGGCCGACGGCGGTCAGTTTGAACGCAGCACCATGTATCACGCACTCGCCGTTGAGGATATGCTGGACTTGCTAAATGTTCTGGGCCAGCTGGTACGTTCTCCAGATGAACACTCAAATAGCTTGTTAAAGCCGATTGTAGAGGCTCAAGAGGCAATCGAGCAACGATTGCCGCCTATGCTCAGATGGATGAATATCATGCGCCATCCGGATGGCGAAATAGCTTTCTTTAATGACGCGGCATTTGGTATCGCGCCTTCATGTGATGAGTTGCTGCAGTATGCAGCGCGTCTTGGAATAGAACCTGGTTATTTGTCAGAAAATCAGGCAATGGTACTTCAACAGAGTGGTTATGTACGACTGTCCAATCCGTTGGCGTGCCTACTGTTTGATGCGGCACCCATTGGACCCGATTATGTGCCGGGGCATGCACACGCCGACACGCTGAGTATTGAACTCAGTTTATTTGGAAAGCGTGTGTTTGTGAACAGCGGCACCTCCGAGTATGGCGTCAGCACTGAGCGGCATCGGCAGCGGGGTACGGCGGCTCATAACACAGTGGAGATTAACAACGAGAACTCGTCCGAAGTATGGTCGGGATTCAGAGTGGCTCGTCGAGCATATCCCTATGCCCAGCGACTTGAAACCGACGATGAAATCCAGGTGTACAGTGCCTGGCACTCAGGGTACCAACGCCTTTCTCCGCCAGTGTCGGTTGGCCGTCGATTGCAACTGCAACCAGGTTCATTGTTAATTGAAGACATGATAGAGGGGCCATTCAAGTCGGCAGTCTCGCGCTTTCATTGTCATCCTACCGTGACTGTTACACGTATCTCCGCTGCTAGATTGCAATTGACGTTGCCAGGGGGACAGATTGTTCTTTTGCAAGTTGAAGGAGATGCTGACGTTAGTATTCAGCCTGTAACATGGCATCCGCGTTTTGGTGTGACTGAGCCTAATCAGTGTATTGTGATCTCGATGTTGGCCAACAAGTTGATCACCCAGCTTGAATGGAGTCAGTCTTGAAAATTTTATGTTTGTGTTTTTATTTTAAGCCGGATTTGTCTGCGGGCTCATTTAAAAACAGTGCGCTGGTGCACGAGTTATCGGCGCAAGTACCTGAAGGCAGCGAAGTCACGGTCATAGCAACCTTGCCAAATCGTTATGCCTCGTTTGACGTGTCTGCGCCTGCTTACGAGCAACACGGTAATGTGCATATTCACCGCTTGCAGTTGCCGGGTCATCAAAGTGGCATGCTGGATCAGTCACGTGCTTTTCTGTCTTATGCGCGAGGTGTTATGCGATTGGCAAACAGGCAACACTTTGATCTTGTTTACGCCAGTTCCTCCCGGCTCATGATGTCGGTCCTGGGTGCCTGGGTGTCAAAGCGTCAGAATATCCCCCTGTATCTGGATATCCGTGATTTGTTTTTAGATACCATCAAAGAGGTGCTGCCTGGTAAATTGACCCTTTTGGCTATGCCTGTATTCGCCGTGTTGGAGAAATGGGCAATTCGTCGGGCAAGTCATGTCAACGTTGTTTCTGGCGGTTTTGTGCCGTATTTCACCCGGAATTATCCTGAGGTGCAGTTGTCGCAATTCACCAATGGCATTGATCAGGAATTCCTGGATGCGGCTCCAGCTGAATCCCGAACGATTGATAAAACCATTTCGGAAGTGCTGTACGCCGGCAATATGGGCGAAGGTCAGGGGCTTCATCACATTATTTCGGGGTTGGCTAAACAATTTGAAGGTCGCTTGAACTTTCGATTGGTAGGCGCCGGCGGGCGACAGGCGCAGCTGCAACAAGCTTTGCAGGCCGCAGGTGTGACCAATGTAACTGTGCAACCGCCAGTCTCCCGTGAGGTATTGGTTGGCCTGTATGATCAGGCGGACATTCTGTTTTTGCACTTAAATGACTTCGATGCATTTAAAAAAGTATTGCCGTCAAAAATCTTTGAATATGGTGCGCTGGGGAAGCCGGTCTGGGCAGGTGTGGGAGGTTACGCGGCTGAATTTATTCAGGAAAACCTGGATAATTCTGCTGTTTTTTCGCCTTGTGATATCGCGGCAGCCACAAAAGCGTTTGAGACGCTTGAAATGAAAGTGGCGCCACGTAAAGAGTTTGTGGCGAAATTTAGTCGGCATGCCATCATTAACCGAATGGCAAAAGAGATAATCAGTTTTGCGGCGCCAGCACAGGTTGGGTCTGACAACAAATTAAAATCTGGAGTTGAGTAAATGGAATTCAACCGTATATCCGTTGTCGGGCTAGGCTACATAGGTTTGCCAACAGCGGCGGTGATTGCCTCCCGAAAAAAACGTGTGATTGGTCTGGACGTTAGTCCACGTGTGATCGACACCATCAACCGTGGCGAGATCCACATTATTGAACCGGACCTGGATATTGTGGTGCGTGCTGTGGTTCGGGAGGGTTATCTGCGTGCCACGCTGCACCCCGAACCCGCTGACGCATTCATGATCGCCGTACCGACACCATTTAAAGTTCAAAACGGTAACGAGCACGTGCCTGACCTTAATTACATTGAAGCCGCCACCAAAATGATCGCGCCTGTCCTGCAGTCGGGAAATCTGGTGATTCTGGAATCTACATCACCCGTTGGTGCCACTGAAAAAATGGCCGCCTGGTTGGCCGAAGTTAGACCCGATCTAACATTTCCTCAGACTCACGGCGAACAATCCGATATTCGCGTGGCACATTGCCCAGAGCGAGTTCTACCGGGTCATGTATTACGTGAACTAGTCGCCAATGACCGTGTCATCGGCGGCATGACGCCGGCCTGTTCAGAAGCCGCTTGTGCCCTTTACGAGATATTTGTTCAAGGTGCCTGTGTTAAAACCAATGCTCGCACTGCCGAGATGGCCAAATTGACCGAAAATAGCTTCCGTGACGTAAACATCGCCTTTGCCAATGAGCTCTCATTGATTTGTGACAAACTGGATATTGATGTCTGGGAACTGATTGCTTTGGCTAACCGACATCCGCGAGTCAATATCTTGCAACCGGGCCCTGGCGTAGGCGGGCACTGCATTGCTGTCGACCCTTGGTTTATTGTTAGTCAGGCGCCCGAGCAGGCAAGATTGATTCGGATGGCGCGTGAGGTTAATGACGGTAAGCCGCAGTGGGTGATCAACAAAGTTAAGGCCACCCTGGCCGAATTTCTATTGCAGAACCCGGATCGCTCGGCCGCAGATGTCAAAATTGCAATTTTTGGTTTGACCTTCAAACCCGATATTGACGACCTGCGTGAGAGTCCCTCGCTGGTCATTGCCCAGCAGCTTCACCGCGAACTAAAAAAACCGCCTTTGCTGGTTGAGCCTAATATCAAAGCAGCCCCCGAGTCGCTTGCTGGCTGCGACCTGCTAGCAGCCGAGATGGCCGTTACCAAGGCTGATATTTGCCTGATATTAGTAGGACACAAACAGTTCCGCGAACTGGATTTCTCTGCGCTGCCTGCTTATTGCTTGATTGACGTGGTTGCCAGTGGGCGTTCATAAGCACGGAGTGTGATGTGAAAGTATTAACTGTTTTTGGCACACGCCCCGAAGCCATCAAGATGGCGCCGTTGGTACTGGCCCTGCAGGATGACGCCCGCTTTGAATCACTTTTGTGCGTAACCGGCCAACATCGCGAAATGCTGGATCAGGTGCTGGACCTGTTTGCCTTGGTGCCAGACTTTGATCTGAATATTATGAAACCCGGTCAGGACCTGACCGATGTCATGGCTGGTGTCCTGCAGGGCATGCGCCAGGTATTGGCTGAAAGCGAACCTGATATCGTGTTGGTGCATGGTGATACCGCGACCACTTTTGCAGCGACATTGGCATCTTATTATCAGCAGATTCCGGTGGGGCATGTAGAGGCGGGATTGCGCACTGGCAACTTGTATTCCCCTTGGCCAGAAGAGGCTAATCGTAAACTGACAGGGGTGCTGGCAGCCTTGCATTTTGCACCGACTGAGCAATCGGCGGCCAATTTGTTGGCTGAAGGTGTAGCGGGTGACAGAGTACATATTACCGGCAATACGGTGATTGATGCGCTGTTGAGGGTGGTTTCCCGAATCAATCAGGATAAGGCCCTAACCGTCTTCTTGTCGGGCCAGTTTCCTTTTTTGAACCCATCGCGACGTTTCATTCTGGTAACAGGTCATCGACGCGAAAGCTTCGGGGCTGGCTTTGAACGCATCTGCGATGCACTGCGACGCACAGCTTGTGCGTTTCCTGATGTAGATATCGTCTACCCTGTGCATCTGAATCCCAATGTGCGTGAAACCGTCAATCGCCTACTTTATGATCTGGGCAATGTCTATTTGATCGAACCCCAGGATTATCTGCCTTTCGTATATTTGATGAGTCGTTCCTTCCTGATCCTTACCGATTCAGGTGGTATCCAGGAGGAAGCACCATCTCTCGGCAAGCCTGTGTTGGTTATGCGTGATACTACCGAACGCCCCGAAGCGGTGAAGGCAGGGACTGTAGAGTTGGTGGGAACAGATGTGAAACGGATCTGTGAGCGCTTGAGTGTACTACTTAAAGATGATGAGGCTTACGAACGAATGAGCCGGGCGCATAACCCCTATGGGGATGGGCAGGCGTGTGGGCGGATTGTTGAGGTTTTGGCTGGCGAAAAAATCTAGATCCAGCCAAACGTATCCTCAAACTGCACAATATCATCCTGCGCCAAACGACATTACCCCGGAGCTGACCGCTTCACTCAATTAGTTCTTGCACAACGTCTCGTTGACTTTTTTTCAGCAGGCTCTGGTGAAATTGGGGGTTAAGCACTTTCATGTGTACTTTGTCCTACTGGCTCGGAGGATCGAGGTATACAGTGCAGTCGCTAGAGCAAACCTGCTAATTGATTAGTCGGGGCCTTAGATTAAGTTAATGGAAAAGTGGGCTCAGTGCACTTATGTGAACAAGAAGCCCTTCGGATTGGGGAGCTGCGCAAAAATTGACCCGTGGCCTATGAAGCAATCCCAACCCTCCAAGTCGGGTGAGAGAAACCGGGGATTAGGCATGTCGAGCAGATATAAAGTATCTTTAAACTAAGCATTCGATCGGACCGATAGGATTATGTTGCTATACATAGGTCCTTGGATTGGAAGAGGCTGATTTATGCTGCGATTACTTATCAAAATACGCACCTGAGGGAAAACTATGAGCATCGATGCTCTCATTGGTCATTCCGGTTTTGTCGGCGGAGCACTGAGTCTACAGCACACTTTCGAAGCTCACTTCAACACCAAGAATATTGATTCGATTGTTGGTCACGACTTTGATACATTGGTTTGTGCTGCAGCGCCGGGCTCGATGTTCGTTGCTAATCGCGAGCCAGAGCGCGACCGTGAGCAGATCGATGCGCTTATTGAGCGACTTCATGGAGTGAGTGCAAAGCGTTTCGTACTAATTTCATCAATCGCAGTTCTAGCAGACTTGGCAGCCGGTTATGAGGAAAGCACTCACGCCTATCAGGAGACGTTGGCCTACGGTCGCCACCGCCGCGAGCTGGAGGCATTTTGCGAATCACATTTCGAGAATTGCTTGGTAGTCCGCCTGCCCGCTCTGTTCGGACTTGGGCTCCGTAAAAATTTTATATTTGATCTGCTAAATCCGATCCCGACCCTACTTACACAGGCCCGGTTGGAGACGCTACTACATAAATTGAAGCCGACCTTGCGCGATACACTGGCCCGGTTATACGTACCAGATAACTCAGGTATTCACACTATTAATAGGGTGGCGCTCGACTCAGCCCCGGTCCGACCTGCACTGGAAGCGGCGGTGCGAGAGATAGAAATGTCAGCGACTCAGTTCCACAATCCCAACTCAACTTATCAGTACTATGATATCTCGAAACTTTGGCAGGACATCGGTTTAGCCGCCAAATTTTCGCTTAACCACGTTCACCTTGCTCCCGAACCGTTACGTGCTGGCGACATCCATGCCCACCTTCTGGGAACCGACATGCCGTGCGGCGACGCGCGGCTTCACCGCGAAGACGTCCATACGCGATATTCCGCATTGTGGGGACGAGACGGACCTTATATTGAGGATGCAGGCAGTGTGTTGGATAAATTAGAGGCCTTTTTCGTTGCCCAAAGGAGAAACACATGATTCTGGGTGTTTCGAATATCGCTTGGGCGCCAGAAGAGCGATTAGCTGCATACGATCTTATGGAAGCCGCTGGAGTGACCGGACTAGAAATTGCACCTGCATTATTCTTTTCAAGGGCAGATGATCCATTCGAACCCGATAATACTGCCGTGGCTAACGCATTGAATGAGATAGAATCGCGCGGCCTGTCCTTGGTATCGATGCAATCGCTTCTATTCGGCGTGTATGGCGCTAATTTGTTCGGAGACGATGCCGCGCGTAATGCCTTCGAAAATGGCATGCATCGCGCAATCAACCTTGCTGGTCGGCTCGGCATTCCTAATCTAGTCTTCGGATCTCCAGCTCAACGACGGATTCCTGAGGGTATGACATTCAGTGACGCTTTTGATCAAGCTGTGGGAACTTTCCATCGCTTAGGTGATCGAGCATCGAGTGCTGGTACCGTGATTTCAGTAGAGCCCAACCCCGTTGCCTATGGAACTAACTTTCTTAACACGCTTGATGAAGTTGAGCTATTCGTCGAAAAAGTCGCTCATCCATCTGTTGCGCTCATCCTTGACCTTGGTGCTATGCACATGAATAATACGTTCGATACTGTGATAGAACGTCTCGAAACGTTGGCACCTAATCTGAACCATGTGCACGTAAGCGAGCCGCAGCTTGCACCTGCGCCAGACGATAAAACCGCTTTAGCTCCGATATTAGCCGAGTTGCAGAGGATTCGCTATAGGCGCGCCGTATCAATTGAGATGAGGCGCACCGACTTCGGATTGGCGACACTGGAGATGCGCATCGCAGCGCTGATGCGTGCAGCTAAGGGGGTGGCAATATGAATACAGCCGATCTTTCGTCTTTACGGCCATTGTCCCCCCGAGAAGATGTACTTGTTTCTGTTTGTTTCGGCGATTTATCCTCCGAACCTGCCACATTCGACGCGATTGCGACGCTAGCCGGAGAATTAGAATCGCGTTACCGCTTCCACGAAATTATTATAATCGCAGAGCAACGCTTACAAGACCAGTATCTCTCTCTTGTTAACCGTATCAAGAATCTTCGAATCCTTACTGTTCGCGACGGGACTGCTTTCTACCGTAAAAGAGTAATTGCCGCTGAGGAAGCGATTGGGGATGTGGTGTTATTGACCAATGGAGCTGAGCTTGCCGGTATTGATGCGATCGAGATGATTGAACGCGCTGATGATGAACAATCTGCGGTGCTCGCAACTCGGAGAACGAGAATCGCTAGTCGTAGCTTTGGAGCACCGTTAGTGCTCCTAGGACGGATAGCCGGTTTCAAAGTCGACGTTCACGACCTTCAAACACACGCACTTCCGCGGACACTACTGAACCAACTTCTGGCTCATCCTGATCCCGATCTTTCACTGCGATTCCCCCCTGACGATGCGCGAATTCCGCTCGTCGTTTTGGACGTCGACCCTACAATCACCATAGAGCGTGATACCGGATTAAGGCGAAGGTTATTGTTACTTCAGAAGCTTCTTGTCTACATGGCACCCCGGATGCTAATGGCTGTAACCTTGACCTCTGCACTTCTCGCGGTGCTGGGTTTTTCATTTGGCCTCTACGTCTTGGGTGTCTGGGTTGTGCTAGAGGACGTGGCACCTGGATGGCTGACATTATCCTTCTCAATTAGTTTAACCGCTTTCTTCTTGGGGTTCTCCATCATGGGATTGAGTTTGGGGCTCCAGCAGTTAATTTCACGAACTTATCGTGACAGCTTTGACGGCGTAGTCTCCGAAATTACCCAAGTCGATCTGTTTGGACAAGTGGCTTCTGATCTCAACGTAGATGAAGAACGCGACCATCTCAATTCGCAGAAATCCACAGCACCATGAGCTTACGCGAAGTGGATTACCTGGTTGTCGGAGGTGGCTTTTACGGCTGTTGTCTTGCACTATTCCTTAGATCTATCTCCGATCGTGTCATGCTAGTTGAGGCTAGCGACAAACTGATGAATCGGGCATCGCGCGTCAACCAAGCACGCATACATACAGGCTTTCATTATCCTCGGTCGGCGCTTACGGCTGTCAAGTCCATGATGCTACACCGTCGCTTCATGCAAGATTTTCCCGAAGCGGTAGTGGATGATTTTCAGATGCTATACGCTATTGCGCGGAAGCGCTCCAAAGTCTCGTCGAAGCGCTTTTTCCAAATGTTCCGCACCATTGGTGCGCCAATCCAGCCCGCGATACCGAGCCAAGTGGCGTTATTCGATCCAGATATGATTGAGAGTGTCTTCGTTTGTTCTGAGGCCGCCTTCGATTTCTTGGTACTCCGACGGCTGATGGAAGAGAGATTAGATAAAGTCGGCGTGGAAGTCCTAATGTCCACAGGGCTTGATTCTCTGGAAGATCGACAAGGTTCAGTCTGCGCGAATCTGTCTGACGGCTCGGAGGTCGTAGCCCGCTACGCCTTCAACGTCACTTACTCCAAAATCAATGACCTGCTAGACCGCGCTAAGTTACCTCGGGCCCAACTCAAGCACGAATTAGCAGAAATTGCGCTAGTAGAACCTCCCAACGAGTTACGCGGCTTCGGCGTGACTGTAATGGATGGACCGTTTTTTTCATGCATGCCATTCCCAGCCGAAGGATTGTACTCATTGACGCATGTGCGCTACACACCCCATAAAAGCTGGACAGACTCAGCAGCCACGAATCCATCCCTCACTCCATTGCATGTCGCTGACACAAGTCGGGTGCAACACATGATTCACGACGGACAACGCTATCTTCCTTGTTTGGCTCAGGCTGTTCCTTGTAAGTCACTTTACGAAGTAAAGACTGTGCTAACTAAAAACGAACGTGACGATGGACGCCCTATCCTTTATCAGCGGAGGCCCGAGACCAGTCGTGTAGTATCTATTCTAGGTGGTAAAATTGACAACATTTATGATCTTTTCGATTTAATTAATAGATCTGCAGCTGAATTTTCTAGCGCCAATACACGCCTGCTTTTGGGCGACGAAATATAATGGAGTTAGCACGTTTTTTTGCTGTAGCCGTGATTGGACTAGTGCTAGATTTAGCTGTTGCCTGGGGTGCTACAATAATTTTTGGACTGCCGCTTTGGCTGTCTGCGATAGTAGGTTTTGTAGTTGCCGCGATGGCGAACTATTTACTTCACGAGTTTTGGACATTCCGCTCTCCTAAAAATCGGCCTTCAAGCCTACGGGCAATTCGCTACACATTGGTACTGGCTGGAACCCTAGTCGTGCGAATCATAGTCGTAGCCATTTTGGCCGAAATTGCAGGCGATTCGCATGCTCTATTAGTGCTGATGGCGGGTGCCAGTGTGTCATTTTGCGTGCACTACCTTGTCAGTAAGCATTTAGTATTTCAAAAAATAGAAACGAAGGATCCATCTCAGTGACCTCTAGTCTTAAAAATGTTCAGATTGTAGATTCCGCAGCATGGGAATTACCTAAATTTACAGTTTGCATTCATGCTGCGCGCGAACACGCTTACGCGCTCGTCATACCGGTCATAAATGAGGGTGATAGAATCCGCAAGCAATTGCAGCTTATCCAAAACTGCAAATTACCGGTGGATGTGATTGTGGCAGATGGAGGATCAACCGACGGCTCACTCGAACCTGTGTTCACCGCTTCTGTTGGTGTGCGAGCCGTTCTCATTAAGACTGGACCGGGAAAGCTCAGCGCGCAACTGCGTATGGCCTACGCTTGGTGTATCCGAGAGGGATACCAGGGGATTGTTACAATTGATGGCAACGGTAAAGACGGGGTGGAAGCTGTGACCGAAATGGTGTCCAAGCTGCAGAAGGGCTACGACTATGTTCAAGGATCGCGATACCTCCCTGGCGGCCTAGCCGAAAACACACCACTGGAACGCACGATCGCTAATCGCGGGATACATGCGCCGCTATTAAGTTTAGCGGGGCGACATTGGTTCACAGATACCACCAACGGTTTCCGTGCCTACTCGACACGCTACCTTTTGGATCCGCGGGTGCAACCTTTCCGTGGTGTTTTTAATCAGTATGAGCTACTGTTTTATCTCACCGTTCGTGCTGGGCAGATCGGCATGAGGGTGACACAGGTACCGGTCCAAAGACGCTATCCGCGGGACACGCCCACACCAACAAAAATTACCGGGTTAGCAGGTAAGATAGACGTGTTGAAGCAATCCTTTGCAGCAGCATTCGGCTGTTTTACGCCAAGCAAATAATTTTCAAACCGAAAGCTACTTTTAAGAACGCAGGTCACTAAGATTACTTATATCAAAAATTACGATTTAGTAAGTCTTTTAAATGATTCAAATAACTTCTAGATTTGGGTAAGACACCTACAATGAATCTTATCTACGAGATTTTGATCATCCTTTTGATGCAGGCGGGAGTCTGTATCCTATTTATTCTAAGCTGTTATGGCTGGGGCGTAATCGTCCGCGGAGCGTTTTGGCGAGGCCTTGAGCGAGGATTTCTTCCGGCTGCGGGCATGGCTGCACTGATTGCATTAGGGGGCTGGGGCACTCTTTTATCGATCGCGGCGCAATCAGTCATTTTGGGGATTCTAGGAATTGGGGTTGCTGCTGCAATTCTGAATTTTGTCGATGAGGGAAAAACCTATCGAAGAAAACAGGAACAATTTCTTCGTCCACAGTTGTGGTTTGTGTACGTTATAGTGCTATTGAGCCTTATCCCTTTGTTTCTTTCGTCCCTCGTCGGGATTAACGCACCTGCTGACAAGGTGGGGTATGTCGTCCACGTTGCTCGTCTACTACAAACCGGTGGTTACGGCCCCGATCCGTTCAATTCACGAATCATAGAATCCAGCCTTGGAGGCTTTAATTTCCTTGCCGGATTAGTGAATGGGGCTGGCCTGCCCTTTTACCAGCTTTGGGTCTTAGAGCGTTTTCTAGCACCTATTATTACGCTCCTTGGCCTCCTGGCGTTCTTTAATCGTTTAAAGTTCTCGCAGCCACAATGCTTGGTAGCGATTTTGTTTTTCATTGCGCTGATATACCTTGCAATCGGAATGGACGAAACCACAACTCTAACTGGTACAGTTGCAGCCTTGCCTATTTACCTTCTATTTCTGAGATGGTTGCATGAGACAGATGCCTGGGGGGGATGGAGAAAATTTGTACCCGGTGGTTTTGCCATAGCAGCCCTTCTAGCACTTAAGAACACGCACTTAGTGACAGCGGCGATTTTCCTGCCTGCAGCCGTCTTAACACTCCCCGCTTGGAGTGTTCGTGATCGGCTTACGGCTGGTGTGGTAAGTGGTTGTGTGGCTGTATTATTACTTATGCCATACATGATTAACATGTATCTGAGCAACGGAACATTCTTGTACCCTTTTTTGGGGCGGGGGTTCCACGGAAGCGTTTACGGAATCTACTATAAAGTTAATTTTCTTGAAAATCTCCGTTCCCGAGACATTCAGTTTCAGATGAGGGAGGCTGTTTTGATATTCGCACCGGTTCTTTTACTCGGTGTCCCACATGCTTTACGAAAGGTAATTCGAAGAGTGCCGGATGGTCTCAACGGCTATTTTTTGCTCGTCGCCCTATTTTCAACCTTTGCAAGTGGTTTGCTCATAGTCGTCGCTACTGGATTCTTCCGCTATGCTTTTGCTAGTTTGGCCGTGGCCGTGATCGTGCTATTGCTGGAAACTAAAGAGTTTGCTAAGTTGTTTAGAAGGCCTAAATTTTTATTCCTTGTAGCTCTTGGGGGCATAGTCACGCTCCAGCCAATGTTCGTTCTATACATGTCCGGTGCTATTAAAACACTCCGCGATACATGGATTGGTACTGCGCGCTCTGGCGTGATGGATGAGCCTGTAAGCCGGAATGCGGTTCGTACGGCGCAGGAAGCGATTCCTGAAGGGGAGTTAATTTTGGCCCGAATGGGACAAGCCTACTTTCTTGATTTCTCGCGAAATCCTGTTTGGCATCTTGATATTCCAGGTGCCTCATCGCCTCCGCCGGGATTGCCTTTAAGTAAAGATACAAGTCCCAAAGATCTGGCTGACTATCTACGCGAAACCGGGGTTCGCTTTATAATGTATTCGGAATTTGATGATGGTGGGCACAATGTTGAAGATTTTTTAGGAAGGGATTTTAGTACACCCTGGATGGAGATCGTGGGACGTAATATTGTTCAGTTTGACGAGCTAATTCGCCATTTAGGTGTACAGGAAGCACGACTTATCCATAGAAGGGACGGGGTTGCAGTTTTTGACTTGGATAAAAGACCAATTGAGGAATCGCCACTGGAACGATAAAGAAGCTTAGTGAAAAATAACTAGTCGATCCTCTAGAAGCAAAGAGTGTACAAATGCCCCGACGTCGCCCCGTAATTGAGTAGCAGCGCGATTTATAGTCCAATACCACTAGAAAAGCAGATTGGACATGAAGAAGCATTATACAGATGAGCAGATCATTGGTTTTTTGCAAGAATCCGAAGGTGGTGTCCTGCTCAAGGAGCCCTGCCGGAGACACGGATTTTCAGAGGGCAGTTTTTACATGTGACGTAATAGGTTCGATGGTATGAATGTCGCCGATACTAAACGGCTAAGGGAACTGGAGACAGAGAATGCCAGACTCAAGAAGCTGCTGGCCGAATCACTGTTGGAGAATGAGGTCAGCCGCGAGGTCATTCGACAAAAGTGGTGACCGTACCTGCATACTTGGCGGTGGAGCGTTACATGCAATGTCGGGGCCTGAGCGAGCGCAGGGCATTGGCTGTGGTCCGTATTGGTCCAAGCTCCTTGCGCTATATGGCAGCACCAGATCGTAATCACAAGCTGCCAGAACAGAGCCTGGGTCTGGCCACCGACACCGCCGCTACTGCGCTGGCATGATATATCTGAAACTGCGCCAACAAAAGGAGTCATGGTTAATTACAGGCGCGTTGAGCGCCTGCAAAGCGAAACTGAGCGGCAGTTTGCAAACCTAGGCGTCGGAAGGTATCGCTAGATGAGATACAGCCCTTGATTCTTGGGGAGATTGCAGTATTGCACAAGGTCATCGCCAAAATTCGGCAATTCATGTTTACGATAATTGGAAAATTTTATTGGGCGCATAAATTTGTTTGACCTGCCAAAGCCTGCGACGGTATAAGGTTTGTTTCCTGAATGAGATGTAAGTGATTAAGTGCTGTATCAAAAGATCATCCGAAAAACCAGATTCGTCGCCCGTTATACCCAGTTTCAGTTCGCGATTAGAAGTCAACTTTATGATAAATGGCAAAAAGATTGTCAGTCTCTGCCATTGACTGATCGTCATCTCCCAATTTTTTGCGCTATTCATCGGGCTTACTGGGTCAGTCAGAAAAGCTTTCCGAACCTTGTCTCCGGTCAGGCGTTTAACGACAAAATTCAGTGGCTCAAACTATTGGGACAGGATATTGGAATGGTCGGCTTGACTGACAAGCTGGCCCTCAAGAAAATTGTCGAACACGCTTTGGGCCCAAGGTTTGTGGCTGCTACTCTGTCACAAGGTTTGCGATATCAGGATCTCAATACAGAGAAGCTGCCACGACGGTACGTCTTGAAATCAAACCACGATTCCGGCTCGGTGTATTTTGTTCATGACAAAGCCAGATTTCCCGAGAAAAAATACAGGATTAGCTTGGAGCGTGCGATCGGGCGCACGTATGGGGAACGTGGCGGGGAATGGCAATATTGGCCAATACCCAAGCAGCTTTTCGCTGAAGAAATGCTCCCATTTATAAATGGTGCGCCGCCGCCAGACTACAAGTTTCATTGCTCCAATGGCCAGGTCTTATGGCTGCAATACATTTTTGACAGAGGGAGAGGTGCAAAAGAAATCATAACTGACCGCGATGGCAAGGTGATGGGGCTGAATTTCGACCAGCACATGACCAGCGTCTTTGAATTTAAGCGTCCCCGCAACTGGCAGGCTCTGCTGGAAGTGGCCGAGACCATGTCGCGCGGGTTTCAGTATGTTCGTGTGGATCTTTATAACCTGCCAGATCGTATTGTGGTTGGTGAAATGACGTTTACACCACTCAACGGCATGTACCAGTCAGAGGGCAACATAGAATTGGGCAAGCTGATTCCCCTGGATCGCACTCAGGTTAAGGAGTTGGTTTGCTCTGAGTTTCCCGGCCCTTCGAGCCGATGGCCTTGGTAGATCACCGCCTGCGTCAACGCCTAAAGCAGGTTCCTCGTTTGTGGGCACTTTGGTTTGTGTTGCGACATGTGCGCATTTATTGCCGGTATCTGTGGTTTCGCCTGTGGCTGCTCGTGCTGATGCGCTTTCCCGAACCGTCTGTCCGCAAGTCCAGACCACACCATCTACCATCCACGCTGATTGTGTCACTGACCAGCCACCCGCCAAGGTTTTGGTGTTTGGCCCTGACGCTGCAGTGTCTTCTGCGTCAGACCATCAAACCCGATCATCTGATTCTCTGGATTGCCCACAATGACAGATCGCAATTGCCTGCCGCGGTGCTCAGACTCCAGGGTCATGGTCTGGAGATCCGCTATGTAGATGATCTGAAGTCCTACAAAAAATTAATTCCTGCCCTCCAGGCGTTTGGTTGCGATGTAAACCATGTAATCGTTGATGACGACATGTATCAGGCCCCCGATTGGCTTGAGTCGCTACTTCGGGAACCGTCAAATAATCATGTTGTTTGCCATTTCGGTCGCTTGTGGTGTGATGAGCAGGGAAGGGTGCAGACATATCGTCAATGGCCGGCGATGGAGCCCGGAGCAGTATCCGAACGAGGTTTTATTATTGGCCACGGGGGAGTCTGGTTTCCCCCCGGCAGCCTGGGGCCTGAAGCGCTTGATTATGAATTAGCCAGCGAGCTCTGTCCGCTTCAGGATGATGCCTGGTTTACCTGGCATGCTTTGATGCGCGGATACCAGATTCGAAGGACGTCACGGTCACCTCGCCGGTTCAGCTGGCCCGGCGCGGATGCCAATGGCGTAGCCCTGTCGGACCAAAACAACTCACAGGGTGGTGGTAATGATTTAGCCCTGCGACGGATGCTGGAACATTATGGCGTGCCTGCGTCGCACGTGTTGACCAGCGACAGATCATCTGATTTGCCATGATCCAATCGCCTTCGATATCTGTCATTATTCCAGTCTACAACGCCGAAGCCTATCTGGCGCAAACATTGATATCCGTTCTCGATCAAACCCACGTCGACCTGGAAGTGATTTGTGTAGACGATGGCTCGACTGATGGCAGCGCGGCCGTTCTTAGTGACTTTGCCGCCAAAGACGCGCGAGTGCGGATTCTGTCGATCCCAAACAGTGGCCAGTCTGCAGCGTCAAACCGCGGCCTCGCAGTAGCTACAGGGGCATACGTCAAATTTATTGATGCCGATGACGTGATAGCCCCAGACCATCTTGAGCATCAACTCAAAGCCATTCGAGATTTTCCGGGTCATCTCGCATCCTGCAAATGGGCATCATTTTATAACGGAGATATTGCGGGGGCGTGTATACGGCCCGAGTCAGTCTGGCAGGACATGGTGTTAATGGCCAATTAAAATGACCCACTAATGGCCAATAATTTTGACCCACCCCGAGGTGGCCATATTGCCACATAACGCGCTAGTGTTCCGGCCTTGTTTTGAGCGTCGAGGGCACGGCAGTGAAGGAGTGGGGAGTGATTCATAAAATCAAAGCACTGCATAACAATGGGCAAGGCATGTCGATTCGGGGGATCTGTGATCATCTGGGCCTGTCACGCAACACGGTTCGCAAGTATCTACGCATGGATGAGAGCAGCATCGCTCAGCGTATTGATGATCCTTCTCGCAGCCGGCTGCTGGACGAGCATCGAGGGTTCATCATTAAACTGATCGAGCGTTATCCGGCCATGAGCGCCGTCAAGATAGCCCGCAAACTGCGTAGTCAGATTGGCGAGATACCGGCTTCTCAACGCAGCCTGCGCCGCTATGTCAGCGAGCTTAAACAAGTCCATGCGCATGCTCAGCCGCGTTACTATGAACCGATCATCGACGATATGCCCGGCGTGCAGTGTCAGGTCGACCCCGGCGAGCTTCGCGGGGTTCTCATCAATGGTGAGGAGCGTACCGTCTACTTCGTCGTGTTTGTGCTCAGTTACTCCAGGCTGATGTTTGTCAGCGCCACGCTGACACCGATTGATACCCAGCAGCTGATCGTGATGCATGACCAGGCGATGCGCTTCTTCGGGGGACGTCCTGAAGAATGTTTGTATGACCAAACCTCACTGGTTGTTATCCGCGAGGAGTACCGGGAGCTGACGCTCAACAGCCGGTTCATGCAATACGCCAGCGCGGCGGGCTTCCAGGTCAGGGCCTGCGAAGGCAGTGACCCAGAGAGCAAAGGCAAAGTCGAGTCTGGCGTCAAATATGTCAAGAATGACTGCCTGTATGGTGAGCAGTTCACTGATCTGACCCACTTGCAGCTGCACATCCAGCAATGGTTGGACGAGGTGGCTAATGTGCGTGAGCACGGCACTACCGGCCGCCGACCCATTGAGCACTTTGATCAGCAAGAGAAGGCGCTGCTGGCCACTTATCTGACACCCGCCTGTGTGCACAGCCCTGTCGCTGGTGTTGCAACACGCCAAGTGGACAAGACCGGCCTGATCGCCTGGAAGGCCAACAAATACTCGGTACCTATGCAGTGGCAGCGCTGCCGTGTCGGTGTCCACGAATCTGACGGTCAATTGATCATCCGTGCACTGAACACCGATCAACACATCGCCACTCATGAGCTGTGTCCAGACAAAGGCATGACCATCAAGAACACCAATCATTACCGCGATCACAGCCAGCGGATCAGTGATCTGGAGCAGCAGATCGAGCAGCTGATTGGTGCCGATGTTGCTCAGGCGCTTTGCCAGCAGGTCCAGCGCAGCGAACCGAAGATCTACAAAGATCAGCTCTACGCTCTTCGCAATCTGCTCAGGCAGCAGGCGGATATCGACATCGCCCTGCTGGGAGAGTTGGCAAGGCGCCCTGGCATCAGCGTCACTCGAGTGCGTGACTACCTGGAAGCCAGGGCAGCCGCCAGGCAACGTGAGCGCATCGTCGTACCGCTGCCCGATGATCGACCTGCACTGGATCTAAGTGCCTACCACCGGGTCAATCGCCATGGCCAGCCTGTCGGTCAGAGGGTCAGCGCATGAGCCAGCTGGAGCAAACCATTACCCGTTATCGTAACCTGCGCTTAAGTGCAGCAGCTGATCATCTGACAGAGCTGTTGTCACAGGCCGAGGCCAATGAGCTGTCCTACCTGAGCTTTGCTGACCAGTTGGCTGAGTATGAGTTATCACAGCGTCACCATAAGCGCATCGAACGCAATCGTCGTGGCGCAGCCTTCCCGGCAGAGAAGCGGTTGGAAGCGTTTGATTACAGGCATCAGACGACCGTCACCAAGCGCCAGATCAGTGCGCTGCTGGACTTTAACTTTATCGAAGAGCGCCAGAATCTGGTGTTCATCGG
>Ga0208316_1000338_pt1 | contig 43688 bp, 40 predicted proteins | sample MalvireepMed_231_FD_184240 | JGI IMG/M metagenome (GOLD analysis project Ga0208316, IMG submission 184240) | Marine viral communities from the Global Malaspina Expedition - Malaspina viral metaG DeepMed_231 (SPAdes) (version 2) | ecosystem: Environmental > Aquatic > Marine > Oceanic | place... | reverse complement strand
CATCTTCCAGGTCCTGCACTTCTAGAGGAAGTTCTCCACGCACGTTGCGGATCTCGTCCACACGCGAATCGATCAATTGCAGGTCGAAAAGGGATCTTAGTTTCTCTTCTACAGTCGTTTCGGTCTTCTTTGCCATATGCTAGTAATAGGTAATTGGATTGGTGTTTTTCTGTGATAAAACGAGTGCAAAATTAGTGAATTTTTTGCTAAGATGTGCAACTATCAGGTCTTTTGTAAACTGCTCACTTTCATAATGTCCGATGTCTGCCAAGACCAATTGCCCTTCTGCTTGGAAAAAATCGTGGTATTTAAGGTCTGCAGTAACGTAAAAATCGGCGCCAGCTGCTTTGGCAGCACCAATGGCGAAAGCCCCGCTTCCTCCTAATACAGCTACTTTGTTTACTTTTTTACCCCGTAAAGCCGAATGTTTTATGCAACCGCTCTTAAAGGTGGTTTTAAGCAATTTTAAAAAGGCTTGCTCGTCCATCTCGTTAGGCAGGCTCCCGATCATCCCCATACCGAGCTTTTGGTTAGCGTTGTTAAGGGTAATCAACTCGTAGGCCACCTCTTCGTACGGATGTGCTTGCATCAAGGATTTCATTACCCTGCCTTTTAAACGCGCTTCCAATACGACCCCAATTTGTACTTCTTCTTCCTGCTGGATGGTGCCCTTTTCGCCTTTGGTGGGGTTCGATTCTCCGTTCCCGTTAAAAGTTCCGGTTCCGTCTATGTTAAAACTGCAGTGGTCGTAATTGCCAATGGCTCCGGCACCAGCCTCGAATAGGGCGGTACGTACATTTTCTGCGGCTTCCTTAGGGACAAAAGTGGTAAGTTTTAAAATGCTCCCGGCTTTTGGAATAAGCATGCTGCGGTCGTTTAAGCCTAATCTGTTGCAGATTTCACCATTTACCCCATGCCAGGCATTATCCAGGGCGGTATGTATCGCGAAGATGGCTATTTTATTGGCCAAGGCCTTCATCACTACCCGTTCTACATAGTTCTTGCCTGTGATGCTCTTTAAGCCTTTAAAGATGATAGGGTGGAAGCTCACAATCAGGTTGCAGCCTGCATCGATGGCTTCGTCGACGATAATCTCTAGCGTATCTAATGTCACAAGCACGCCTGTCACTTCCATCTGTGGATCGCCTATCAATAGGCCGGTATTATCGAAATCTTCCGAGTCGGCCAATGGAGCTAGCGTTTCCATATGATCCATCACATCTTGTACCTTCATGGGTGTATTTTAGGGTAAAGATAAAAAAGTATATTTTCGTTCTATGAAGCTCCGCAAATTACTCTACCCTTTTTCTGTTTTATACGACGGAATTACCCGCCTCCGGAACAGGGCCTACGATGAGGGGTGGAAGGAGAGTTCCGAATACTATATCCCTGTGATTTGTGTAGGAAACCTCTCGGTTGGGGGGACAGGAAAGTCGCCCATGGTAGAGTGGCTCCTTGGCTTTCTTGCTGCGGAATACAAAGTGGCAGTTCTTAGCAGGGGTTATGGGCGTACCACCAAGGGGTACTTGGAAGTAACACCTAGCCATCATGCTAACCAAGTAGGGGACGAGCCATTACAGATAAAAAGAAAGTTTCCCGATGTTTTGGTAGCCGTATGTGCAGACCGCAGAACGGGCATTGCCAATTTGCAAAATAGAGCCGGGGTAATAGTACTAGACGATGCATTTCAGCATAGAAAAGTAAGACCCTCTTTTACGCTCTTGCTCACCCCATTCGACGACTTGTTTTTGGACGATCAGTTACTTCCGGCCGGGAACCTGCGCGAAGCAGCCTATAATAAAAGTCGTGCAGACCTAATTGTGGTTACTAAATGCCCAGATCCGGTGCCTTATGCCAAGCTGCAGGAAATCCAGTTTAGGATGCAATTGCAAGAGCATCAAAAGATCTATTTTACTCGTATAGCCTACCACGATCAAATACATTCTAAAACAGAAAGCTTGCCATTAAGTTATTTGGACGGCAAACCATTTACCCTTGTGACCGGGATTGCCAAACCGGAGCCGTTGGTCGCATTTTTAAAGGAAAAAGGCTTTGATTTCGAGCACCTACGTTATCCAGATCACCATCGCTTTTCGGACGCCGATATCGAGAAGATAGAAAGCAAGGATTTGGTGCTCACCAGCGAGAAGGATTTTGTACGCTTAAAAGACCGTATTCAAAAATTTGCTTTGTACTATTTACCTATCGGTTTACAGGTGCTTAACGAGCAGGAAGCTTACTTCAAGGAAACGGTAATCGATCACATTCAAGGATTTTCTCCTCCCGTTTAAGCAGGTTGCTTATTGTCTTCTAAAGTGCGAAAAATTTTCTCGAAGAACTCTTCGGTCTTAAAGGGCTTTGGAATAATCTCGTTAAACCCAGCCTTATAGAATTCGTCCAAGTTTTCGTCTATGGTTACTGCCGTTAAGGCAATAATTGGAAGTTGTAAATCGAACTTTCGAATCTCTTGCGTAGCCTCGATCCCACTAATACCCGGCATATGGATATCCATCAAGACAAGGTCGAAATTGTTTTCTTTTACCAGGTTGATCGCATCGGTCCCATTATCGGCCACCAAACAATTGATCTTGTGCTTTTCGAGGATTTTCTTGGTAATCATCTGGTTGATCTTATTGTCCTCTACAACCAAGATGTTGCGATTGGCTAGGGCGGTAAAGTCTACCTCGAATGGTACCAAGGTCGCAGGCGTATCGGCGGTTCGTTCTTCGTCTACCATAAAGTTGATGTCGAACCAAAATTTGGAGCCTTTCCCCAAAGTGCTTTCTAATTGGATCTTGCTTCCCATCAGTTCCAGTAAATTCTTCACAATGGAAAGTCCAAGCCCAGTACCACCAAACTTTCTGTTGATCTGTAAAGAAGCTTGTGAAAATGTCTCGAAGATGCTTTTTTGTTTTTTCTTAGAGATTCCCACCCCATTGTCTTCTACCTCAAAATGCAGGCGTGTTTTGTTGTCTTCTTCTTCGAGCTTGCGGACGCGTACAAATACATCACCATTTTGGGTAAACTTAAGGGAGTTACCTATTAGATTGATTAAAACTTGAGACAGTTTAAGCGGATCACCCATCAGCTTAGTAGGAATGGCAGGGTCGAATTCTAGATGCAGGTTGTTCTTTTTGTCATCTGCCGTTTTGCGAAGGGCCACCAATACATCTTTAACGCGTTTTTCTAGGTTAAAGCTGGTACGCTCTATCTCTACCTTGTTGGCCTCTAGCTTGTTTAGGTCGAGGATGTTGTTGATAAGGGATAGCAGATATTCTCCAGAGAACTTCAAGGAGTTGAGGTGTTCCTTCTGATGGGGTTTAGGGTTTTCGTCTAATAATAAATGCGTCAATCCAGTTACGGCGTAGAGCGGTGTACGCAATTCGTGCGTAATGGTAGACAAAAACTGGGCTTTAGCCAGTGAAGCCTTTTCTGCCTTTTCTTTTGCCAATTGCAGTTCGTTGTTTTTATCCTGAAGCAATTCGTTGGCCTTAGCACGAAGGTTATTGTTTTTATAAAGCGATAACGTTAACAACGATAGAATTACAATTAAGGCGATACTAAGCCCGGTAACCATCTTACCAAAGTTGATCGACTTCTGCTGCTTGTCCAGATCACTCTTCTGCTGATCGATGATCTCTGTTAAGTCACCCACAGAGATTTCTGCCTCCACCCCTTTAGAAATAGCACTGAGGTACACCTGATACAAGCTATCGTTTTTATGTTCGTAAATGCCTAAATATTCTTGGGCCTCTTCAAAACGATTTTCGCGAATGGCAAACAACCCTTCCAAACGATAGGCTTCAATTTCTAATTTTTTATACCCTTTTAATCTGATGATGGTTGTAGCTTCTTCCAGGGCTTCTTTAGCCAATTCGAAGGCATTTGGTAAGGCGCCATCCGGCATGCGGTACAATACCTCGGCCCGTTCCAATTGGGTCATGGCTTCTTGGTGGTATCGATTGCCCGCTTCAAACTCTATCAAGGCAGCATCTAGATAGTTCAGGGATTCTTTAAACTTTATCCGTTCTTTTTCCAACAGGCCAAAGGCCAGTAAAACATTGGCCCGACTCGCTTCATCATTTTCTCGAGTAAATAGAAAATCGGCGTTCTTTAAGGCGGTTTCTGCTGGTTCAAAATTGGCCAGTTCGGTCAATATTAGGCCTTGCAAGGTATAAGCTTCTGCCAATTGCGTACTGCTCCCTCCATTTTCTAGCATTTCGATTAAACGTTCCGAAACTTGAGCCGCTTTTACAAAGTTCTGTATCTGATAATCCAGACGCACCATATCGAAGAGAATCTCCGTCTTTTCTGAACTAAAGGTTTTAGACTGTGCAAGCTTGTAAGCCATGTTAAGACTGATGATCGCCTGCTCGTAATTTTGGCCTGAAAAGGCTTGTAAACCAGCTCGATGGTGGGTTTGAATCAAACCAAGGGTATCCTGAGGTTGCTCTTGTCCATAACTAGACAAGGCAAGCAGAAAAACCAGAGAAAATAGCAGTTTTCGGATGCCTATTTTTGGTACGTAAGTCATTAATTACTATGTACTTCAGCGATAAATATAGTTATTTACTCGATAATTGTGTCGATAATTGTAAGATTAACCCTAAAATTCTTGAAGAATAACCTACTTCATTATCGTACCACCCTATGATCTTTACCATGCTATCGATGACCGATGTCATGCCAGCATCAAACACACAAGAATGCGGATTTCCTACGATATCCACAGAGACTATAGGGTCTTCAGTGTATTGTAGTATACCCTTTAATCTACCGGCAGCAGCCTCTTCAAAGGCCTGATTAATTTGGGCTATGCTCACCGCCTTTTTTACATTAAAGGTAATATCTGTAAGAGAGCCATTGGCTACGGGAACCCGAATACCGCACCCCCCTATGGAATTGGCTAGTTTTGGAAATATCTTGGTTAAGGCTTTTGCCGCCCCAGTGGTGGTGGGTACTATAGATTGACTCGCTGCTCTAGCCCTGCGTAAATCGCGATGCGGTTGGTCGTGCAAGCTTTGGTCTGTAGTATAAGAGTGCACCGTGGTAATATAGGCCTGTTCTATCCCTGCTAATTCGTCGACTATCTGCAGCATATGGGCAGCATTATTAGTAGTACAGGAGGCGTTAGAGATAATTCGATCTTCTGCAGATAAAATAGCGTCATTGACCCCTAGGACAACCGTTTTAATGGCATCATCCTCGGGTGGCACAGATAAGATTACTTTTTGCGCACCATGCTGTAGGTGAGGCTCCAATAGGGCCATAGTTTTAAACTTCCCACTGCATTCTACCACTATGTCCAGTTGCGGCCAAGGAATGTTTTTTATCTCCGAGGCATGACTAAAGGCGATTTTACGGTCATTTACCATCAAATATCCCTCTTTCACCTTAATGGGAGTATCGAGCACGCCGTGGATGCTGTCGTATTTTAATAAATGGGCCATGGTGGCCACGTCTGCGATATCATTGATGGCAACAACTTCCAGCTGCGGGTGTTTTAAGGAAAGGCGAAACAGGGTACGCCCAATGCGGCCAAATCCATTGATCCCTATGCGGATGGGTTTAGCAACCATCAGAGAATTTAATTAAGATGTTTTTGTGCCTTGTACGAAGATCTAACCAATGCCCCGCTTTCTACATGACGGAAACCCATTTCTAAGCCCAGGGTCTCGTACTTTTTAAACTGTTCTGGGGTGATGTATTCCTTTACAGGCAAGTGTTTTTTGGACGGCTGTAAATATTGACCGATAGTCACGATGTCTAGGTCTGCCCTGCGCAGGTCCTCTAAGGTCTGTATCACTTCTGCCTCGGTTTCGCCCAAGCCAAGCATGATTCCGCTTTTAGTGCGTCTCATACCTTGTTGTTTTAGGTAGCGAAGTACTTCGAGAGATCTTTCGTATTTAGCCTGAATTCGCACTTCTCGAGTAAGCCGTTTTACCGTTTCCATATTATGGGAAACCACTTCTGGATGCACGTCGATAATTCGGTCTATATTACGAGTGGCTCCTTGAAAGTCTGGAATTAATGTCTCAAGGGTTGTTTCCGGATTCATTCTTCTAATGGCCTTTACGGTTTCTGCCCAAATGATCGACCCCATATCTTTTAGGTCATCTCTATCTACAGATGTAATTACCGCATGTTTGATGTCCATCAATTTGATGGAACGGGCTACTTTTTCTGGTTCGTCCCAATCTACAGACATTGGTCGTCCGGTTTTTACCCCGCAAAAACCACAAGATCGGGTACAGATATTACCTAAGATCATAAATGTGGCTGTGCCTTCTGTCCAACATTCGCCCATGTTCGGGCAACTTCCGGAAGTGCAAATAGTATGAAGGTCATATTTGTCGACCAACCCTCGCAACTCGGTATATTTTTTACCTGTAGGAAGTTTTACCCGCAACCATTTTGGTTTGGGTTCTGGCCTTTTGGTTTGTACAGATGCTGTCTCCATATATACTGCAAAGATACAACTAAAATTATCGAATCAACGCCCTGTTATAGGGCTACTACAGACTAAGGAGGTACCAAATTCCAAAACCGATTAGGACTAGAATCCCAAAGAAACTCAGGGCTTTCAGCCATTTACCGGGATGGATCTCTTTTGGCGTCTCCTTATGCGTGATCAGTCGAAAATTTAAAATAGCGAAGAAGGGTGCGGTTAAAAAGGACAAAATGGTAGCGATTTTTATAAGCAATCCCATTTCAGAAATCAAAAAGAAAAAGATCGATAGTGTCCCTACAATTAAAATAAGTAGCCAAAATAAATAGCCCTTCTCCCACTTTTTGCCTCTAAGTAGCTCGCTGCTCCGACTCATCACTCTTGGCGAGGCGTCTAAGGTAGTAAGAGTGGTGCTTAACATGGTTGTAAGTGCGGCTATCCCTATAATACCTTTGGCCCAATTACCCAGACTAGAGGTGTACATCTCTATCAGTTGATTGGCAAATTGGGTGCCATTAGAGGAAAAGGAGGCCCCGCTATTGTGCATCACCAATGCGCCAAGTGCAATAAAACCCAAGCCAAGAACCACAGTGGTAAGGTAGCCAACATTAAAATCGAAACGCGCGCTTTTCACATTGGTTTTTGGGTCGATCTTTTTTTTCTCCAAGGTCCATAACGATTGCGAAATAGATATATCCAATGGGGCAGGCATCCATCCCATAAACGCGATTAAGAAGGCTAAGGCAGCCGGTTCTGTCGGGAGGACCTGTTCGAAAGATAATGTTGGCGCATGGTCCATTACCAATGCAACTGCCACCAAGGTGCTAATGGTAAGTCCAATTACAACCCATTTCATCAATCGGTCCAATATTTTATAGCGCCCTATCATCAAGATGATAAAGCACAGCAACGTAATGGTACTCACCCAAAACAGTGTAGAGCCAAAGCCAAACAGCGAAGCAGCTATCCCGGCCGTCACTATGGTTACGGCCGTTTGTATGGTAAACATACTGGCGAAGGTGAGTATAAAATAGGCCAACAGAATTCCCTTACCCATTTTTTGATAGCCATCCAGTAAACTCTTTCCTGTAGCCGCTGCATAACGCGGGCCATATTCAAAAAAGGGATATTTAATAAGGTTGATCAAGAGCAAGGCCCATACCAAGCCAAAACCAAAATCGGCCCCTGCTCGTGTAGATTGAACAAGGTGGGAAACCCCTATGGCTGCACCGGCAAACAAAAATCCCGGCCCCAGTTTTTTAAGGGTATGGATCACGTATGGTCGTTTTGATTAATTATTTCTGCCAAGAGTTTCCGGGCCCTCAACAACCGAACCTTTACATTGTTTAAAGGTTCATTTAAAGCCGAAGAAATTTCGTTATAGGTCATCTCTCTAAAATAGCGCAGGTTGATTACTTCCTGATAATGCGGCTTTAGCATTTTAATATACAGCAGCAACTGTGCTAGGTTCTGTTCTGTAATTAATTTGTCCTCTGGAGAAGGTGTTTGGTCCGCAATTCGCTCGAACTGCTCTGCCTGAGCTTCGGTAGCCCGTGTTATATTGGCATTGCTCTTGCGACTTTTGTCTATTTGGATGTTTTTAGAAATAGTGATCAGCCAGGTCTGGAACTTATACGAGCTGTCATAGCTATCGATCTTGTCGAATGCTTTAGAGAAGGTTTCTATGGTGATGTCTTCTGCTTCGTATTCGCTTCGTACTCTTTTTAACTGAAAACCATAGACTTGATTCCAAAATTGGTCCAATAAAAAATTAAATGCAGCTTGTTTGCCCGCTTTGGCATTCTGTATTTGTTCCTGCAGCAAGTCTTGATCTATTTCCAACTTTTGGGTTTTGAAATCGAATTGGAAAGATAGATAACAAATTGGAAACATACCAAAACCAACTCTAGGAAGGGCGTAAATGGCCAGATGCCGATTTCGTTTAAGCGCTTGGCCGCCTTCCAAGTAGTAATTAGTTGTAATAATAAGCGGATTCCGATTAAGCCAACAGCAAGCCTCCAATCTGCAAGCAATAATGCCAAGGCAGCTACAATCCAAAATCCGATATTACTCAGGTAATAGAGCCCTAATAGAAAACGATGGCTAGGCTTGTAATGCTTGGCGGTGGTAATATGCCTCCGTTTTTGCATGGACCATTCTTTCCATGAAGTCTTTGGGATCGATATCGTAAAAGAATCGGCTGCGTCTTGTATACTGGTATTGCCGGATGTAGCCGCTTGGTTTACAAATAAATCATCATCGCCAGAGCGAATATTCATGTGAGCCATAAAACCGCTTTGCTGATAAAATAATTTACTGGTGTAGGAAAGATTCCTGCCCACTCCCATATAGGGCATTCCCGCCTTGGCATAGCTAAAGTATTGCACTGCGGTGGAGAGGGTTTCGTATCGAATTAAAGTGTTTAGAAAGCCCGGGAGCTTCTGATAGGCCCCATAGCCTAAAACCAGGCTTGTTTCGTCATTGAGGCTATTGGTCATACTGCGTATCCAGTTGGGGCTGGCCGGCTTGCAATCTGCATCTGTAAATAGCAAGCGTTGGTGACTTGCCTTTTTGATCCCCAAAGTGAGCGAATACTTTTTATTGCTCCAAAAAGCTTCATTATTGGTGACAGTGACCAACACCACTCTTGGGTCTTGTGCTTCGAAAGATTCTATTACTTCTTTAGTACCATCGTAAGAGGCATCGTCGATGATAATCAATTCGAAGTCTGTATAGTCTTGTTCGAGCCATAACGGGATGTGCCGTTTTAGATTATCGGCCTCGTTCTTGGCGCATACAATAACAGAAACCGGATAATCCTTAGCCCGAACAACCATTGGTGCTTTGCTCGCGGTGTAGCGTAAAAATAATAGATAATAGCCCGAATTAATCAGGATGAGGGCAGCGAGTAGATACAACCATATCATGCCCCCAATTTAGGACTTTATTCGCTCTGTTTCCCAGAGCAGTCACTGAATTGATCAGGAGTTTTTCCACAAAAACCACAGGCTTCACCTTCTTTGTTTAAAAAAGGGCTTTGGCTCGCACAGGTTCCAGCAAATTCGCCATCTTTTTTTGCCCAAATCTTAATAGCGATCCCTGCAACTCCTAGCAATAAAAGTATCAACGTAATTATTAGGATTCCCATAGTAGAATATTGAAATGCAAATTTACAATCTTTATAACAGATATGTGTTCAATTTAGTTAAATTTAGGACGTAATAAAGACAATCATGATTCAGAATAAACACCTTTTGGCAGCATTGATTTTAAGCTTTTCTTTGCTTGCTTGTAAAAACGATACCAAGAACGAAGAAGTTGCGCCACAACAAGAGGAGAAGATAGATAAGAAAGTGGATGCCCGTACTTTAGAACAAAGCAAGAGCAGTATCATGGCGCGGCTGATGACCATTCCTGAAATCAATACATGTGGCAGGTTGGTGATCTCTGCAGAAATGTCCGATATGCTGATGCAAGAGGGACCTTTTACATTGTTTGCTCCGTCCAATGATGCTTTCGAAGGAATGGATCAGGAACAATATAAATCAATGCTAGATCCTAAGAACAAAGAGCAGTTGATTAGCTTGCTAAAGAACCATATCATTCCGACAGATTTGGGCTCGGCAGAAATGCTGCAACAACTCAGTGGTGGGTCGATAGACTTCACGGCTTTAGGCGGTGCAAAATTGGTGGTGAGTATGGAAGAAGGAGACGTAATAATCTCTGATGAGGTGGGGACCGTTTCTGTAGTATCCAAGACCGATATAAAGGCATTAAATGGGACTGTTCATATAATCAATACCGTCCTTACCACTGGCCCTGTGGAGGAGCAGGACTAAAAAATATTTACCTCCGCTTGTAAATCGATCCCATATCGATTGCGTATGCTGTGCTGCACATGATGGGCTAGTTCCAATAAGTCCTTACCGCTTGCTGTTCCATGATTAACAAGTACCAATGCTTGGCGGTCGTGTACACCCGCATCACCTCGACGATATCCCTTTAGTCCGGCTCGATCGATTAGCCATCCAGCAGGGATCTTATAGTTCCCATCTTCTAACTCGTAGTAAGGGGCCTCTGGGAACATAGAATGAAATTTCTTGAAAGCGGATTTATCTATAACCGGGTTTTTAAAAAAACTGCCGCTATTGCCAAGAACATCCGGGTCTGGGAGTTTAGATTTTCGGATGGCAATAACCGCCTCGGAGACCGATTGTATGGTCGGGTTTTCAATTTGCATAGACGCAAGTTGCTGTGCGATGGCTCCGTATTGGGTATGTATTTGATGGTTCTTTTTGCTCAATCTCAGCTGAACAGCATAGATGATCTGCTTGTTTTTTTCTTCCTTCTTAAAAATGGAGTCTCTATAGCCAAACCCGCAGGATTCTTTATCGAAATACCGTTGCTCGCGACCGTCCATGGATAGGGTTTTACAACCCACAAATACATCTTCTAACTCTACGCCATAAGCTCCGATGTTTTGTATAGGGGCCGTACCAACATTTCCAGGTATAAGCGATAGGTTTTCTATACCTCCCCAATCTTGATCCAAACAATAGAGGACTAGTTGGTGCCAGTTTTCGCCTCCCATTACCTCTATGGTTACGGTTTGGTCATCTTCTTCTAAGACCTTAATCCCTTTGAGATCTAAATGAATAACCAATGCGTCTAAATCTTTCGTAAGCAACATATTGCTGCCTCCTCCTAAAAGGAAAACACTCGGATGCACCGGGTTGGCCAGCAACTGTTGTAAGCTATCGATATCTTTTATATGCACAAAGTAGCGTGCCTTAACATCTATCCCAAAGGTGTTGAAGTTTTTTAAGGAGCTATTTTCTTGGATATCGATCAATTTGGATACTGCTTCAGTGCTTCTTTAAGTATGGTAACGGCTTTTATTAGGCTTTCCTTGTTCAGGACATAAGCGATTCGCACCTGATTCTTCCCAACTCCTGGGCTAGAATAGAAACCAGCAGCCGGAGCCACCATCACGGTTTCTCCATCTACATCGAAAGATTCTAACAACCACTGAGCAAAGGCATCACTGTCTTTTACCGGAAGTTGAACAATACAGTAGAAAGCTCCTTTTGGGACACCTACTTGTACCCCAGGAATCTCCCGCAAATGCGCAACAAGAGTGTCACGACGATCTTTATATTCTTCTATAACGTCGTCAAAATAACTTTGTGGGGTTTCCAAGGCCGCTTCGCTAGCAATTTGAGCAAAGGTCGGTGGACTAAGGCGGGCCTGGGCAAATTTCATGGCTGTGGCGATTACCTGAGGGTTCTTGGAAACCAAACACCCAATCCGGGCACCACACATGCTATAGCGCTTACTGACAGAATCGATAATAATGGCATGTTGGTCTAAGCCCGCTTCTTGTAAAACCGAATAATGTTTTAAACCATCGTAGGTAAATTCTCTATATACTTCATCCGCCACCAAAAAGAGGTCGTGCTTCTTTACGATTTCGGCCAAGGTTTGTATCTCTTCTTTAGAATAAAGATAGCCTGTAGGGTTTCCAGGGTTACAGATTAAAATGGCCTTGGTTTTTGGACTGATCAGTTTTTCGAATTCCGAAATAGGAGGTAAAGCGAAATTATCCTCGATCTTGGAGTTTACCGGCACTATTTTTACTCCTGAAGCCGTTGCAAACCCATTGTAGTTGGCGTAGAACGGTTCTGGGATAATTACCTCATCTCCGGCGTCGCAGATACTTCCCATAGCAAAAAGCAGGGCTTCACTTCCTCCGGTGGTCACAATCATATCTTCTGCCGAAACAGGAATGTCTTGACGTTGGTAATAGGCCGCTATTTTTTCGCGATAGGTGTCAGAGCCTTCACTTCGCGAGTAGGCCAATACCTTAACCCCATGATTGGCAACAGCCTCCATGGCTTGTTTGGGAGATTCGATGTCCGGTTGCCCAATATTTAGATGATAAATGTGCTTATTGGCTTTTCTAGCCTTTTCTGCAAAGGGTACTAGTTTTCGGATGGGGGATTCGGGCATTTTAAGGCCCTTATCAGATATCGTCGGCATGATTCAATTTATTAGACAACAAAATTGCGAAATATTTATTAAAATAGATTGTAGAACGGCTGTTTTAAACGTTTTTTTATATCTTCTTAGGAATATGTCCGATCGGTCGTTTTCAAAGCTGAAATCTCTGATTCTGGCTTGCTTTCTTGGGCTAGTATCCATTTTGCAGGCTCAGGACGGCTTTATCTTAGCAGAAGGTAAGACCAAGTCTCGTGTTCCATTCGAATTAGTGAATAATTTGGTGGTCATTCCTATAGAGGTAAATGGTAAGGAATTGTCGTTTTTATTGGATACGGGTGTCAATTATACGTTGCTCTTTAGCTTGTCCAACACAGATTCTCTAGAGATTAACAATGTATCTCCGGTAAAAATCAAAGGCTTAGGTGGAGGAGGCGATATTCAGGCATTAAAAAGTTTAAACAACGAAGTTCGAATCGGAGATGCTACAGACAAGGACCACACCATTTTTGTAATTTTTGACCAGCGCATCAATTTTTCCCCCCGAATGGGAATCCCTGTACACGGGGTAATCGGCTACGATTTTTTTAAACAATTTGTGGTGAAGACCGAGTACAAGTCGGAACTGCTCACCTTTTACGACCCAGAAAGTTATGGGGAAAAAGCCTGCCGCTCTTGTGCCGAGTTCGACCTGAGGATGTATCAGGGCAAACCCTATGTAACACTCTTGGCAGGAACTGCTCATGAGACACAGAATGTTACCCTCTTGGTGGATTCTGGGGCTAGTGATGCCTTGTGGCTGTTCGACGAAGCCATTGGCGTAAAAGAAGACCCTCCCAATTATTTCGAAGACTTTTTAGGCCTCGGCCTTAGCGGTGGCGTGTTTGGGAAGCGGTCGAAATTGCCATTTATAGATTTGGGCAAATACCGTTTAAAACGGGTTAATGTTTCCTATCCGGACAGTTTGGCGTTAAAAAATCTAGCAACATTCAAAGGGCGAAACGGAACTTTAGGAAGTGATATTTTAAGACGGTTTACAGTCACCATCGACTATCGCAGCAGGAAGATGTATCTAAAGAAGAACCGCTTTTTTGGCGAGCCATTCCATTACAATATGGCGGGAATTACCCTAGAGCACGACGGAGTGATCCCCGTGAAAGATGTTGTAGAAGGTACAGGTAGGACCTTTAAATTGGATGACAATAATGCAGCAGACGCCACATCGGGTGGGGTTCGAATTAGTATAGCTCCGGTCTTTAAGTTTTTTCTGGCACCGAAATTTGTAGTTGCTGAGGTTAGAGAAGGCTCTCCGGCGTACGAAGCCGGAATTCGGCAAGGTGATGAGGTCACGCAAATCAACAATCAACCGGCCTATAGGTATTCATTGGCCGATGTGGCCGAGTTGTTTTCTTCTAAGGCGGGCCGTAAAGTGCTTATCGAAATCGATCGGGAAGGCAACAAAATGAAGAAAAAGCTAATCTTAAAAGAAGTACTATAAAAAAAGCCGCCCAAAAGGCGGCTCTGTCTTAACAATATTGTTTTGTTATTTGGTCTTTTCCATGTCTTTAGCCGGAGCCAAGACTTCTCCCTTAATCTTAAGGGCCTTAACCGGCTCGGCGGCATTGGAGTAAACAGTTATAGTCTTACGAATTTTACCAACTCGTTTAGTGTCATATTTTACTTCGATCGTACTGGTCGCCCCTGGAGCCACAGGCCCATCAGGTTTTTTAGGCACCGTACAACCACAGCTCGATTTTACGTCGGAAATAATCAGGTCTGCATCGCCTGTATTGGTGAATGTAAATACACGCACCCCGTCGCTTCCTTTGTCGATTTGTCCATAATCTATGGTCTCTGCTTCAAAGGACATTTTGGCTTGAGAATGAGCGGCTACGCTTACTAAAGCCATTACTGCGATAAGGAGTAATTTTTTCATATTTTTTTGATTTAAGGTGTACTAAAGTAGCTAACTTTTATCCAACCTGCAAAATAACTTGTTCTCTTTTATAATCTTGCAGATATACCTACTTTTGCACATCAGATTTCAAAAATCAGACCAAAAATGGCCCTGGCAGCAAAATATCAGTCACAAAGTATTGAAGATAAGTGGTATGCCTACTGGATGGAGCATGGATATTTCCATAGTGAAGTAGACGAGCGAACTCCATACACCATTGTTATACCGCCTCCAAACGTGACCGGTGTACTGCACATGGGACATATGCTCAACAACACCTTACAGGACGTCTTAATTCGACGTGCACGTTTAAGAGGATTTAACGCCTGTTGGGTGCCAGGTACGGACCATGCATCGATTGCTACGGAAGCCAAAGTGGTAAACAAACTAAAGCAAGAGGGGATCGATAAGGCAGACCTGAGTCGCGAAGAATTTCTAGAACATGCTTGGGAGTGGACACATAAACACGGAGGAATCATCCTAGAACAACTTAAAAAACTCGGGGCGTCCTGCGATTGGGACCGCACCAAGTTTACTATGGATGATGATATGTCAGCTTCTGTGATAAAGGTGTTTGTCGACCTTTATAAAAAAGGGAATATCTACCGTGGTTATCGAATGGTAAATTGGGACCCAGAAGCTCAAACCACCCTAAGCGATGAAGAAGTAATCTATCAAGAAAAACAGGGCAATCTGTATTATTTAGATTATAAAGTAGTCGGTTCTGATGAGGTGGTAACCATTGCCACTACGCGTCCAGAGACTATTTTGGGAGATACCGCTGTTTGTATTAACCCAGCCGATGAACGCTATACGCATCTAAAAGGGAAGCATGTAATCGTACCGATTTGCAATCGTGAAATCCCGATTATCGAAGACGAGTATGTAACCATGGAGTTCGGAACAGGCTGCCTAAAGGTGACCCCGGCACACGACGAGAATGACAAGGTTTTAGGCGAAAAACACCACCTAGAGGTAATCGACATCCTTAACGATGATGGTAGCCTAAACGCTTTTGGTATGCATTACCAAGGGCAAGATCGTTTTGATGCCCGTAAGGCCATCGTAAAAGAATTGAAGGAGCTAGAAGTGATCTCCAAGATCGAACAGCACCTAAATAAAGTAGGAACCAGCGAGCGTACCGGTGCGGTTATCGAACCTAAGCTAAGCGACCAGTGGTTCTTAAAGATGAAAGAATTGGCCCAACCTGCACTCGATTCTGTTTTAGAGAAGGATGTAAAGTTGGTTCCGGAAAAATTCATCAATACCTACCGCCATTGGATGGAGAATGTTCGCGATTGGAACATCAGCCGACAACTTTGGTGGGGACAGCAAATCCCTGCCTACTATTATGGCCCAGGTAAAGAAGACTTTGTAGTAGCAGAGACGGCCGATGAGGCGCTTGCTATGGCCAAGGAAGCTATTGGTAATAATGCCTTACAGGCTAACGATCTTACTCAGGACAAAGACGTATTAGATACTTGGTTCTCTTCTTGGTTATGGCCTATATCTGTTTTTAACGGGATACTGGAGCCAGACAATTCAGAGATCGATTATTACTACCCGACCAACGATTTGGTCACCGCCCCAGAGATTTTGTTCTTCTGGGTAGCCAGAATGATCATTGCTGGTTACGAGTATCGCGATCAACGCCCCTTCGAAAATGTCTATTTAACCGGAATTGTTCGCGATAAGCAACGTCGAAAGATGAGTAAGTCTTTAGGTAACTCGCCAGATCCGATAGATCTGATGAACACTTATGGTGCCGACGGCGTTCGAGTAGGAATGTTGCTTAGTTCTCCTGCCGGGAATGACCTGATGTTCGACGAGGACCTTTGTAAGCAGGGAAGTGGCTTTGTTAATAAGATATGGAATGCCTACCGTCTAATCGATGGTTGGGAAATTGCAGAAGATCGAGCCGCGTCAGAGACTGATAAGGTTGCTATAGAATGGTATAAAAACCGATTCCAGCAGGCTTTGGTAGAATTGGACGATCATTACAGCAAATACCGTTTATCTGATGCCTTGATGACCAGCTATAAACTGGTATGGGACGATTTTTGCTCTTGGTTACTAGAGATGGTTAAACCAGCCTATGGCCAGCCAATTGCCAGACCTACCTTCGATGCTGTGATCGAAATCCTAGAGGATAACTTGCGTATCCTTCATCCGTTTATTCCTTTTGTTACTGAAGAGATTTGGCAGCATATCAGTGAACGAACTCCACAAGATGCACTTATCGTAAGTAATTGGCCACAGGCCGTTTCTTTTGATAAAGAGCTTATCTCCGAGTTTAACTTTGCCGCCGAAGTGATTTCTGGTATACGAACCATTCGAAAGCAAAAAAACATCGCTTATAAAGAGCAAATCGCCCTTTCGATGATCGATTCGGAAAAGCAAAGCAATCGTTTTGGTGCTGTAATCGAAAAGCTGACCAATCTAATTGGTATAACTGAAGTAGAAGCTGCTCCGGAAGGTGCATTGAGCTTTCGCGTCAAGTCCAATGAATATTTTGTGCCTATGGCAGGAAATATAGACGTGGATGCAGAAATCGAAAAACTTCAGGAAGAGCTAAAGTATGCTGAAGGTTTTCTGAGAAGTGTTCAGGGGAAATTGAAAAATGAGCGCTTTGTAAACAATGCTCCAGCGCAAGTTGTGGCCAACGAACGCAGTAAGGAGGCAGATGCTCTTGCAAAAATCGAAACGCTGAAGTCTAGCTTAGCGAGCCTACAATAATTACTTTCTGTATAAAAAATATTGATTGACCGTATCGACGTATTTGGCCTTAGCCTCGTCCTGAGTCATGCCTTTAGATTGGAATAACGCATTGGTTTTAAAGGCATTGATAAGAGGTGTTCGGCTTCCCGGGGAGGTTTGGTCGTCTGTAGCTACTTTGTAATAAGCGTATAGCTTTAAAAGGACATCTGCCGGAAAGGGGTCGGTATGCGCATTGATGCTATCCACAGCTTTGTTAAAGGCGATATCCAATTCTTTAGTGTCCATATCATTTACTGGCTAGCACGCTGAGGCCACCACTTACTTTTTGATTTAATGAGACGTCAACTTTGGCGTCCAACGGGAGGTAGACGTCCACCCGAGATCCAAATTTAATAAATCCACTGTCATCGGTTTGCGCAACCTCTTGACCCTCTTTTGCATAATTTACGATTCTCTTGGCCAAAGCTCCGGCTATCTGCCTGTGTAGAATAGGTCCAAAATCGCTGCTTTCTACTACCACGGTTGTTCGCTCGTTTTCTTCGCTTGCCTTAGGGTGCCAAGCCACTAAGTACTTTCCGGGATGGTATTTGCTGTATGTTACTTTCCCTCCAGCTGGGTATCGGGTCACATGCACGTTAAGCGGTGACATAAACACAGAGATCATCAGGCGCTTGTCCTGGAAGTATTCCTTCTCGAATACTTCTTCGATCACAACCACCTTCCCATCTACCGGCGACAAAATTTGCTTGTCATTAGGTCGATAGTTGCGTTTCGGGTTTCTAAAAAACTGTAAAATCAGCACCAATAGAACGATTAGCGTAAGCAATAAGCCCATCCGAAGCCATTCTAATTGTACAAAATGATTGACTACCAAAGCGAGTACTACGACGATAGCAAAGGTAAAAATGATGATTTTATGTCCTTCTTTATGAAACATGTTCTGCCAATTCCAAGAATAAATAAATAAAAGGGCTCGTATAGATGATACTATCCAAACGGTCGTAAATCCCGCCATGCCCAGGCATAATGGTGCCGCTGTCTTTTACACCGGCATTTCGCTTAAATTTAGATTGGATCAGGTCACCAAAAGTGCCTAGAACCGATATCATAACGGCCAACAACAACCAGATAGATAAGCTATATAATTCTGTATAGTTAAAGATAACAATTGAAGCCAACATGCTACCTACAAGTCCGCCGACAAACCCCTCTATGGTCTTTTTTGGAGAAATCCGCTCCAATAGCTTGTGGCGTCCCATACTTTTCCCAATTAAGTAGGCGAAACTGTCGTTCGCCCATATTAAAATAAATACCCCGATTATTGGTCTTGGATCGAATTGACCACCAACGCTAAAGGGGATAAGCGCAAGCATAACGAAGCCACCGATCAGGTAGAAGCAGAGCACTACATATTTTATCCATAAAGCGTCCAACTGTGCTTTAGGGTTTAAAACTTCTTTTAGCAGGTACAGATTAACGGCAATACACAAGATGGCGTAAAGCATGATCCATTTGGGATGAATGGGGTCATAGGCCGTGATATACATCAATACAATAAGGAGTAAGTAGGGGAGCAGTTGCTTTAGGTTGACCAGTTTTTGAAACTCGTAAATGGTAATAAGACCTAGTACCAAAACCAATCCAATAAACCATTGCGGAGCGGCGTACATGGCCATAATGATGATCGAGACGTAGAGCAATCCCGATAAGGCACGTACAATGAGTTCCTTCATATTACAGGTCTTCCAAGAGCAGCAAATATAGGTTTTTTGTGCTACTTCCGTAACTCATAAAGTCCTTTTCCTTGTTGCTTTCGAAGTCTTGAACAGTAGTAATGTTGCTGGGGATGTTGGCCCTAGAGGTGTTTTTGATAATCCGCATCCCTTCGCTGATGTTGTCCACCAATTTGCTTGTGGTAGCGAAGATTACGAGGTTGGCTGGCAACTCGTTGAGTTTCTTTTCCTTTATTTGGTTAGAAGATAACAAGATAGAACCGTTGTTTGCAATCAACGATTCACACTCTATCAATGCGAATGATGCTTGTTCGCTGGTAGAAAATTTTAGGCCATAACCATCGAATTCATCTTTGAGTTGTTCCGAAAAACAGAAGACCTCTTTCTCGAACCAATTGTTCTCTTGTAAGATATTATCGAAAGCCTCTTTGATTTCTTCCCAATTCTCGCAGTAGAGAAATTTACCGCCATTTTTGTTGAAGTTATAGGTAAACTTCTCGTCTATGGGCATTTTTTCTTCTGGGAAATACTTGCTGTGATCCGCCGGTTGAAGCGGTTCTTCGCTACTTTTGTTCCCTTTTAGAAATCTTTTGAACAGACTCATAATCCGGTGTGGAGGCCTATAGGTTAATTACCAAATATATGAAATCTACCGAGATAAAGTGTTAGGATTTTTTTAAAGTTCCTACAACAAAACAGCGACTTATCGTCGTTTTTAGGGCGTCGCTACAGTAGGTTCAGAATCAGTAGATTCTGACGGCTCATCTGCAGGGTCTGCTGGCTTGTCGAACGGACGTTTACCAAAAATTCGTTCTAGACTTTCCTTAAAGATTACTTCTTTCTCTAACAACTCGTCTGCCAATTCGGTGAGTTTGTCTTTATGCTGCTTCAACAATTCGATGGCTCGCTGATATTGTGCTTCGATTATGTTAGAGATTTCCTTGTCAATCTTCTCGGCTGTCTTCTCGCTATAAGGTTTGGTAAAACCATATTCAGATTGTCCAGAAGAATCGTAATAAGTAAGGTTTCCAACCTCGTCGTTAAGCCCGTAAATGGTTACCATGGCACGCGCTTGTTTGGTAACCTTCTCCAAATCGCTCAAGGCGCCGGTGGAGATCTTGTCGAAGATTACTTTCTCTGCGGCACGACCACCCATAGTGGCGCACATCTCGTCTAGCATCTGTTCTGGACGAACGATTAGACGCTCTTCTGGGAGATACCAGGCAGCTCCTAAAGACTGTCCTCTTGGTACGATGGTCACCTTTACCAATGGTGCGGCATGCTCTAGCATCCAACTTACTGTCGCGTGGCCTGCTTCGTGTATGGCAATGGCACGTTTTTCGTCGGCGGTAATTATTTTATTCTTCTTTTCTAAACCTCCTACGATACGATCTACGGCATCCAAGAAGTCTTGTTTTCCAACGGCTTTCTTTTCCTTTCTGGCTGCTATTAGCGCCGCTTCGTTACAAACATTGGCGATGTCTGCACCCGAAAAACCAGGCGTTTGTTTGGCCAAAAAGTCTGTGTCTAAACTTTCATCCTTTTTTAGAGGTGCTAAGTGGACTTCAAAGATTTCCTTTCGCTCTCGAACATCGGGCAAGTCCACATAAATCTGTCGATCGAATCGACCAGCACGCATCAAGGCTTTATCCAGAATGTCTGCTCTGTTTGTGGCGGCTACTACGATAACGTTGGTATTCGTTCCAAAGCCATCCATCTCTGTCAAGAGCTGGTTTAAGGTATTTTCGCGCTCGTCGTTAGAACCAGAAAAGTTGTTCTTTCCTCTTGCACGTCCTATGGCATCGATTTCGTCGATAAAGATGATAGACGGCGATTTTTCTTTGGCTTGCTTAAAAAGGTCGCGAACCCGTGAGGCTCCAACCCCTACAAACATCTCTACAAAATCCGATCCGGATAGAGAAAAGAAAGGCACTTTGGCCTCTCCAGCAACAGCTTTAGCCAATAGGGTTTTACCGGTTCCTGGAGGTCCTACTAGCAGCGCTCCTTTTGGAATTTTCCCGCCAAGGGAAGTATATTTCTCTGGGTTCTTTAAAAAGTCGACGATCTCTTGTACTTCTTCTTTGGCACCTTCCAATCCGGCCACATCCTTAAACGAAGTCTTTACTTCGGTGTTTTGGTCGAAGAGCTTAGCTTTAGATTTACCGATGTTAAAGATTTGACCTCCGGCACCTCCAGCTCCTCCCGAAGACATTCGTCGCATGATAAAGATCCAAATCCCTATGATGATTACAAAGGGCAGCAGTGTGAGCACTAATTCGCCCCACATATTAGAGTTGGTATCCCACTCTATAGCGGTGCTGAGGTTTTCTTCTTCCTTGATTTGCTTGATGCTGTTCTCAAAGTTTTGAAGGTCTCCAAACTCAAACTCGTAAAATGGGTCCGAGGCATTTGGCTTGATAAGCGCACTGCTTACCTTATCTGCATGGATAGATTTTTCTCTGGCAGAAGCGGTAAGATAGACTTTAGCCGTTTTTTTGTTGATGATTTGGATGCGCTCCACATCACCATCGGCCAAAAATTCTTCGAATTCGGCCTGAGTGGTTTTGGCCGGTTGCGATAAGCTCGAACCGCCAAAAAAGTTGAACCCGATAAACAGCACAAAGATCGCTATGTAGATCCAGTATGCATTAAACTTGGGTTTTTTAATTTCGGGTTTATTATTTTCGTTCGCCATAAGGCTGTTTTGGGTTTAACTGGGTTAAATGGTCACGGTCTTTGCGTCGCCCCACAGGCTTTCGATGTCGTAGAATTCGCGGGTGTGTTTCTGAAAAACATGAACTACTACATGAACGAAGTCCATCAGGACCCATTCGGCATTATCACTTCCCTCTATATGCCATGGCTTTTCGTGGAGCGCCTTACTCACGGTTTTTTGTATCGAATTGACGATGGCATTGACCTGGGTGTTTGAAGTTCCAGTACTGATGATGAAGTAATCACAAACCGTATTCTCTATCTCCCTCAAGTCCAAGATTTGTATGTCCTGACCTTTGATCTCTTCTATGCCTTTTACGATCTCTGCGATTAAGAGGTCTGTAGGTACTTCTTTACTTATCATTCAGTATTTTTATTTTAACAAATTTATTACTTTTTTGTTTCTTAGGCCTTTGGCCTTTTGGAACATTAACAGAAAATTAATTCCCTTGAAAATAATCAAACTTAGTGCCACAGCATCTACCAATGACCACCTTTTGGAACTCACGCGTAAGGAGTACCCCCAGGAGGCTATTTTGGTCTATACCACAAAGCAAACCAATGGGCGTGGCCAACTAGGTGCGCAATGGTATGGAGAAGCTGGCAAAAGCCTTGCTATGAGTCTGTTTTGGCCATTTGAGAGCATGAGTGCAGATATGCTTCCTGCACTGGGATGGAGCCTTTCCTTGGCTGTTAAAGAGGTGTTGGAGGAACAGCTGTCATCTGGTGTACTATTAAAATGGCCTAACGACATTATGGCAGATGGCCGTAAACTCGGTGGCATGTTGGTCGAATCCCAATTGAGAGGAAAGCACCTCCGATCTGTTGTTGTCGGATTGGGATTGAACATCAACAATACCCATTTCCCCAAAGATCTTAGGGCGGTTTCACTTAAACAGCTTAGTGGAAAAGAACACGATTTGGAGGCGATTTGCCTTGTGCTGGCAGAAAAAATGTGTGCTGCCATGGAATCTCTAACTGCTCAATCTGGGCAGCGTTTATTAGAACGTTATCAGGAAGCCCAATATGGACAAGGTCAATGGCGTACGTTTGAAACCCCTAGCGGACAGCGTTTCGAGGCCATTATAGCAGGGATCACGCCAAAGGGCCTATTGATTTTAAGGGACAGGAAAAATGTCTATACCAACTACGATTTGAAGGAAATTCGTTATTGCTTTTAAAGCTTCTCTAGCTGGGCGCTTAGCGTCTCTAAAAATTTGGTGATGGGGCCTTTAATCATCATGGCCATCATCGGGTTGAAGCTTCCAGAAAAAACCAATTCTACTTCGCTCTTTTCTGCTTCTAACTCCTCGAAGTTTCCGGTCAGGTTAAATGGAATCTTATCGCTTATGGCACCTAGAGTTACCTGGTTTGGAGGGTTCATCTCTTTTACTTCCAATGCGATGTCTGGCATACCTTTAAGAGCGAACACAAAGGCATCTTTTCTCAGCACCTCGAACTTGGCGATATTTTCTGGCATCAAGCCTTCAAAGTTGGAAACATCGCTTAAAAATTCACACAACTCTTGAGCAGATTTGCCAACGGTTACTTTTCTACTTTTTAATTCCATAGCTATTGTTAGGAAACAGGCTGCCCCCATTCCGAAGGGTTCAATCGCCATTCGGCGAGCGTCGCTGCTTCTTTATTTGTAATGTATTGTGCTAGTTCGGCCTGCTTCAAAAGGTGTTGGTAATCGCTAAGGGTATGCAAATCTACCTTGGCTTGCTTAAAGTTTTCTTCAGCAAGCTCGAAACCATAGGTGAAAATGGCCATCATGCCTTTTACTTGGGCACCAGCTTCACGCAAGGCTTCCACAGCCATCAAACTGCTCTTTCCTGTAGAGATTAAGTCTTCTATCACTACCACAGATTGGTTTTCGCTTAAAAGGCCTTCTATTTTGTTTTGCCTTCCGTGCTTCTTGGCTTCGGGCCGTACATAGCAAAAAGGAAGATTAAGCGCTTCGGCCACCAACATCCCAATACCGATGGCTCCTGTCGCCACGCCAGCGATTACATCTGGCTTCCCGTATAGCGTCTCTATCTGGTTGGCCATCTGTTCCCGTAGAAAAGTTCGGATTACGGGATAGGATAAAGTGATGCGGTTATCGCAATAGATAGGAGATTGCCATCCCGAAGCCCATGTAAAAGGGGCTTGTGGTTGTAATTTTATTGCATTAATTTGCAATAATAATTCAGCTGTTTTTTGGGCTGTATTCGTGTTTAAAACCATACTGCAAATGTATAAAGTTTTTGTCAAAGACGTACCCATCATTTTATCTACAGAGAAAAAAATTGGGAAGCAGTATACATCTATTCCTCTAAAGCTTGCCCGCTTTAAAAAGATCATCAAAAAGATCAACGATGGCAAGCTTATTTATGTCAATCTATATCATAAAAATGAGGAGAAGTTAGAGAAGTTCTTAAAGAAAAAATTGCCACTAGTGGAAGCCGCGGGTGGCATGGTCTATAATAAGCGAAAAGAGATCTTATTTATCTACAGAAATGCCCGCTGGGATTTGCCCAAAGGCCATGTAGAGAAAAACGAAAGTTATCAGCAGGCGGCTATCAGGGAGGTAGAAGAAGAGACCGGAGTTAAAGATTTGGAGGTAACTAGATTTATCGCCAAAACCTATCATGTGTTTCAACGCAATGGGAAGTTTAAGCTAAAGGCCACTTATTGGTACCAAATGTATTCCGAGTACGAAGGCGAATTAGCGCCACAAAAAAAGGAGGGTATCAAGAAGGCTAAATGGAAAAATTTTGAACAGTCCCAAAAGGCCTTAAGAGACTCTTACGAAAACATAAAATTGTTATTCCCAAAAGAATACTTAACCACCCACCCGAACGATCGGGTAGCGGAGGTGTGAGCGCTCATAATTTTCGGAACGCTTGTGTAACCAATCTAATTGTGCATACCAATTTGCGGCAAAGTCGGGTTCTGCGGCCTTTTTGGTTGCAAATTCTCTAGCCAACTCAGCATCATTCTTTAGGAGCTCCATGGCTTTGTCTTCCCATACATAAGGACTAAAACCTTCTTTTTGTTGTAAGATGGTATCGAAATAATTCCAGTTAAAAAAAGAATCGGTTGCTTCTGGTTCTAGAGTCTCTAGCAGATAGCGGACACCATCCTGTTGAGTGGATACCCAGTAAGAGCCGGCAGGAATTAATGCCTGCTCTTTGCTGATCCGCACTTTGGTGTTGTAATGCGGCATATGTCCTTCGTAGGCACGACTGTAAGTTTCGAAACTATCGATATGGTAAACCGAAACCATCATCAGGCTATCTTTTTCCAACTCGTTAAACTGGATTTCATTTTCCATTAAACGGTCCATTATCTGCCATTGCCCGTGGGGTATGACGTACGCATCAGGGATGGTCACCCAAGAAGCTCCTTTGTAATGGTCGTTAAACTTTACCGGCCGTGTAAATGGTTGGTCTCGATGATATTTTAGCCGTTCTGCTCCAGTCAATTCACTGGCCTCCATGGTTCCTTCATAACCTTTAAAGTTAAAGCTGCGACTATTAGCGGTATCCACTTCCCAAGTTACCGGATAAAGGTCTCCTGCCTTGTTTCGCAATTTGGCGTTAGCTCTTAGGTTAGCGATTTCGTTTACGCGACTATCCGCGATGTCTATCATGCTGCGCATCAACTCGTAGGTCCCCATTACGCGTTGGTCGTAGGGTTTTAGCATATGGGTTTCTACCATCATTCCTATGCTGTTAAATAGGGTGGTATAACCGCTAGAGTAGCGCGGGTAATCCATAAACTGATTCCAACCCGGTTCCGGAACGCGATTAAATACATTGACGTAAGGGGTTATGTCCCAATCTTTAGCGGCCAGCGAATCCTCTAAGGCCGGCATAATGGTATCGTGCATATAATCGCCCAATTCGCCACCCAATTTGTTGTGTTGGGTGAAGAGGTGCGTCAAGACATATTGATAATCTGCCCCGTTGCTTACATGGTTGTCTATAAAAAGGTCTGGGTTTAACCGGTGAAATATTTCGGCAAAACTTCGCGCATTGCGCGTATCGGCTTTGATAAAATCGCGATTTAGGTCGTAATTACGGGCGTTCCCTCTAAAACCATGTTCTTTCGGGCCATTCTGGTTGGTACGAGTGCCGCTGTTTCTGTTTAAGGCCCCACCTACATTATATACTGGGATAACCGCCAACAAAACATTTTCGGGGACCTTTATTGTTCCAATTGCCAAATCACGCATGAGCATCATGCTGGCATCGATCCCATCGCTCTCACCAGGATGTATACCGTTGTTGATAAGCATGGTTAGCATACCTTCTGGCTTTTCGAAGGGTGTTATCGAAGCATCCGCTGCATAAGTCACCAAGTGCAAGGGCTGTCCGCTATCTGTTGGACCCATCTCGTGGATAGTGATTTGCGAAAATTCTTCCGCAAGGCCCGTATAATAATATATTACCTCTGGATATGTTGGGGTCTCTGTGCCCCCAGAGGCTTCGAAATGCGTGGTCCAGTCTGTGTTAGAGGGAGTGGATTCTTCCTTGCATCCGTGCAAAAACAAGGCGATTACAACGAGACAGATTGCAGCTTTTTTCATAAAACGATGGTTTACACAAATATAGTTCAATCTGCAAAGTTCCTCGATTAATACTGCCTTTTTCAACTTCCGTCGATTCATCAACAAAGACTATTTTAAGATTTTCTAACATATTTAATCCACCTGCTTTCTTATATTTGTCCAAAAGCCTCTCATGAAGAACCTATCCCTACTCGCCCTTGCGCTAAGCGCTACCTTTTCTTTTGGGCAGTCTTTTTCGCCAGATTCAACTCCTGCAGAAGCTGGTCCGGCGGTAGAAATTCCCCAACGTGAAGGAACCCTTACTTTATCTCAATCTGTAGATCCCTACACCATCGATACTGGTGGCGTAGCCTGCTGGAATAATGTTAGTTTTGAATACAGAGACAATGCCTTTGCCCGGACTTACGACTTGGCCGGAGACTTTGGTATTAATGAAGATTTTTTAATCAATGCAGTAGAGTGGGGGCAAGGGACCGGAGACGATGGGAAGGTGCTAACCATTTCTATTTATATAGTCGACTCTGAAGTGCTTTCCATAGCCAACTTCGAGTTGGTGAACCTAGTAACCCACACAATTTCTTCCGACGACAATATGAGTCTGGTCACAACGCCTATCACAGCAGGAATTCCTGCTGGCTCACTGGTTGCAGTAGAGGTATTTGCTCCAGACGAAGGCCCAGTACCTGAAATTCGCTTTTTCCCCGGATTTAATCTATCTGGACAAAATAAAATTGCTTGGATAAAAAGTGATGGTACGGGGACTGGTGGTCAGTACGAAGGTTGCGGAATTCCGTGGACGGACTCCAACACCATTGTTCCGGACCCACAAGAATATGTCATCAATTTAGTCGGTCAGGAAACGACCCTTGGTGTTACAGACTATCTGGCTCAACTAATAAAGGTTTATCCCAACCCAACTGCACAACAGCTAAGAATAGACATTCCATCCCACGTAGCGGTACAGGACATGGGCCTGTACGATATTCGAGGAATCCGACTGGATCTACCTGTAACTAGTGGAAGCATGGACCTTTCTGCTTTGCAAAATGGTTTGTATTTATTAAAAGTAGAAACACCATACGGTACCTCCACCAAGAGAATAGTAAAGCAGTAATAAGAGTTTACACAATAAAAAAGCCTCGGATTTCCGAGGCTTTTTTTATATGATCTTTCTTCGATTATCCATTCATGGATACCAAGAATTCTTCGTTGTTTCGGGTTTTCTTGATGCGATCGTTGATAAATTCCATCGCTTCTACCGGATTCATATCGGCTAGGTATTTTCTCATTACCCACATACGCTGAAGCACTTTCTCGTCCAACAAGATGTCGTCTCTTCGAGTAGAAGAAGACGTCAGGTCGATGGCTGGGAAAATACGACGGTTGGAGATCTTACGATCCAACTGAAGCTCCATATTACCAGTTCCTTTAAATTCTTCGAAGATCACTTCGTCCATCTTAGAACCAGTCTCTGTTAATGCGGTAGCGATGATACTAAGCGAACCACCGTTTTCGATATTACGAGCAGCTCCAAAGAATCGCTTGGGTTTATGCAAGGCGTTAGCATCTACACCCCCACTAAGTATTTTACCACTGGCGGGTTGTACAGTGTTGTACGCACGCGCTAATCTGGTGATGGAATCCAACAGGATTACTACATCATGACCACACTCTACCAGGCGTTTTGCCTTTTCGATTACGATATTCGCGATACGAACGTGCTCCGAGGCCTCCTTGTCGAAGGTAGAAGCAACGACTTCGCCATTCACATTACGCTGCATGTCTGTAACCTCTTCCGGACGTTCATCGATCAATAAGATGATCTGATAAACTTCAGGGTGATTGGCAGCAATGCCATTGGCGATATCTTTAAGGAGCATTGTCTTACCCGTTTTAGGCTGTGCCACGATCATCCCACGCTGTCCTTTCCCGATAGGGGAGAACAAGTCGATGATACGGGTAGAGATGTTTCCTTGACGCTCTGCGATATTAAATTTTTCTTCCGGAAACAATGGAGTTAGGTGCTCGAAAGAAACACGGTCTCTTACCACATTAGGGTTAAGCCCGTTGATTTTGTTCACCTTGATTAAGGGAAAATACTTTTCTCCTTCTTTTGGTGGACGAACCTCTCCTAATACGGTGTCCCCAGTTTTTAATCCGAATAGACGGATCTGAGATTGGGAAACATAGATGTCATCCGGAGAAGACAAATAGTTGTAATCGCTAGAACGCAAAAATCCATAACCATCAGACATGATATCCAGAACCCCTTCGCTTTCGATGATTCCATCGAATTCAAAATCGGGTTCGCGGTAGCGGTTACGGTTGTCTTTGTTGCCGTTTTTGTTACCCTTGTCTTGTCGTTGATTGTTTTGCTTTCCGCCGCGTTTGTCGTTTTGGCGATTGTTGTCCTGCCTAGCAGGCGCATCCTTATTTTGTTTATCACCTCCATCGTTCTTTGCAGAATCGGCTTGTGGCTTACGACTGCCTCGGTTATCCTGACGCTGGTTTTTACGACCGTCGTTTGGTTTTTGCTCCTTTCGACCATCGTTCTTCTGTTGGCGGGGATTGCGATCACGGGTGTTTTTGGCCGGAGCCTTTTCTCCTTCAGGAGTCTCCTTTTCTGGAGCCTTTTCCTGTTTAGGGGCTTCCTTGGCCGGTGCCGGTTTAGGTTCGGTGACCTTTTGTTCTGTTGCAACTGCTTTTACAGCAGCTGGGTTGCTAGCCTGGTAGTCCAAGATTTGGTACACCAGGTCTAATTTTTTTAAACTTCGGTATTTAGGAACACTCAAAGTTTTAGCTAATTCCTGAAGCTCAGGTAATTTCTTAGCTTTTAGTTCTGAAATTTCAAACATTATATAGTTAAATGAATTATCTAGGGGTTTCGGCGGTAAGACGCCTAAGAAAAAATAGTTGAAAAATAAGTTGAAGACTAAGTAACCGCTGTTGAATGGGTTACGAATTGTTAATGCAATAATACAACAATAATTTAAAAGTCATCCGTTAAAATATAAAAGAAACGCTATTTTTGCAGTCGAATCGAAAGTTTCAGCATGCTACAAAGAATCCAAACAGTGTACATGATCGCGGCGATTCTAAGCACCGCAGCATTGTATTTTTGGTTTCCAGATTTTGGAGATGAAGAAGGGAGCACGCTTTTCGATAAAAATGGAGCAGGGGCCCTGGCCATGATGGCTGGGATTGTACTGCTAACGTTTATTGCCATATTGAATTATAACAAGCGACAGCTACAATTTGTGCTTAATCGCTTGTCGATCTTATTAAACTTTGTATTACTGGGAGTTTTCGTATATCGATCACTAAATCTACCCGGAGAGACTTTGGTCTCGGAGAAGGGTATTGGGATGCTACTTCCCGTCATTTCTATCGTTTTTTTAGTGCTGGCCAACAAGGCCATCAAAAGGGACGAGGATCTCGTAAAATCTGTAGATCGGCTACGCTAAAACTAGACTTAGTATATTAGTGCAAGACCCTCGAAATATGCCATTTTCGAGGGTTTTTTTATTTTCTGGGATATTCTATTACTTCCAAATTCTTGATTTGTCCATTATCCAAAACAAATCTAAGCATAGTACGCACTTTGTGGAAGCCGTGAATCCCTATGGCACCTGGGTTCATGTGTATGAGGTTCAATTTTTTATCGGGCATCACTTTTAGGATGTGCGAATGTCCGCTGATAAAAATCCGTGGGGGATTTTGCCTAAGATCGTCTCTCACTCTGGCATCGTATCGTCCCGGATAACCACCTATGTGGGTCATCCAAACGGCAACCCCTTCTACCTCAAAACGATTGTCTAATGGAAATTCGCTTCGAGCGGTACTGTCATCGATGTTGCCGTAAACAGCCCTGAGGGGTTTTAATTCTTTGATCCGATCTGTTACTTCTAAAGCCCCGATATCGCCAGCATGCCATACCTCATCGGACCAAGAGACATGTTTAAGTATCTGCTCGTCTATATATCCGTGGGTATCGCTTAGTAATAAAATTCGCTTCATAGCATTGGATGGGCTTTTTAGGGCAGCTGTTGCTTTTGTATATTTACGGTCTCAAAAATAGCCATTCATTGCGATATTTCATCGACCTATCATATATGGGCAAAGCCTATCACGGTTGGCAGATTCAGCCTAACGCCAATACCGTGCAAGCAGAATTGGAACGAGCCCTCAAAACACTCTTAAGACAAGAGATAAAGGTGATGGGTGCCGGTCGTACGGATACCGGGGTACACGCTCGGCAATTGGTCGCGCATTTCGATAGCACTGCATTAGAAAACTTAACGCAATTTAAGTATCGCGTCAATTCCTTTTTACCAAAAGACATCGCCATCAACGACATCTACGCGGTACGGGAAGATGCACACGCCAGGTTCGACGCGACGGCAAGGACATATCAATATCACATAGCATTGAATAAAGATCCTTTTAGCCAGGATTTAGCCTACAGGCCCCCTTTTAATCCAGATATGGACTTGATGAACCAGGCGGCCGATATTATGATGGAATACCAAGATTTTGAGGCCTTTTCCAGGACTGGCTCTGATGTAAAGACTTTTATCTGCAAATTGACACAGGCCAGCTGGGCGGTTAGCGACCAAGGCCTTATCTTTACGATATCTGCCGATCGGTTTTTACGCAACATGGTAAGAGCCGTAGTTGGAACCCTTCTGGAGGTTGGCATTAACAAATGCTCCCTAGAAGAGTTTCGTGCCATCATAGAAAGCAAAGATCGGACGAAGGCGGGTGCGTCTGCACCGGCTCAGGGCTTATATTTAACGGCAGTTCACTACCCAAAAGATATAAAAATCAATGGCGAGTAATACAGGAAAAGCATTCGATTTTGAACTTTTTAAAAGGCTGATGAGCTATACACGGCCTTATAAAGGGGTATTCTTTTTTGTTGCCATTGCTGCCATTGCCATGGCCTGTTTCGGGGTCTTAACCCCGATATTTTTGGAAGGGGCCATCGACCAAGGAATTAGTCCTCGTAATTGGGATATGTTGGTCTACTATGTGAGCCTGATGATAGGCGTACTCGTCTTGGAAGTGCTGTTTCAATTTGGATTTATCTTTTTCGCCAACTGGCTAGGACAACATGTTATTAAGGATCTTCGCATTCGCCTGTTTAGGCATATGCTTTATTTTAAGATGACCTATTTCGATAAAAGTGCCGTAGGGCGTCTTACCACAAGAGCTGTAAGCGACATAGAATCTATTGCGAGTATCTTTAGTCAGGGCTTGTTTATGATAATCAGCGACCTTTTAAAGATGGCTGTTATCGCCGGGGTTATGTTATATCTAAGTTGGGAATTGGCCTTGATTGTATTTACCATCTTGCCTTTTTTACTCTATGCCACTCGGCTCTTCCAACGGGCCATGAAAAGCGCCTTCGAAGATGTTAGAAACCAAATCGCCAATTTAAACACCTTTGTACAAGAGCGGCTTACAGGGATGAAGATCGTCCAGGTATTTGTGCGCGAAGAACACGAATATCAAACCTTTAAGGCGATTAACGAAGAACATAAAAAAGCATGGATTAAGACCGTTTGGTACAACTCTATCTTTTTCCCTATAGCAGAAATCTCTTCTTCCATTGCCATAGGTATCATCGTTTGGTATGGTGGCCGTGAAGCCGGTTTAGGCGGCGATATTTCTTTGGGTATGGTTACGGCCTTTATCCAGTTAGCGCAGATGTTTTTCCGTCCGCTGCGGCAAATCGCCGATAAATTTAACACCCTGCAAATGGGAATGGTAGCGGCCAATCGAATCTTTGGCATCTTAGATACAGATTCGCGCATAGAAGATGCGGGAGAAAGGCGGCTGGTAGATACCAAGGGACAGATTTCTTTCGAGGATGTCCGTTTTGGTTATAACCAGAGAGAATTGGTACTCAAGGGGATCTCTTTTGATGTGCAACCTGGCCAAACCATCGCCTTGGTTGGAGCTACCGGAGCGGGAAAATCGACCATCATCAATTTATTGAGTCGTTTTTACGAAATCGACGGCGGGACCATCTCTATCGATGGGTATTCCGTTAAAGATTATAAGCTACAATCGCTCCGAGATAATATAGCTGTGGTGCTGCAAGATGTCTTTCTCTTTGCAGATTCCATCTACGAAAACATCACCTTGGGTGACCCAGATATCGACCTTGCAACCGTAGAAGCAGCGGCCAAAAAAATTGGGGTGCACGAGTTTATCAGTTCTTTGCCAGATGGCTATCATTACAATGTAAAAGAAAGAGGCTCCATGTTGTCATCTGGACAGCGACAATTAATTGCCTTTTTACGAGCGTATGTAAGCAATCCAGCAATCTTGATTTTAGACGAAGCCACCTCTTCCATAGATTCTTATTCCGAAGAACTTATACAGAAAGCCACAGATACAATTACCCAAGGCAGAACCTCTATCGTGATCGCACACAGGTTGGCAACGATTAAAAAAGCAGATCAAATATTAGTGATGGAAGCCGGCGAAATTGTAGAGCAGGGTACGCATGAAGAGTTACTCCAAAAAGACGGCGGGAATTATAAAAACTTGTACGAAGTACAATTCATGGCAGAAGCCGCAGGTTAGGCCCCTTGCTGTTTCTTAACATCGATGGCCTGTTGCATCATTTCTTGCAGGTCGCCGGTAAAATACATCACTACCAGCTGAATTATACTGATGATGAACAAGCAAACCAGCGCCACTAAGAAAAAGATAGCGATTCTTTTTAGCATCTGTTTGATGCTTAATGGATAGAGACGCTTATAGCAGTAGGTGGTGTAAATGGCCAAGAAAATGATGGCAAAATTGTTTAAGATGTAAAAGTTTCCACCCAAAATGACACCGAGGGTCACTACAAAAAAGCCGATAATGGTAAACTGTCCCATGATGTAGGTCATAATCACCAAGTGCTCTGTGTAATTATATTTTTTAAGTCCTAGGAAGGTCAGTCTGGCAATGGCGGCATAGATCGGTAAATTGATCAGGGCAATGATAGACTGATAGTCATAGACCCAATCCATATTAATGGTAGGTTGTGCTGCATTTTGGCTTAAGAAGGCCGTGAGGTCTAAGGAGTCTGGGAAAAACTTTCTTACCACAAAAATTTGTATCCCAGATAGGGTTAAGGCTAAGGCAAAATACGAGACTACGTTGACGTATTTTTTTCGCGTTCCATTTATATAACTTCCGATAACCTCGACCGGTTTTTTAAATAAATCGATAAAGGTTTGCAGTAGCTTGTTGTCGTAATTTAAAAACTGCTCGGAAAAATCACCCCACAGATTTTTTAAGCTCAGTCTATTTCGAATCACTTTGGCACCACAACGAGGACAGTAATCCTGTTGTTCGCCTAAGGGGTTCTGGCAGTTCTTACACTTACTCATCGGCCAAGGTCTTTTGTGATCATTTCCTTGAGTTCGGCCATGGTGTCATGGAGCACAAAATCGCCTTCGCGCACATAAGAAATCTGTCCGTTCTCTTCGGAAACAATAAGGCATAAGGCGTCTGTTTTCTCTGTGATGCCCAATGCAGCTCTGTGCCTGAGCCCAAACCTATGAGGCAGGCTTTTACTGTCCGATACCGGCAAGATGACGCGCGTGGCGGTTATGGTATTTTCTTCTATGATAACTGCCCCGTCATGCAAGGGGCTATTTTTAAAAAAAATGCTTTCTAAGATGGGTTGGTTGAGTTCCATCTGCATAGGGTCGCCCGTACTTTTAACAAATTCTAAGCTGTTGTTTCTTCGGATAACGATAAGGGCCCCAGTATGCATACCACTTAGTTTTTGGCAGGCTTCCAGTATGGCGTTGAGGTTGGTATGTGCCTCTTCTTCTTCGCTAAAGAGGTTAAACTTTTTCATGACCCGTTTACGCGCAGAGAAGTTGGTCGTTCCTACCATCAGCAAGAACTTTCTAATCTCCTGCTGAAATACCACAATGAGAGCAAACATTCCTACGCCTAAAAATCCTCCTAAAATTTTAGAAAGCAATTCCATTTCCAGCAGCTCGGTAAGCTTCCAAATAACGTATAATATTACGATTCCGGCAAAGATGTTGATGGCGACGGTGCCTTTCACCAATTTGTAGAGATAGTACAGCAGGAAGGCCACCAAAACGATGTCGATAATGTCTATAATTCGGATGTCCAAAAGGTCCAAGGCAGAATGGCTTTGTGTAAAAGTAAGCGAATTTTTCTAATCCCCTTTTCGAAGTTCTGTCCAGAGTTGTACGCACTCTACAGCTTCCGATACATCGTGTACCCTTAAAATATGGGCGCCCCCTTGTAGGGCAAAGCCATGTAAAAAGGTGCTGCCGTTAAGGGCGTTTTCTGCTGTGGTATCCAGACTTTTATAAATCATGGACTTGCGGGATACTCCAACCAATAGTGGGCAATCTAGCAGATTAAACCGATTCAGGTCTCGTAACAGCTCAAAATTTTGCTCGCGGGTCTTGGCAAAGCCGAAGCCAGGGTCGCAAATCAGGTCGTTGATTCCTACTTCGCGAGCGGCTCTAATTCGCTGGGATAAATGCAACAGAACTTCGCCCGTAAGATTTTTGTAATCTGTTTTAGATTGCATGTTTTGAGGACTTCCCTTGATGTGCATCATTACATAGGGGACTTGTAACTGGGCTATGGTATTTAGCATCTTAGTATCTAAGGTACCTCCCGATATATCATTGACCATGGCGGCCCCAGCTTCTACGGCCTTTTTTGCTACTTCGGCCCTAAAGGTATCTACAGAGATCAAAGCATTTGGGTAGGCATCAATGATGGCCTCAATGGCAGGGAGCACCCTATCTAGTTCTTCATCTATACTAATATCCTTGGCCCCCGGCCTGCTAGAATAACCTCCGACATCCAAAAAGGTCGCACCTGCGTCTAACATCCGTCCTGCGCGTTGCAGAATTTCGAGGGTGGTGTTGCTGCGTCCCCCCTCGTAAAACGAGTCTGGTGTACGGTTTAGAATCCCCATGATACGGGGAGTAGCGAGGTTGATAAGTCGGCCTTTGCAATTGAGGGTGTACAATTTTTTTAAAATTGATTTATTTAAGCGAAATTTACGCAAATTCTAGCTTATTCTATGGCCAATACTTCCCAGCAGTACGATGCAGTAATCGATAGTTGTCGTAGCCTGTTCAGCAAAAAGATGAAAGATTATGGCAGTGCTTGGCGAATTTTGCGTTTGCCATCATTGACAGATCAGATTTTTATCAAAGCACAGCGAATTCGCGGTTTACAGCAAAATGCGCAGCGTAAGGTAGACGAAGGGGAAGTTTCAGAATTTATCGGCATCATCAATTACAGCATCATGGCCTTGATTCAACTCGAGAAAGGGGTAGTAGAACAACCAGATCTATCTGTAGAAGAAGCCTTGGCATGTTATGACCAGCAGGTAGACATCACCAAAGAATTGATGATGAATAAAAACCATGATTATGGGGAAGCTTGGCGCGAAATGCGTGTAAGTTCACTCACAGATCTGATCTTGCAAAAATTGCTTAGGGTTAAGCAAATAGAAGATAACCAAGGAAAAACTTTGGTAAGCGAAGGCATAGATGCCAATTATCAAGACATGATAAATTATGCAATTTTCGCCCTAATTCACTTAGAACATAGTTGATATGAAATACTTGGTAGGAATATGTCGCATCCTCGTCGGAGCCTTGTTTATAGTAAGTGGCTTGATCAAACTCAACGACCCTGTCGGCTTTTCTTTTAAACTACAAGATTACTTTGCGCCAGAAGTGCTCGACCTAGAATTTTTAGTGCCTTATTCGTTGCTAATCGCTGTCTTTGTAGTGATTTATGAGGTGCTATTAGGGGTCTTGGTATTAATTGGCTATCTGAAGAAATTTACCCTCTGGAGCCTGATAGGGATGATTGTATTTTTTACATTCCTGACCTTTTACTCGGCCTATTTTAATAAAGTGACAGACTGTGGTTGCTTCGGGGATGCCGTAAAGCTTACCCCCTGGGAGTCGTTTACCAAGGATGTGATCCTGTTGGTATTAATCATGGTGTTATATGTAGGGCGGAAGTATATTGAGCCTTTGTTTTCTATAAAAGTATGTAGATGGATTACCCTGGCCACCCTGGTGGGCTGCTTATTGTTTGGATACCATGTGTTGATGCATTTGCCGGTAAAAGATTTCCGTCCGTATAAGGTTGGGGCCAATATCATCGACGGGATGGAGATTCCAGACGATGCGCCACCCCCGATTATTGAATACCGTTGGCAGTACGAAATCAACGGCAAAGAAACCACCATAACCAGCACCAGCGGACGAGATCCTAAACCCGAAGGCGGAACGCGCCTTGGGGTAGAGACTTCTTTTATTCGCGAACCCTACGAGCCACCCATCCACGATTTTGCCATAGAGCGAGACGGGTCCGATTTTACCTACGATTTTATGGAGGTAGAGAAGATGATTGTCGTTATCGCCTATAATTTGGACAATACCGAGTTAGACGGCTACCCAGCCGTGAAGACTGCGACAGAAATGGCCAAACAGAAAGGTTATCAAGTAATTGGGCTTTCGGCTTCTAGCACTGCAGAGACCGAACAATTTACCGCTGCTCGAGGCTTGGACTTTCAGTTTTACTTTTGTGATATGACCACGCTAAAAACGATCGTTAGAAGCAACCCAGGAATACTGGAAGTACGTAAAGGGACCATTACCCAAAAGCTGCATTGGAATGATGCCGATGCGCTCGAATTAGAATAAATGATTGGATATTTTCTACGGAAATTAGGCTATGCCCTCCTCACGCTTTTTGGAGTGGTGAGTGTAATCTTTTTGCTTTTTACCATCCTGCCAGGCGATCCGGCCAAGATGATGTTGGGACAAAACCAAACGGCTGCTCAGGTGGCACAGGTGAAGAAAAAATACGGTTTCGATCAACCTGTATCTACTCAGTATTTTCAGTACTTGAATGATTTATCGCCCATTTCTTACCACAGCAACGATCCGGATAAATACACCTTTTTAAACCCAGATAAATACAGCTACACCACCCTTTTCGAAACTAGTGGTGGCGCCATGGTGATTAAATGGCCCTACTTAAGAGAGTCCTTTCAAAAGAATGGGAAACCCGTTACCTCGGTAATCGCAGAGACCCTACCCAATACAGTAATGTTGGCCATATCTGCCATTACCATCGCAATATTATTAGGGATCCTTTTGGGGGTGGCCTCGGTGATAAAGGTGAATGGTTGGCTCGATAGAACCATACAATTTGTAAGTACCTTGGGCATGAGCGTTCCTTCTTTTTTTAGTGCCATTATCTTTGCCTGGATCTTTGGTTTTCTTTTACACCAATACACCAACCTTAATATGACGGGCAGCCTCTACGAAGTGGACGACTTTGGTAGTGGGCGCTATATCCAATGGAAGAATCTGATCCTGCCCGCCGTAGTTTTAGGGATTAGGCCCTTGGCGGTTGTAAGCCAATTAATGCGCAATGCATTGTTGGAAGTGATGAGCCAAGACTATATCCGTACAGCGAGGGCAAAAGGGCTGTCCAAGGCACAGGTGATTTGGCGGCATGCCTTAAAGAATGCACTAAATCCAGTAGTTACAGCGGTTTCGGGTTGGTTTGCCTCCATGTTGGCTGGGGCGGTATTTGTAGAATATATCTTCGGCTGGAATGGCCTAGGAAAAGAAATTGTAGACGCCTTAAACACACTAGACCTTCCGATTATTATGGGAGCGGTCCTTGTGATAGCGTCTTTGTTTATTATAATAAATATTTTTGTAGACTTAATTTACGGCTGGTTGGATCCAAAAATTCGTACCAGTTAATCAATCGAAAACGTATGAGAAATCGCATAGTAGCGGGTAATTGGAAGATGAATAACAATGCCCAGCAAACGCAACAATTGATCGATGGGCTAAAGGCACATCAACCCTATAAAGAAGGAGTAGAGGTAATTATCGCCCCTACCTATGTTAACCTACAGGCTGCAGTGGTAGCGACCAATGGCAGCGGCATTGTGGTTTCTGCTCAAAATATGCACCAGGCAGATGCGGGAGCCTATACCGGAGAGATCAGTGCCGATATGCTTAAGAATATCGGGATAAATACGGTAATTATCGGGCATAGCGAACGCCGTGCTTATTTTGGCGAAACTGATGACTTATTAGCCAGCAAAGTAGCCAAAGCCTTAGCAGAAGGTATGCGCGTAATCTTTTGCTTTGGAGAAGAATTGTCAGATCGCGAAGCCGGCAATCACTTTAATCTGGTAACACAGCAACTTAGCGATGGGTTAAATGGAGTAGAAGAGTCTCAATTAACCGATATCGTCTTAGCCTACGAGCCTGTTTGGGCCATAGGTACAGGAGTTACTGCTAGCCCAGAGCAAGCACAGGAAATGCACGAGCATATCCGTAGCCATATTGCAGAGCATTTTTCTGACACGGCTGCCGCAGCAATGATGATCTTGTACGGGGGGAGCGTAAAACCTGGTAATGCTGCAGAAATCTTTGGCAAGCCCGATGTAGATGGTGGTTTAATAGGGGGCGCCAGTTTAAAGGCCGACGATTTTGCAGCCATAATAAACGCCTAAGATGGAAGCCTATATCCGTTACGATTTCACCCTCGTTCCCAGAGAACCATGGGCAGACGTGCTGATGGCACAACTTGGAACACTAGGGTTCGAGAGCTTTGTGGATACCAAGACTGGAGTCGAAGCTTATGTGCCAGAAACGGGCTGGGAAGCCAGCAGTCTGGATAAGCTAGAGTTGCTTTCTTCAGACTTAGTGCAAATAAGCCATAGCCATCAGCGGATAGAACAAGTGAATTGGAACGCCAAATGGGAGGAACATTTCGATCCTATACTTGTTGGAGATAACTGTGCCGTGCGGGCACCATTCCACGAATCTTTCGGTAGGCAATACGAGATTGTTATCGAACCTAAAATGTCGTTTGGGACTGGGCATCACGAGACCACATTTATGATGATGGAGCATTTGATGGAGCTGGATCTTGCCAGACAAACTGCATTGGACATGGGTTGCGGTACCGCCGTCCTTGGAATATTAGCCAAGATGCGCGGAGCAACCACCATCGATGCCATAGACATCGACAACTGGTGTGTAGAGAATTCGTTAGAGAATTGCCAACGGAACAAGGCAGAGCATATCTCTGTTATTTTAGGAGGGGCAGAGGCCATTCCAACCAATGCCAAGTACGATTTGATTATTGCGAACATCAATCGCAATATTTTGCTGGAAGACATGCCATTGTATGTAGCGCATTTAAACAAAGGAGGATTTATCCTCTTTAGTGGGTTTTATACTAGAGATTTGTCCCTGATCCAAGAGAAGGCAACCGAACTTGGGTTAAGGTATCTAAATCACCGAACAAAGAATGATTGGGTTTCAGCAAAATTTGTACATTAGTCTGAGTATGAGCGGGCAAGAACAATTTCAAGAAGAGGTAGCCGTCGCAGAGCAAGAAGTGTTCGAACACGAGCTGGTGCTTTTTAATGATGAGGTCAATACCTTCGACCACGTCATCGAAACTTTAATCGCAGTCTGCGAGCACAGCCCAGAACAAGCAGAACAATGTTCGTTAATTGTACACTTCAATGGTAAATGTACCGTAAAGTCTGGTCCTATGGACGATTTAGAGCCGCGCTGCACCCGTTTACATCAAGCCGGTCTTTCTGCAGAAATTAATTAAAAAAATATTGGGCAAGTAGTGCTTTTTCGTATATTTGCAGCCCGAAACAAAGGAACGAAAGAAGTCGTAACGGCGTTTCAACATAAAAGGCCTCGTGGCGCAACTGAATAGCGCATCTGATTACGGCTCAGAAGGTTGCAGGTTTGAATCCTGCCGAGGTCACTTAAAGCGCAAACCCTGCATTTTCATGCAGGGTTTTGTTTTTCCCAGCGGTGTCAAAAGCGAGAGCTTTTGCAAACCGATGGAAAAACAAAACTGCAGTGCTTTGCACTGCGGGTTTGCATTTTCATATGGGAGCACAAAGGATCACGAACGTAGCCCCGAAGGAGGCGGGCAAGGAGTAATCCTGTCTGCCGGTAGGCCGTTGTGGTTTCTTATTTGGAGGAGCGAGCCCAAAGGAACATTCGCCCCGCGAATGACTCCTGCTCTTGATCGCAGGTTTTTCCGCTACCGCGGGTGCTCCAACCGGAAGTCCACCGGACTTCCGATTTTGCGAAGCAAAATATTGTTGGACCAACCTGCCTCCAGTTGCAGGTTTCTCCGCTACCGCGAGTGCCAAACAAGAACTCCGCCAGAGCGCCTAATTCTTCACTGAAAACAGGCGAAAAATGTACTCCTGATCCCCGTACAAATGACTCTATTTCCCCAACAAACTCTTATCCAAACGAGGTACTACTAGCCCAATTATTTGTAGTCTATTACCTACAAGTATTAGAATATCATTTAAGAAATAGTTGCATTTTCATTTTAACATATCGATAAAGTGTTCAATAAAAACGATATACAACACTTTTTGTTAACGTGCTGTGAAAAAAAATAGCAGTAATTTCATGTACTAATTAATCTCAAATTCAATTATGAAGAAAATTACTTTATTGTTTCTTTTTGCCAGCCTCATTGCCACATGGGCTGTCCAAGGGCAGACGACGGTCGTTGGTTCTCCCTTAGGTCAAGGGATTCCCAATGGTGCCCCGGGCGTAACTTCGGGGCCAATGACCCCTTCGGTAGCTAATGTAGCGGATGCCGGAGTAATTGGTACCAATGCAAGGTTGGACCAAGTAGAGATCTCGCTTAACCACACCTTCGATGGAGATCTTAACATCGTATTACGTTCTCCATCCGGAACGACTCTGGATTTGTCATTGACAAATGGCGGAGCAGGAGATAACTACACCAATACCGTATTTCAGGATGGTGGTGCTGATATTACCCTTGCAGCCGCTCCTTTTACCGGAGTGTTCCAACCACAGGGAGGAACGTTCGCAGCTGCCTTTGCAGGTGAACCAATCAACGGAAATTGGCAACTCGAAATAGACGATACGCTAGGGGGTGATTCCGGTACTTTCCTTAATTTCGAACTCACCTATACCGTAGTTAACGCTGTATGTCAAAATATTACCGTACAGCTTGATGCTGCCGGCAATGCAACGATATCGGCGGGAGATGTGGACGGTGGCTCTTCCGGATTTACCGGCTTGAGTGTGAGTCCGAGTGCATTCAACTGTACTAATGTAGGGCCCAATTCGGTGACCCTGACGGCAACCAACGGGTCGCTGTCCGACAGTTGTACAGCTACAGTTACCATAGAAGACAATATTGCTCCTTCGGCGGTTTGTCAGAATATTACGGTTCAGCTAGACGCTGCCGGTAATGCCACTATCACCCCTGGTGACGTGGATGGCGGATCGTCTGACGCTTGTGGAATTGCTTCTTTGGCAATCGATATCGACACTTTCGACTGTTCTAACGTAGGAGCGAACAACGTAGAGTTGACCGTAACAGACAATAACGCAAACAGTTCTACCTGTACCGCTGTTGTAACTGTAGAGGATAATGTAGCACCAGTGGCTGTATGTACTAACATTACTGTACAGTTGGATGCCGCCGGAAGTGCTAGTATTACTCCCGGAGATGTAGATGGAGGTTCGAGCGACGCTTGTGGCATTGCTTCTTTGGTAATCGACATCAGTAGCTTCGATTGTTCCGATGTAGGGGCAAACAATGTAGAATTGACAGTAACCGATGTAAATGGAAACGTTTCCACTTGTACAGCCGTTGTTACTGTAGAAGATAGTATAGCTCCAAGCGCTCTTTGTCAGAATATCACTGTTGAATTAGACGCCAATGGGGAAGCATCCATCAGTAGTCTTGATATTGACAACGGAAGTGATGACAACTGTGGCATCGCTTCGCTAGTAATCAACAACGGTGGTGTTATGCCAGCAGGGCTTTATGCCGGAAGCTTTGGAGGTGGAACCATTTCCAGATTCGATTACGATCCGGCTACAGATGCCATCGCCTTAATCGACAATCCTTACGGGACTGCTCCTGGATCACTGCCGTTTGCAATTGACATCCAGCCGGGAACCAACTTGGGTTATGTGTTGGATAGTGGTCCAAGCGGACGCGAACTTTATCAATATAACTTTGCCACGGGTGCAGTTATCACCTCTCTAGGACAGGTGGTATCCAGCAGTGGTGCTACCAACCCGAACGCCATGACCTTCGGATCCGATGGTACGCTTTATATGCACTTCGGGAATGGAGATTTAGATACCTTCGACATCGACACCATGACAGGAACTTCCCTGGCCACCGGATTACCGACAGGAGCCAATGGAATAACCTTCGATTTCGATAACGACAGAATCATTCATGCTTCTGGTATTGGTGCAGTAACTCTTACAGAAGTGACAACTGGAGGTGTAGTGACCACTTTAGGTGTTGCTAATGTTGGTTGTAACTCTGCACAGGCCATGGAGTATGTGGGAGGCGATAAAATGGTTGGAGCCGGAACCTGGTGTTCCGATATTTTCACCATAGACCTTGGTACCTTAACATCTGCTGTAATACTGGTAGATAATGAATATAAGTCTTTATTCTATACTGCTACTCCTTTAGATGTAGATGTACCTACTATGTTCGATTGTAGCAATGTGGGTGTAAATGCGGTAACGCTTACCGTAACCGACGTAAACGGAAACGTTACTACTTGTAATGCAGATGTAACCGTAGAGGACAATATTCCACCGGTTGCCATTTGTCAGGACATTACCATCCAATTGGATGCCAATGGAGATGCAACCATCGTTGGAGCCGACATAGATGGCGGTTCTACTGATGCTTGTGGAATAGATACCTTGACGGTAGATATCGATACCTTCGATTGTTCTAACGTAGGGCCTAATAACGTAGAATTGACCGTAACTGATGTTAACGGAAACTCTTCTACTTGTACAGCAGTTGTAACTGTAGAGGACAATGTAGCTCCGGATGCTGTTTGTCAGAACATTGATGTGTTCCTTGACGGTGCCGGAAATGCAACTATTGTTGCTGCCGATGTGGACGGAGGTTCTACCGATGCTTGTGGAATTGATACCCTTGCCATCGACATCGATACCTTCGATTGTTCCAACCTTGGACCAAACAATGTAACGCTTACTGTTACCGATGTGAACGGTAACGTAAATACTTGTGTAGCGGTTGTTACTGTAATTGACGACATACCGCCAATCATCAACTGTCCAATGGACGTGATTACCTCTAACGATCCAGGAATTTGTGGAGCAGAGGTGTTCTTTGCAGATGCCATCGCTTTAGACAATTGTGGAGTTGCCTCTGTGGTACAAACAGCTGGTCTTCCTTCTGGTTCTGTATTCCCGGTAGGGGATAGTGTAGTAGAGTTTACTGCTACCGACACTTCGGGTAACACTTCTGTATGTCAGTTTACCATTACGGTTAATGACGACGAGCCACCATTGGCTGTTTGTGCGGACCATACCATCGAGCTAGAGGCTGATGGAACAGTTACATGGGATGCTGTAGAATTCTTAGCAGACTTTGATGATAACTGTGGAGTAACAGATATTT
>Ga0208316_1000336_pt1 | contig 43914 bp, 39 predicted proteins | sample MalvireepMed_231_FD_184240 | JGI IMG/M metagenome (GOLD analysis project Ga0208316, IMG submission 184240) | Marine viral communities from the Global Malaspina Expedition - Malaspina viral metaG DeepMed_231 (SPAdes) (version 2) | ecosystem: Environmental > Aquatic > Marine > Oceanic | place... | reverse complement strand
AGCATCCAGCAAGCTGGATCTGTTACCGCTCGACTTGCATGTGTTAGGCCTGCCGCCAGCGTTCAATCTGAGCCATGATCAAACTCTTCAGTTTAAGATCAATGCGATCCTTACTCGCTGCCCGAAGGCAACAAAAGCGGATCAAACTTGGCTCAAGGTTCAAACGAATTTGAAAGATGTGAACATCTTTCTTGTGCGCTTGCCTTGATAATTGGTGATTTATCACCCTCATCGGCAAGCGCCCACATGAATTACCTGATCAAATTGTTAAAGAGCAACTTTCTTAAGTTCGCTGCGACGGGTTCGATGACCTGAACCGCGCTGCCTCAGCGAGGAAGGCGTATTCTACGCACTTCCTGGTGTTTGTCAACCGCTGTTTTCAGCGAGTGAAGCGAGCGATCCAAATGACAAAAATAAAGCTCTAACCTCCTGACAAACCAGAGGTTTTTCAACCTCATTCACCGCTGGTAACGCTGGGCGTCCCCGGCAGCGGATGCGTACTTTACGGATTCGCTGCCGGGTTGGCAAGAGCTTTTTTAAAAAAAAGCGGCAGACGATGCCAAAGGCAAGTCTGCCGCAAACCACCGATCAGTACCCTGACCAGAGAGTGCCTGGTAAACGCCTAGACTTAAATCTCAAAGCCCAAGCCAAAATCTTCGCTTGAGATGGCCATCAAGCTGCCCGCTCCCGCTTGGATCATTGCAGCGTGCGCTTTGGTACGCGGTAACAAGCGCTGGTAATAGAACCGCGCTGTATTCAACTTTGCCTGATAGAAAGCGGCATCATCACCGTCCCGGGAGGCAGCCGCCTGCTTGGCAGCACGTGCGAACAGGTAAGCAACTGTCACATAGCCTGAGTACATCAAGTAATCGACGCTGGCAGCCCCTACTTCTTCACGGTCCTGCATCGCTTTCATACCGATGCCCATGGTGAGCTCGCCCCACTCGGAATTCAGCTTAGCCAGCGGCTCAATAAACTCTTTTAATGCGGAGTTATCCGCTTCTGCTTTACAGAACTTGTGAATCTCTTTGGTGAATACCTTCAGAGACTCACCTTGACTCATCAGCACTTTGCGCCCCAGCAGATCAAGCGCTTGAATACCGGTCGTACCCTCATAGAGGCGTGTGATGCGCGCATCGCGCACCAGTTGCTCCATGCCCCACTCCTTAATAAAGCCGTGACCACCAAAAATCTGCACGCCTTCATTGGTACACTCGAAGCCTACTTCCGTCAGGAAAGCTTTGACGATGGGTGTTAATAGACCGAGCAGCGTCTCCGCTCGCTCTTTCTCCTCGCCCGGCGCGCCGTGCTCAACAATATCGAGCATTTGAGCGGTATACAGCACCAGCATGCGGCCGCCTTCGGCAAAGGCTTTTTGTGTCAGCAGCATACGGCGTACATCAGGGTGCACAATAATAGGGTCAGCGACTTTATCCGGCGCTTGTACGCCAGACAGCCCACGCATCTGTAAGCGGTCACGGGCATAACTTAGCGAGTTTTGGAAGCTAGCCTCCATCAACCCTAAGCCTTGGATACCCACGCCTAAGCGAGCCGCGTTCATCATGGTGAACATGCAGGCCAGGCCCTTATTCGGCGCGCCAACTAGATAGCCCGTTGCGCCATCAAAGTTCATGACGCAGGTAGCGTTACCATGGATACCCATTTTGTGCTCAAGCGAACCACAGCTGACGCCATTGCGCTCGCCAGGGTTACCCGCAGCGTCCGGCAAAAATTTAGGCACAACGAATAGCGAAATACCTTTAGATCCTTCAGGAGCATCTGGAAGTTTGGCCAGCACGAGATGGACGATGTTCTCAGCGAGATTGTGTTCACCGGCCGAGATAAAGATTTTGGTACCCGTAATGCGATAAGCACCATCTTCAGCGGGCACTGCACGGGTTTTGATCAAACCCAGGTCAGTACCGCAGTGTGGCTCCGTCAAGCACATGGTGCCAGTCCAAACACCTTCTACCAGTTTGGTGAGGTATGTCGCCTTCTGCTCGTCGGTACCGTGATGACGCAGCGCGTCCGCCGCACCATGCGACAAGCCTGGGTACATACCCCACGCTAAGTTAGTAGCGCAGATCATTTCAGAGAGCATCATCGCCAATGAGTGCGGAAGGCCCTGGCCACCTTGCTCAGGATCTGCCGCCAAGCTCGGCCAGCCGCCTTCAACATACTGCTGATAGGCTTCTTTAAACCCTTTAGGAGCTTTCACCTCGCCCCCTTCCAGCAAACAACCCTCCTCATCACCACTTTGATTGAGAGGTAGCAGCACCTCACGAGCAAAGCGACCACCCTCTTCCAAAATAGCACTCACGACATCTGGCGAAGCATCTTCACCATTGGGTAATGCGGCGTAGTGGCTTGGGTAATCAAACATTTCGTCCATCACGAAACGTATGTCACGCAGAGGGGCTTGATAGCTGGGCATGTCACTTCTCCTAAACAGGGGGCCGAAAGGGCTGGGCTTCACCAACATCTTTCAAACACATGTTTGAAAACTAGCGCGCTCACACAATCCAGTCAAGCAGTCGTTTGAATTAAGCTAAAAAACCGACTACGACTTTGGTCTCCACAAATACAAGCGCCTGTTTTAAATATAAAAAAGCCTGCTCAAAATATGAGCAGGCTGACCAAGAGCGGTATGCTTAAAGCGGCTTACTGCATGCGTATTCCACCGTCCAGACGAATCACCTCTCCATTAAGCATAGAGTTGGTAATGATTTGCTCTGCTAACAGCGCAAACTCTTCAGGTTTCCCCAAACGCTTGGGGAAAGGCACTGCAGCAGCTAATGCTTGGGCGGCCTCATCAGGAATCTCGCTCATCATTGGCGTCTCAAACACTCCAGGGGCAATAGCCATAACGCGAATGGCATGTCGGGACAGCTCTCTCGCCGCTGGCAGGCTCATTCCCACAACCCCCGCCTTAGAGGCGCTGTAGGCACACTGCCCCACCTGCCCATCGAACGCCGCAATAGACGCTGTGTTGATAATCACACCACGCTCACCGCTATCACCGGGCGGGTTTTTAGCCATCGCAGCGGCCGCTAGTCGCATCACATTAAAAGTGCCAACTAAGTTGATATTGACCGTGCGTGCATAGCTGTCAAGGTCGGCAGGATTGCCTTCTCGATCCACTAACTTGGCGACGCTCACCACACCCGCACAGTGAACCACCCCAGAAAGCCCACTTTCGCCACCTAACGCCACCGCCGTATTCACCGCCTGCTGCATATCAGCGGCAGAGGTGATATCAGCGACACAGGCTTTAGCCTGAGCACCCAGCTGTTCTGCTAGATTCAACACCCGATCACTCATATCGCACAGCACTACATTGGCACCAGCGTTTACCAGCCGTTCTGCCGTGGCCGCACCAAGACCTGAGGCAGCGCCAGTAATCAGAAACGTACGATCCTTTACCTGCATAGCACTCTTCCTATGAATTATGAGTTATCGCGCACTTGCTCTGCCGCTTGGGCACGCAGCTTAAAGCGCTGAATCTTGCCGCTGGGGGTTTTAGGTAGCTCATCGACAAACTCAATCACCCTGGGGAAAGCGTGGGTAGAGAGCCGTTCGCGCACCTGCTGGCGAATCTCTTCCGCCAGGGCATCGCTGGGTTCGAAGCCGTCGCGCAAAACGATGTAAGATTTAATCACTTCGCCGCGAATCTCGTCCGGCTGCCCCACCGCGGCGGACTCCGCCACCGCTGGATGTGTCATCACACTATTTTCAACGTCTGTCGGTCCCACCCGATAACCTGCAGTAGTGATGATGTCATCGTCGCGGCCTGCAAACTGGAACGAACCATCTTCATTGCGAATCACCACATCGCCGGTCAGATAGTAATCGTTAACGAAGGGGTCTTTCTCCTGCCAGGTATAGCCTTGGAAAAAGTGGGCGAGTGAATTCTTGATATCCACCGCCAAAACACCAGGCTCACCGGGCGGCAGCTCGTTATATTCCGCATCAAGAATGGCCAGTCGGTAGCCCGGCATAGGAACGCCCATGGCACCCACATGTTTGGGGTGCTCAAGAGAGTGGTGGTTATTACAGGTCATCCCGGTTTCCGTTTGGCCGTAATGATCCATCACCAGGCAACCCAGCGATTTTTCTACCCAGGTAACGACCTCCGTATTCAGCGGCTCCCCAGCAGAGCTGGCTGCTCTCAGCGTTAACGTTTGATGGGCGTCATCAAATAAGCCTGACGCTTTCATCAAACGGTATGCCGTAGGTGCCGCTGCAAAATTGGTGATGCGATGGCGCTTCATAAATGCCAGCGCCCCCTCTGCACTAAAACCGGCCTCACAAAAATGCGTGGTAACGCCCAACAGCAGCGGCCCTGCAATCGCATAATAAAGTCCGTAGGCCCAGCCAGGGTCCGCCATATTCCAGAAGCGGTCATCTTCACGGAGGTCAACCGCCAGCTCCATATATAGCGCAAATGCGGTCACACCCGATAAAGGCACCGCTACCCCTTTGGGCTTACCCACCGTGCCGGAAGTAAACATCTGCAGAAATGGCTTATCCGGCGAAAGCCGGGGTGGTGCCTCACTCATTGACGTATACGTCAATGCGGTTTGCCAATCGAGGTCGTTGGCATGCTCACTGGTTGCACCGCCCACGGCTAAAACGGGCGGACACTGGCTTAACCCATCAAATTTATATCGGTTAGCATGATCGGTAATGACTAACTTGGTATCGGCACGGCCAAGACGGTAATCCACGGCGTCCGGCCCAAAGGCAGTAAACAGCGGCTGGTAGACGGCCCCAATGCGCCACGTTGCCAGCACGGTGATCAGCAAATTAACAGAACGAGGCAACATGCAGGCAATCCGGTCGCCTTCACCGAACCCTTGACTTTTGAACCAGCCCGCCAATTGGCCGCTCTGCTGATCAAGTTCGGAATAGGTCAGCGTATGGGTTTGGCCCTGGGTATCTTCATGTACTAGCGCCAATACATCACCACGCCCTTGGCGCACATGCCGTCCACAACAGGCGTCAAAGGCGTTTAAATATCCATCCTGATGGTCGTCAAGTTTGGCGATAACGCTATCAACCGAAAAGCTTTCAAAAAAAGTCGAATACGGGGGAAGTGACGTGGCTGTTGCTGTCATGACGGCTCTCTTATGTTGTTGGTCGTGAGCACTCGGGCAGGCAGGATTCAACGTAGCGCTGGCATTATTGTGCGTTTACGTTAACGGAAACCTACCGATAGACCAACGCTAAAAGCATTTACCCAAGAGCGCAAGCCACAAGCGCGGCCATGAGGTTAGACGTTGGTCGATTGGGAAGAGACAGCGCCAAGCATTAGCGCGACAGGATCATTGCCACAAGCTCATCAGCAAGGTCGTCTGGGGTGCGCGGGCCGTTGGGGTCATACCAACGAACGGTCCAGTTCAACGCACCTAAAATAAAGCGGGAAACGAGGAAGCGGTCGCCATGAATCAACCCTGCCGCCAGAGCATCATCAATCACCTCAACCCACATCGCCTCATAAGCATCGCGTAGGTGGCTAAGGTGGGCGCTGGCAGCGGGGTCTAACCGTCGCCATTCAAACAGCGCCACCACGTGAGCATTACGATCTGCAAACAGCGTTTCCAGGTGCGCCCTTGCCATGGCATGCAGCCGAGCTTCTGCACTGCCGGGGCAAGATTGCAACGCGGCTTTTGCGATGCCTAGTGCGTTCTGAGTGCCCTCCTCAATCACTGCTGCCAGAATTTCCTGCTTATCTTTGAAGTGGTGAAACAGGCTGCCGGACTTGATGCCCATTTCCTGGGCCAACATGCGCACCGTGGTGCGATCAAAGCCCTCTTGGACGAATAGCTGAGCTGCTAAGCGCGTCAATTCCTTGCGGCGAGGAGATGCATTCATTACATTCATGTCATTTACACTAGCGCTTGCTTGGTTACTTAGGAGAAGACCACAGCCCCGCGAATGGGTCAACGCATCGCTAATCGCTCAGCCAGATAATCACAAAAAATCTATCAGGAGATAGACAATGAGTAGCGCTACCGACGTCGTCTTTTTATCCGCCGCCCGCACCCCAATGGGCGGTATGATGGGCAGCCTTTCCAGCATGAGCGCCCCCGAACTTGCCGCAGTTGCCATCCGTGCCGCTATTGAACGCGCAGGTATCGACGCTGCCGCTATTGAAGAGGGCATCATGGGCTGCGTTTTGCCTGCTGGCGTTAAACAGGGACCCGCACGCCAGGCGATGCGCCAAGCAGGCATTCCCGATGCCAACGGTGCCACCACCATCAATAAACTCTGCGGGTCAGGCATGAAAGCCACCATGCTCGCGCATGATTTGATCAAGGCCGGTAGCGGAGAGATTTTATTAGCAGGCGGCATGGAGTCTATGTCGAATGCGCCTCATGTACTCACTAAGGCACGCGGCGGCTATCGACTGGGCCACGGCGAGCTCAAAGATCATATGTTCCTGGATGGCCTTGAAGATGCCGAAACCGGCAAACTGATGGGCGCCTTTGCGCAGGATGTAGCTACAGAGCGCGGCTATACCCGCGAGCGGCTGGATGACTTCGCCATTGCTTCCCTGGAACGAGCGATGGCTGCCACCAACAATGGCGATTTAGATGCCGAAATGGCCCCTGTCACGGTCACCACGCGCCAGGGCGACACCGTTGTTTCTCACGATGAGCAGCCCTTCCAAGCCAAGCTGGATAAAATCCGCCAGCTGCGTCCTGCATTTGCTAAAGATGGCACCATCACAGCAGCTAACTCTAGCTCCATCTCCGATGGTGCATCAGCGCTCATCTTAGCAAGCCACGAAGCCGCACAGCGCCATGGTGTTAAACCGCTGGCAAAAATGCTTGGACACGCCACCCACTCACGTCATCCCAGCGAATTTACCATTGCCCCTGTAGGCGCGATTGAAAAGCTGATGAAAAAGCTTGGCTGGGGAGTCAACGACGTCGATCTGTTTGAGATCAATGAAGCCTTCGCCGTCGTGACCCTCATGGCCATGGACGACCTGGGCTTACCCCATGAGAAGGTGAACGTGTTTGGCGGTGCTTGCGCTCAAGGTCACCCCATTGGCTCCACCGGCTCCCGTATTATCGCCACGCTAATTCATGCCCTGCGCACGAAAGGCGGCAAACGCGGTATTGCCAGCCTTTGCATTGGCGGCGGTGAAGCCACCGCCGTTGCCGTTGAGCTCATGGATTAAACACTCACCGCAGCATCACACAGTACAGTGCCCATCCGCGTCTTGGCAGCCACTATGCCAAGGCGCGCATATCGTCTTTATGATCGCGATTACTCAATTCAGCGCTGGCCATTGCCTGTCAATCCAACTGCTCCAGAGGCTGCTCCGCCTCTTCGTCATCATGTACGTCAGGTACTGGGGCCTCCTCAATAATACGGAACTGTCCCGCGTACTCACGCATCTGCAGCGCCTCTTGGGTTAACCCCTCGGCGCTTTGTGCCGTTTGGTTGACCAAGCGCATCGTATCTTGAGTCGTCGCGTCGATTTGCGTGACAGCAACGTTCACTTCTTCAATACCGCGACGCTGCTCTTCAGAGGCTTTGGCCATTTGCGCCATCAAGTGTTCTACCTGAGTCGCCGCTTGCATGATTGCCCGAGTGTGCTCGCCTGCCTGTTGAGAAAGTTCGCTACCCTGCTCAACGCTTTTACTCGAGGCCTCAATACGTGCACGAACATCGTGAGCAGCATCGGCACTGCGCGTTGCCAGCGCCCTAACTTCACTAGCCACTACAGCAAATCCGCGTCCATGCTCGCCAGCCCGCGCCGCCTCTACAGAGGCATTCAATGCCAAAATATTGGTTTGGAACGCAATGCTTTCGATCACCTTGATAATGCTTTGAATTTCTTCGGAGTGCTCGTTGATAGACTGCATGGTGGCAATAAACTGAGCGATCACTTCATCGCCCTGCTGCGCTTTGTGAGACACGTCGGTGGTAGAGCGATTTACATGCGCGGCGCTTTCTGCGTTTTGATTCACCGTCGCGGTGAGCTGCTCAAGGCTAGCAGCCATTTGCTGAAGCGCTGATACCTGAGAATCGGTTTGTCCAGCCAACTGCTGGCTTTGCGTCGCCATGGCTTGGCTGTCGCTATACACCTGCTGGCTGCTGTTATTGAGATGATTCACGGTGGTGGTTAATGAACGCTGCATATTCGCCAGCTCGCTAAACAGCTGGCCAATTTCATTATTGGCGTGCGCCTCTACCGGAGAGGATAAATCGCCCTTAGCAATACGTTTAAAGTGTTGAGTAATAACCCGCAGCGGCCGCAAAACGTTCCGACGTACGCCCCATACGACTAGGCCTACGACTAGCAGCGCCAGCACGACGACACCCACCACGCCCATGAAGAGCAGCGATGAAACGTTCTCGAAACGCTCAGACAAACCAGCGCCACGGGCCACTGAATAGCCGTAAAACGCTTCCGCGGTGTTAACGAACTGCTGACTGCTATCATCCACCCGAGATTCGCCAGAGAGAAAGCCACGCACATCGCGCTCTTCTAGCATCATCATCTGCAGGCTAAGGTTGTTATTTACCAGGGATTGAAAATTGCTCGCCAACTGGCCGACCAGCTCGGGCTGCTCCCCCTCCGGAAAGCTCGCTTGGAAAGCTTCAAAATGCGTGGCCGCCGATGCCAGCAACCGATCCGACTCTTCCAGAAGCGGCTCTGGACGATCAAACGAGGGAGTGCGAATCAGCTCAGCTGCCCGATTCATCTGTACCCTGGCACGCAACAGCTGTGTGTAAGCGCTATTTAGCTCACGCACCTGAGCCATGTCGCGTTGATGCATCGATGTAAAGGCATCGCGGCCAAACTGGTTGGCAAAAAGCCCTAAGCCACCAATGGCAAGCACAAGGCAAGTAAAAGTCACGAGTACCAGCGTCCAACTCGCCTTGACGCTTAAATTATTGATAAATTTCATGGTGCACCCTGTCGAGATAGAAATGATCAGCTTTTTTGCAGCGGTAGCCACAGCTGTAAACGGCGGCGGATCTCGAACAGCGCCTGCTCGTAAGCGTCCAACTTACTGATCAGACGAGGGTCACGGATGTCCCAGAATAAAATTTCGCCTGCTTTCCCTTGCCAATCGCGGCACGCCTGCTGAGCTTTGTCACACAGCACGATCACCACGTCGAACGCTTCGTTCTCGAACTGATCCAGCGACTTACTGTGCAGCCCCTCTGTCGAAAGACCCTGCTTTTTTAAGGCTTCAAGGGTTAGCGCATGAGGCTCGTCGGGTTCAGAGCCTGCACTGAAGGATTCGAAGCGATCACCGGCCATATGGCGAAGTAGCACTTCTCCCATGAGAGAGCGCGCAGAATTGGCATTACAGAGAAAGAGCACGCGACGCTTCGACATAATTCAACAACCTCTTATTTAATTTTACATCGCCACCATACGCCCAGATGATGACGGAGATATTGCAGCTCAAGCAGGCGGCTAGAAATATACGAAAAAACATATATCATGAAAGCCATCTATTGCTGCTTTCACCAAGGAGCCCCCATGGCCCTGCTTGCGGATTTACCCAATCTCGACCCTGAGCTCTTCCAAGCCCCTAGCCTCGAATCATTGGGGTTACCGCCCTCTTCGTGCCCTGCACCAAAGGTGCTGCTGCTGTACGGATCGCTACGCGAGCGCTCATTTAGTCGCTTGGCGGTTGAAGAGGCCGCCCGCCTGCTGAACGCGATGGGCGCTGAAACACACATTTTTAACCCGCGTGGCCTGCCGCTTCCTGATGCCGAAGATGCCAGCCACCCTAAGGTGGAAGAGCTGCGCTCCCTAGCACAGTGGGCAGATGGGATGGTGTGGTGCTCGCCAGAGCGTCACGGGGCGATGACAGGCATTATGAAAGCACAAATTGATTGGATACCCCTGGCTTTGGGCGGCGTACGCCCTACCCAAGGCAAAACCCTGGCCGTGATGCAGGTCTGCGGTGGTTCACAATCTTTTAACACGGTGAACCAGCTGCGCATTTTGGGCCGCTGGATGCGCATGGTGACGATCCCTAACCAATCGTCCGTGCCCAAAGCCTTTATGGAGTTCGATGACAACGACCGCATGAAGCCCTCGCCGTTTTATGATCGCATCGTGGATGTCATGGAAGAACTCGTAAAATTCACTCTACTGGTACGAGAGCGCAGCGACCTGCTCACCGACCGATACTCAGAGCGTAAAGAGAGCGCCGAAGAGCTCTCCAAGCGCGTTAACCAGCGGGCCATATAATCAAGGAGCGAGCATGTCACATCAGGAGAAGGCAGCCCCCAGCAGTGCTGATATGGGGCTTTTTGAACGCTATCTGTCGCTTTGGGTCGCCGCTGCGATTGTGGCCGGTATTGCGCTAGGCCAGTGGGCTCCCGCCATTCCCGAGGCTCTTTCACGCTTTGAATACGCGCAGGTGTCGATTCCGATCGCTATACTGATATGGGCGATGATTTTCCCCATGATGGCGCAAATTGACTTTAGCGCAATCGCTGGCGTGCGCCGCCAGCCAAAAGGGCTGGCCATCACCACCACGGTGAACTGGCTCATCAAACCCTTCACCATGTTTGCCCTAGCATGGCTATTTTTTATGGTGATTTTTAAACCTTGGATTCCTGATGCGCTGGCCAGCCAGTACCTTGCGGGGGCCATTTTGCTGGGTGCGGCGCCCTGCACCGCGATGGTTTTCGTCTGGAGCTACCTTACCCGTGGCGATGCGGCCTACACGCTGGTACAAGTCGCCCTCAACGACCTGATCATGCTGTTTGCCTTTGCGCCGATCGTGGTCTTTCTGCTGGGTATTTCCAATATTCAGGTACCCTGGGATACGGTGCTGCTGTCGGTAGTGCTCTACATCGTCATTCCCCTGGCGGCAGGTTACCTCACGCGGAAAACCCTTATCGCTAAGCGCGGTGCCGATTGGTACGACAACGTCTTTATGAAGCGCATTGGCCCGGTCACGCCGATGGGGCTGATCATTACCCTGGTACTGCTTTTCGCGTTTCAGGGCGATGTCATTCTGAACAATCCGCTGCATATTGTGCTTATCGCCATTCCGCTAATTCTGCAGACGTTTTTAATCTTCTTCATTGCCTATGGCTGGGCGAAAGCGTGGCGCGTCCCGCACAATATTGCCGCACCCGGGGCGATGATTGGCGCCAGCAACTTTTTTGAGCTTGCCGTGGCCGCCGCCATTGCGCTGTTTGGTCTGCAATCGGGCGCTGCTCTAGCAACGGTGGTGGGTGTACTGGTAGAGGTACCGCTGATGCTGGCCCTGGTGCGCATTGCCAATAACACGCGTCAGCACTTCCCTACTCATGCTTAAGGAGCCTGCTTGATGGCGCACTATTTGATTTTTCTCGGCTCAACCAGAACGTCAACGCCTCCCGCGCCTGCTCGCCTGGGCGAGCGGGTAGCCAAAGCGTGCTTGCAGTTACTCAGCGCACAGCGCGATACGACGGCGGAGATTATTGACCCGCTCTCACTCGATTTGAGCGGCCCGTTTAAACCGCATTTTGCCTACTCCGCCTCTACGGTTCCGGATGATCTGGACGCCCTGGCAATAAAAATTGATCAAGCAGATGGCTACGTCATGGTCAGCCCTGAGTACAACCACGCCATGAGCCCAGCACTGAGTCATTTACTGAATCACTTTGGCGCGTCGCTATTTGCGTTCAAACCCAGTGCCATTGTCACCTACTCCATGGGCCAGTGGGGCGGTGCCCGCGCTGCGGTGAATATGCGCTCCTTTCTGTCTGAGCTGGGCTGCTTGCCTGTCTCAGCGATGATACATATCCCAAAGGCTCATGAAGCCCTCGATAACGATGGACAATTTCATGCAGAGCAAGAGCGCTGGGAAGGCTATTTTGGTCGGACGCTAGTGCAATTGATGTGGTGGGCAAACGCCGCCAAAGCGTATAAAGCCGAGCAAGACCCCACCCGCTTATCCCCTGCTATCAATCAAACTCCTAGTCAGCGTGACGCTCCTCCATGTCAGTAATCATTTATCACAACCCTAACTGCGGCACATCGCGCAATACCCTGGCCATGATCAAGGCATCAGGGGAGTCCCCTGAAGTGATCCTCTACCTTGAAACACCGCCTAGCCGAGAGCGATTGGTAGAGCTACTGGCGATGATGAAGCTACCACCGCGAGAGCTGCTGCGCCGCAAAGGCACGCCTTACGATGAACTCACATTGGATGACCCGACGTTAAGCGATGATCAGCTTATCGACGCCATGATGGCACATCCAATTCTCATCAATCGCCCTATCGTCATCACACCCAAAGGCGCAAAACTCTGCCGACCTTCCGAACAGGTGTTGACGCTGCTGGACCGGCCGGTGGCACACTTTGTGAAAGAGGATGGTGAGCATGTTGCCTATCCACCGACGTAAGGGGCGCTCAAGAAGCGATGGACCCGATCATTGAAATAGAAGAAAAAGCTGCCGCTTTTATCAAGCAACAAGGGGGTGTGGTCACGGTACGGTTTTCACCCCGTCACGGCTGCTGCGGCGGCACGTCGCGCATCGTCATCGCTGAGACATCTGCCCCCAAAGAGACCTCAACGTTTGAATGCCACCAGCTGCAAGGAGCGACGCTCTGGATAGCCCCGGAGCTTACCCATCAGGGCTTACGACTCCGGGTGGAAGGGTGGTGGAAGCTGCAGCGGCTATTTGTCGATGGTGCCCCGCTACGCGCTGGGCACTAGGACACGCCCGCGCCGTGAATCGGCATGGTGCACATCGCTCACGCTGCCTGCTTAGGCAATGCAAGGGCCATCATAGAGCTTGCCGCCACCAAGGCAGCCGCCACCCAAAGGCAGGCACTCAGGCCGTATTCCATGTAGAGCCACCCGGAGAGCAGCGTGCCGACCAAGCGCCCCATGGCATTGGCCATATAGTAAAACCCGACGTCCATCGAGACGCCGTCAGCGCGGGCATAGTGAACGATCAGATAACTGTGCCAACTGGAGTTCACGGCAAACAGCACGCCAAACGCCAACAGGCCCACCACCAGCCAGCCCACCTGCGCCAAGGGAAGTAGCGCAAGCAGAATGGCCAGAACGGCCAGGGCGGCGGCCCAGCCAGCGGTGATGGTTCGCGCATCGCCTTTTAGCAGGGCTGTGAGTTTTGGTGCTTGGGTTTGTACGCCACCATAGCCGATGATCCAGGCCGCCAATAGGCCACCTACGGTCCAGTGGCTCCAGCCGTGTTGATCATAAAGAAAGACCGGCAGCGCCACGACAAACCACACATCACGAGAAGCAAACAGACAAAACCGCGCGGCCGAGAGCACGTTGATGGCGCGGGATTTTGAAAAGATCTCATAGAACTTGGGTTTGACTTTTTGCTTGCCTAAATCTGCTTTGAGGCGCCAGAGCGATAGTAGCAGCACAGCACCCAGCATGATGGCCATGGCAATGACCGCCCCACGAAAGCCAATCAGCGTGAGCAGCACACCGCCAACGAAAAAGCCTAGGCCTTTCAGGGCATTTTTAGAGCCGGTCAACATAGCGACCCAGCGGTATAAGGCGCTGTTGGCATTGGCACTCGTGGCCGGCACCAGCACCTTCACGGCGCTTTTAGCGCTCATTTTATTGAGGTCTTTGGCAATGCCCGACAGCGCCTGGGCGGCCATGACCCACACAACGGTCAGCATACCAGCAGGGACCATTAGCATGGCGAGCGCCACAATTTGCAGCCCTAGCCCCACATTCATAGTGCGGTTCAAGCCCAGTCTCGCCCCTAGCCAGCCGCCCACCAAGTTCGTTACCACGCCAAACGCTTCATAGAACAGAAACAGCATGGCGATTTGCAGCGGCGAGTAGCCGAGCTGGTGGAAATACATTACCACCAGCATCCGCAGCGCGCCGTCGGTAATGGTGAACGCCCAGTAGTTGCCGGTAATCAGCATGTACTGGCGCACCTCGAACGGTAGCGCCTTGACGTTATCCAGCAGCGATTCAGCCACGACCAACCGGCTCCCCACCCACCATAAGTGCCAGCTCGGCGGTACGATTGGCGTAACCCCACTCATTGTCGTACCACGCGTAGAGCTTTAACTGAGTGCCGTTCACCACCATGGTAGAGAGGGCATCAATAATCGAGCTACGCGGGTCCGTACGGTAGTCAATCGATACCAGCGGGCGCTCTTCATAGCCCAGAATGCCTTTGAGGGGGCCATCGGCGGCAGCCTTGAGCGCTTGATTCACCTCATCAACGGTCACTTCTCGTTCAAGCTCGAACACCATATCGGTGAGCGATGCATTAGCCAGCGGTACGCGGATCGCGTGGCCGTTAAGTTTGCCTTCCAGTTCAGGGAAAATTGCCGTAATGGCTTTCGCCGAGCCCGTGGTAGTAGGGATGAGACTCATGCCGCAGGCGCGGGCACGACGCAGGTCTTTATGAGGGGCATCCAAAATGGTTTGGGTATTGGTAATGTCATGCACGGTGGTCATGGAACCGTGACGAATACCAAAATGCTCAAGGATCACTTTGACGACCGGCGCTAGGCAGTTAGTGGTGCAGCTAGCGGCCGTGACAATACGGTGCTTGGCTGGCTCAAACAGGTGGTCATTCACACCCACCACCACATTGAGCACGCCCTCCTCTTTCACCGGCGCACTCACCACCACGCGCCCAACGCCTTGATCCAGGTAAGCATTCAGCTTGTCGGTACTTTTCATTTTGCCGGAGCACTCGATGACCACATCGCAGCTGGACCAATCGCTTTCCGCAATGGTTTTATGAGTGCTAAAGGCCACCTCATGCCCATCAATGACAATGGCATCCTGACGCGCTGCCATGCCCTGCCCCGGCGCCCATTGGCCGTGGACGGAATCAAACTCCAATAAATGGGCAAAGGTGGCCGCATCACCACCGGGGTCGTTAATACGCACCAAGGTCACCTCGCCTGCCGCTACCTGCGACCAAAGGCTGCGCAGCGCTAGGCGTCCAATACGGCCAAATCCGTTAATACCGATGCGAAGTGACATAGGGTTGTCTCCAAGTATGCAATAAAGGCCAAGCCTACCGCTTATATACGAAAAAACATATATCAACAGTCAAAAAAACGCTGCTTGAAAGCCCGCCATGACAGCGGGCCAACAAACAGCGGTCTATTTAGCCGTAACGGCCAGAAATATAGTCTTCGGTTTTCTTCTGTGCCGGGGTCGAGAACATTACTTTCGTATCGTTGTACTCGATGATTTCCCCCAGATGGAAGAACGCCGTGTAGTCCGCCACGCGCGCCGCCTGCTGCATGTTGTGCGTCACGGTCACGATGGTGAACTGCTCTTTCAGCTTATCCATCAAATCTTCGATGGTGGCCGTGGAGATCGGGTCCAGGGCTGAGGTCGGTTCATCCATCAAAATGACGTCAGGCTGAACAGCAATCGCCCGTGCGATGCACAGACGCTGCTGCTGACCACCAGAGAGCGAGGTGCCCGGCTCTTGCAGCTTGTCTTTCACTTCGTTCCACAAACCGGCATCGCGCAGGGCCTTCTCGACCAGCTCATCTTGATCGGCTTTACGGCTCACCAAATCGTGCATACGCGGTGCGTAGGCGATGTTCTCGTAGATAGATTTCGGGAACGGGTTAGGCTTTTGGAACACCATCCCCACCCGGCGGCGCAGCGCCACTTCATCCATCTTGCCAGCATTCACATCCTGGCCGTCCATCTCCACCAGACCTTCAATATGCACGCTGGGAATCAAGTCGTTCATACGGTTCAAGCAGCGCAAAAAGGTCGACTTACCGCACCCCGAAGGGCCAATCAGCGCGGTCACGTTCTTCTGGAACAGGTCGATATTCAGCCCTTTCAACGCTTGGCTCTTGCCGTACCACAAATTGAGATCGCGAACACGAATACTGAGGTCGTGGCATGCTTGCTCATTACGTGTGTAAGGCTGGCCAACGTCTGGTGCATGCTGCTGATTCATAACGGGTGCTTGGCTATTCATAAGGTGTCCTCTTGGGCGCCGGCTTACCAGCGACGCTCGAATTTCTTGCGTAGCACAACGGCAAAGGCGTTGAGCGAAATCAGCACAGACAGTAGCACTAGGATGCCACCAGCGGTTTTTTCAACGAAGGCCTGCTCCGGCTCGCCTGACCAGGTAAAGATCTGCGCGGGCATGACCGTGGCTGCCTGGGTAAAGGAAGCGCTGACATCCGGAATGAAGGCCACCATCCCCACAATGATCAGCGGTGCAGTTTCACCCATCGCCTGCGCTAGGCCAATGATCGAACCGGTCATGATACCGGGCATCGCTAGCGGAAGAACGTGATCACGAACCACTTGCCAGCGCGAGCAACCTACACCAAATGCCGCATGGCGAATGGAGTCCGGCACGCTACGCAGTGCCGTACGGGTGGCAATGATGATGACGGGAAGGGTCATCAGCGCCAGCGTCATACCGCCTGCCAGCGGAGATGAGCGTGGTACACCAAAGAAGTTGATAAAGATCGCCAGACCTAACAAACCAAACAGAATCGATGGGATCGCTGCTAGGTTGTTGATGTTGATCTCGATCAGCTGTGTAAATCGGTTATCCGGGGCAAACTCTTCCAGATAAATAGCCGTCATTACGCCGATGGGGAAAGAGATCAGCAGCGTCACAATCATGGTCATGATGGTACCGACCACCGCCGATAAGATACCGGCGTTCTCGGCAATCTTCGAATCCCCTGAACCGAAGAACGTTTTGTTGAAGCGCAAATCAACCTGACCTGCAGCAACACGCTCATCGATTTCGGCTTTTTCTTCATCGCTCAAGCGGTTACGATGCCCTTTCAGGTACTGATCCACTTCACTGGTGGCCAGCATCCAGCGCTGCTCGGAGGTACCGATCATTTCTGGGTTGTTGCGCAGCTGTAGCGGAATAACGCGTACCACCGTGCGGCTAATAAGTGGTATCAAATCCTGGTCAAACGCTTGGCGGCCATCGCGGCTCGCTTCTTCGGTGTAGCGAACTTCGGTATTGATATAGGCCTGCTGGAAAGCAGGTAGGCCTTTGCTCAGCATGTCAGCAAAGAACAGCACTAAGAACAGGCCTGCTAAGCCCAGCGCGCCCATGGAGATCCACTTCAGGCGTGCCGACTTACGGTGACGCCGCTTAAGCTGCTGGCTGATCTCGTCAAAAGAGTGGCTCATCGAATCAGTTCCTCGGCGTTACAGGTTGTTCACGCGGTATTTTTCGCGGAAGCGGCGGATCATTAGTACAGATACCAGGTTGAGCGTTAGAGTCACAACGAACAGCACCAGGCCCAGGGCGAACGCTGACAGCGTCTCAGCACTCTCGAACTCTTGGTCGCCCGTGAGTGATGCCACGATGCGTACGGTCACGGTGGTCATGTCTTCTAGCGGGTTGGCCGTTAGGTTCGGGCGCATACCCGCCGCCATCACCACAATCATGGTTTCACCCAGCGCTCGGGACATGCCTAGCAGTGCGGCGGAAATGATACCGGGCAGTGCCGCAGGTATGACCACGTCCCGGATGGTTTCACCTTTCGTCATCCCTAGTGCCAGCGAGCCTTGACGCATGCTGTCAGGCACAGAGTTGATCACGTCATCAGAGAGCGACGAGATGAACGGGATGATCATGATGCCCATCACGATGCCAGGGGCAACGGCGTTGTTGTAAGAGGCATCCAGACCCAAGAAGCCGGCAATATTGACGATAATCGGCGCGACGGTAATGGCGGCGAAGAAACCGTAAACCACCGTGGGAATACCTGCCAACACCTCAAGCACCGGCTTAGCAATCGTGCGCACCCGCTGTGGAGCGTACTCCGACATGTAAATAGCCGACAGCAGGCCAATAGGCACCGCCACCAGCAGGGCAATCGCGGTGATCATGAAGGTACCGGCGAACAGCGGTACCGAGCCAAACTGCGCGCCACTACCATCGCCGCGTCCAGCGGCAGCTAGGAAGCTCGCCCCAGGGTTCCAGGTTGTACCGGTAATGAACTCCCAGAAGCTGTGCATTTGGAAAAAGCGCAGGGCTTCCGAAATGATCGAAAACAGAATACCGAAGGTAGTAAAGATCGATATCATCGCGGCGCCGGTTAGCACCCAGCGAATCACCCGTTCAATGGCTTGGCGAGCGTGAAAATGGGGCTTCACTTGAGCCACACCAACCGCCAAACCAGCCGCAGCGACCACTAAACTAGCTGCTAATAAATACATGGGCGGAATATCTGCGCCTAACAGTAATAACAGTAGCGAGCCTAGCGCCCCCACCAGCACCGCAGGGCCTGCTGTTGAGAGAACAGCAAACCACGCATATTGGTCAGGCTGTGCATACATCGCCGCGCCAGAAGCACGGACCCGCGCAGCCTTCGCTCGGCCCACAAAAAAGGCCACTAGCCCAAGCAGCAAGAGCACTGTGCAAAAGAGTAAAAGTAGCTGGTTTGTTTGCATCGAATTTCGCTCGCATCACCTAATGAAATCGTGTTGGCTGCTACTTTGGATTAAAAACATGACAGCAATATGACAAAGACAGCGTGACCCAAAAACAAATGGCCGGTAGCAAAGGCTACCGGCCATGTTGTCACTATGTGCTAGCGATTATATGTGCTAGCGATTATTCCAGATCAGCAGCAACCAGCTTAACGCGGTCAGCAACTTTCTGGCGAGCCTGCTCACGCTCCGCTTCCGGTAGCGGAATCAGGCCAATGTCTACCAGATAACCGTCAGAACCGATCATCTGGTCTTCCATGAACATGTTGGCGTATTCATACATCGGAGTGACTTCGTCAGCGTGCTGGTTCTTCAGGTAGAACCACAGTGAACGAGCAACCGGGTACTCACCAGAGCTGATGGCTTCTACTTCAGGTTCAACACCGCCAATGGTCGCACCCATGATGGTGTCCGGGTTCTCAACCAGGAAGGAGTAGCCGAAGATACCGAAGGCACCGGTGTCTTCCGCCAGACGCTGAACGATTAGGTTGTCGTTCTCACCGGCGTCGATGTAAACACCGTCAGTACGGATATCGGTGTAACCTTCTTCACCGTAGATGTCCATTTCGGCAGAGGCGGCTTCCATCACCAGCTCTTCGAAAGCATCACGGGTACCGGAAGTGCTGGGCGGGCCATAGATAGAGATGGCGCGATCCGGCAGAGAAGCGTCGATGTCGCTCCAGTTGGTGTAGGGGTTATCTACCAGTTCGCCGTCGACCGGCACCTGGGCGGCCACCGCCAGGAAAATTTGCTCAAGCGTCAGGTCGATCGGCTCGTTAGTAGCCGCCAAGCCTAGAACGATACCGTCAGAACCAATTTTGGCTTCGGTAACGTCAGTCACACCGTTCTCTTCACAACGCTCAAGCTCAGAAGGCTTCATGCGACGAGAAGCGTTGGTGATGTCCGGAGTGCCTTCACCAACACCGTTACAGAACAGACGAATACCACCACCAGAACCCGTGGACTCGATCACTGGCGTCGGGTAGTTGGTCAGCGCTCCAAACTCTTCAGTAACGTAGCTGGCAAACGGGTAAACAGTACTGGAGCCAACGATACGAATCTGGTCACGCGCCTGTGCCACACCGGCAACGCTCATTACAGCCGCCGCAATGACGGTAGTTTTTAGAATACGGTTCATGCGAAATACTCCTGTCGATGTAGGGTTCTGGCCTTCGCATGACGTACTTTGCACCGCTTCGATGACATCTTTATGACATCGAAAAAAAACAGCCAAACTTTTTGTTCGGCTGCTTCGCCTATAGCAGTAAGCCAAGCGCTGCGAGGGTGCATAACCCCAATGACAAGCGCTGCAGCAGTTGTTTATCCAATCGATGGGCGATGGTATCGGCCAGTGCATTGCCCAGTAAGACAGCAGGAAGAAAGGTAAGCGCCAGCTTGAAGTGCCAAACGCTGATCTGCCCTGCCAGCGCCAGCGTCAGCAGGGTTAATAGAGAGGTCAGGACAAAAAAGGCTGCTAAGTTGCCGCGCATGCGGTCAGGTGAGAAACCGTGCATGAGTAGCACAATGGGCGGCCCGCCGATGGCCGCCACCGTCCCAAAAACGCCGGAGAGAATGCCCGCCACAAATAGCGTGAAGCGGTTCACCGGCAGTTCGAAGCGGCATACCGTGACCAGCACAGCAAATAGCACGATGGCGGCAATTAACTTTTCCAGCACAACCATCGGCGCTGCCAGCAACAGCCAAATGCCCAATCCATTACCCGGTAAGCGTCCAATCAGGGCAACGCCTATTTCCCTTAACCTCACCTCATGCCAGTAACGGCGCACCATTATCAAAGAGACAGTGAAACCAAACAGCACCAAAATCACCGGCACCAGCCGTGGCTCTATCATCAACAGCAGTGGCGCACCCACCACCGCCAAGCCAAAGCCCGTGGCCCGCTGTACAAAGGCACCTAACAGCAGTACAGCTGCGCAGGCTAACCAGCTATCCAAGGGCACCTCTAACCACTGCAGCAGGCTATCCATTACAACGCGTCATCCACCTTTGGGGCTTGGGTTAGCATTCTCACACCGATATTACCCAGCAGGGCAGCACCTAACATGGTCAGCACCATGGGCCATAAGTGCTCAACCTGGAACAGCCCTACTAAGACACCTGCCAGCGCCCCACAGCTAAACTGTATGCCACCCAACAGCGCTGTCGCGGTGGCACTGATATGGCCAAAATGATCCAACAATGAAGAGATGGCGTTGGGCGTAATCAGACCAATCATGCCCGTAAACATCATCACCAGCGGCACCACCACATAGAGCGACGCCACGTTAAGCGCCGTGGCCAACACAAGACCCAGGGCGGCCACCAGCTGAACAGCCAGTCCTAAGCGCAGGTTCTGCTGTGGTGTGCGATTGCGCAGCAAGTGAATATTGACGCGATTGGAGAGTGCAATCACCACCACGTTGACCCCAAACACCAGTGGGTAGACGCTTGGCGAAAGCGAAAAATAGTCCAAGTATAAAAATGGCGATGCGGTCACAAAGGCAAATAGCCCGGCAAACGAAGCGGCTACCGCACAGATATAACCCATGCCCTCTTTGTGGCGCAGCACGCTTGCATAGTTGCGGATCACTTGCCGAGGCGAGGCCGCAGGCAAGTTGGTATCGCGGGTTTCAGGTAAGCGCGTACCTAACAGCCAAAGTAAGAAACCGGCATAAACAGCCAGGAAAATAAAGATGAGCCACCAGCCAGCAATGTGAAGCAGCAGGCTACCCACCGCCGGTGCCACCAGCGGGGCCAGCATCATGATCATGGCCATGGTGGACATCACCTTAGCCGCCTCACGCCCGCTGAAACAGTCGCGTACGATGGCAGCCGAGTTCACCACACAGGCGCCGCCCCCTAACGCTTGAATAAAGCGCCAAACCAATAGCGACGTTAAGCTATCGGCAGTGGTAATCATTAGGCTGGCCAGCATAAAGACCACTAGCCCACTTAACAGCACCGGCTTCCGGCCTAACCGATCTGATAACGGCCCAAAGCAGAGCTGACCCAATGCAAATCCAAACAAAAACATACTGATCGAGAGTTCAGTATGGTGAATGCTGGCATTAATACTCTCAGCCAGTATGCCGATGGCAGGCAGATAGGCATCAATCGCGAAAGGCGCAAGCGCTGTGTTGGCGGCCACCAACCAAGCCACCCGACGAGGATTAAGTTCCATAAGCCTCCTTAAAATGGGCATAAAAAAAGCGGCGCGTGCCGCCGAAAAGGTAGGCCGCTAATCATAATCGATTTCAATTCATTTGTCGGTGTCTGTTCGCCACGCGCGGCCCTTGCTAAAGTACCCCACAGGACAACCAAGGAGCATTGCATGGCCACTAGCCTATTAAGCCAATTAAAAGAAATGACCACCGTGGTTGCTGATACGGGCGACCTTGAGGCTATTCGCCGCTTCCAGCCCCAGGATGCAACTACCAACCCCTCTCTCATCCTTCAAGCTGCCCAGCAGGAAGAGCGCCGCGCTCGCTTGGCAAGCATCGCCAAAGAGAGCACCGATCTCGACGACGCGGTAGACCGTGTCGCGGTGGATATTGGCAGCGAGATTAGCAAGCTGGTGCCGGGCTATGTGTCGACAGAAGTCAGTGCCCGCCTCTCGTTTGACCGTGATGCCACCATTACCAAAGCGCACTCGCTAATTGAACGCTATGCCCAGCATGGTGTCGGCCCTGAGCGTATTTTGATTAAAATGGCGTCCACCTGGGAAGGCATTCAAGCGGCCCGCCAGCTTGAGCGCGATGGCATTCGCACCAACCTGACGCTGCTGTTTGGCTTTGCTCAGGCGCAGGCCTGTGCCGATGCTGGCGCTACGCTGATTTCACCGTTTGTGGGCCGTATTCTCGACTGGCACAAAGCGCGCTCGCCGGAAGCTGACTTCAGCGGCGCCAATGACCCTGGCGTACAATCGGTTAAGCGTATTTATGACTACTACAAGGGTCACGGCTATCCAACGATTGTGATGGGAGCCAGCTTCCGTAACGTAGGCGAAATACAAGCCTTGGCAGGTTGTGACCGCCTCACTATATCCCCTGCGCTGCTTAACGAGTTAGATGAACTACAGGGCGACCTTCCCCGCCAGCTAACGCCCATGGGTGCCAGCAGCTCAGCAGAGCAGGCGCTAGCCCAAGCAGATTTTCGTTGGCAAATGAACGAAGATGAAATGGCGTCTGACAAGCTGGCTGAAGGCATTCGTAAATTCATGGCCGACCAGCGCAAGCTTGAAGAGCTACTTGGCAAACTACGGCAGAGCTAATTGCTTCCAGCCAGTTTGGGTAGCATATCCATCACACCCTCTTATCGACTAGGTAAGAGGGTGTTTTATTTATGTGCCACTGTGGATTGCGCTTCAAGCATCTCTACCAGCGGCTGAAACTGTTCGCGATTATGCTCGTTCATATGCATTAAAATGCGATGCGCCTCGAGAATACGCGTACGCAAGCCTTCTTCATCTGCAGGCTCAGCGGGCAGGTCTTGCATAGAAGAGTTAAGTGTTGCACTAGGCTGCAGAGGCGCTTCCATCAGAGTAAAAAAACGCGCGAAGCCCATCACGTCCAGCATTTGCCGTACATCAGGGTTATCAGCAATAATCGTCGGAGGCTGTTCCAGCCGCCCTTTAACCGCCATGGCTACTTTGGCCAGAAAACCCAGCGCCGTTGAGTCGACATTGGTCGCTTCGCGCAGGTCAATCATCACCGCCTGAAGGCCAGGGGTTTCAGCAAGACGTTGCGCTTGGGTATCTAGCGTGGCGCATAGCGTTAACCGCACATCGCCACAGAGTTTTAACACAAAAACACCAGAGTTGAACGCCGCTTTAATGCGGCCCTCTTCAATCAGCATGACCAAATCCGCTCACCATCATGATTGTCAGGTCATCGGGTAAAGCATCGCGGTCCTGGTTCGCCTCATCATCCTCATCGCCCTCTATCAAAAGCGAATTGGTTTTGGCTAGCCGATCGCGCAACTGCTCAAGCGTGACACTTTCGCTAACGAGTTGCTCAAGTTCCGTGAGCCGCGTGTCGAGCGTTTTACCCGGCAAGCATTCCAATACACCGTCTGAACACAGCCACAAACGAAAGTTGGCCGGTAAAGCACAGCTAAGCGCAGGATACTCCACATCTGGGAAAAGGCCTACCGGCATTCCCTCCCCGGTTAAGCGCTCCAGCTTACCGTCAGCCGCCAACAGCGGCATCGGTAGCTGTGCGCCGAGCGAATAGTGAAGAGTATGCGCTTCATGGTCAATAACACCGACGAATAACGTGGCATGCTTACCAATGTTGGTATCCTGAAGCTCACGATTCATCGCCGCTAACCAATCAGGCGGCAGCCGCTCTGGCGCTTGGCCATCCCACTCGCTTAACCATCGGTTGCACAAATACTTCAGCAGCACCGTGACAAAGGCCGACGACGCTCCATGCCCAGAGACATCGGCAAAATAGAACGCGCTAAAACGGTCGTTATAACGCTGATAGTCGAGAAAATCCCCCGACAAATAAAGCGATGGCGCAAACCAGTAGTCGTAATAAACGCCGTTGATCACTTTAGGATGCGCTGGCAACAAACGCCGCTGAATATGCCCCCCGCTTTGCTGGTCCATCCGCAGTAGCGCAAGGTGAGTCTCAAGGCTCCCATTGAGTTCAGCGAGACGTTCACGATCACGATCACGCTCTTGGGCTAAGGCGTGAAGCTCAATCGCCTTACGAATCATTCGGCGCAGCAGCTCGGTATGTCGCAGCGGATGAACGATGTAGTCCACCAACCCCACATCAATGGCCTTAATCAAGTCAGCATCCTGACGAGAGTCGCTGACGACCAGGGTTGGCAACCGGTGGGTCAACTGAGACCACTGTTGACGCGGCACTGCCCGAGCATGCGCGACAATCAGCGCCGTGCCACTAGGCAGATGGTCAATATTATCTGCAGCAAACACCCACATACCGTCACAGGTAATCGCCTCAGCCAGCGCGTCACGCTCTGCACCGGGCTCGTCGATTACCGCGATCAACTGCTTAGCGTGATCCATGTTAGGCCTCAATCGGCGAAATCGTCGTCACCGAAGTCGGTATCGTCGAAATCAAAATCATCTGTGGCAAACGGGTCTTCGCCAAGCACACCGTCATTCACCTCAAACTGGCGGCGCTGCAAATAGGCATCGCGGACAAACCGGTAGCGATCCCCCGAAATCAACGACTCTTGGTCTAACAAGCCCGCGCGAAAGTGAATAATATCGAGTGCCGTCAGGCCTGCACGTAGCTGATGATCGTCCATATATGTAATGGGATTCGCAGCGGAATCGGCTGGCAAGCCAGAGGCATCCCTGAGCGTGCGCGGGCCTAGCAGAGGTAACACTAAATAGCGCGAGTCCTCCCAGCCCCACACGGCCATGGTTTGACCAAAATCTTCTTTATCCGCGGTAATTTCCATGAGCGTGGCATAGTCAAGCAAGCCGCCAATACCCACCGTCGAGTTGATCAAGAATCGTGATGTTGCTAACCCCGCGTTGGCGGGTTTGCCCTGCAGCAGGCTATTGAGCGCGGTACGCACTTCGCCTAAGTTGGAGAAAAAGTTGCCAACCCCAGTTTGCACCGGCTCGGGAGTGACTGCCTTATACCCTCGTGCAACGGGCTTGAGGGCGTAGCGGTCCAGCACATCATTAAACGCGAACACACGCCTGTTAAAGCCCTCCCAAGGGTCCTGCGGGTCAGCCGCTACACGCTCTTGCGCAGCGTCTTCCTCTTGAGAAGACCCCGTACTGGCACACCCTCCCATGCTTAACGTGGCTAGCAACACGATAGGCAATAGCTTCTGCCATGTGCTTAGACCCTCTTTTTGCGGTGCCAACAGCCTCAGCATGCGATTTCCTCTTTCAACATAGAACGCTATTCCTAACATAGCCGGTGATAGGCATCATCGGCCTATTACTGGCGACGTAGCACCACACTGCCTGCACTGTACCCCGCCCCAAACGAGCAAATAACGCCGATATCCCCTTCCGACAGTGCCTCACGGTGAAGGTGGAAAGCGATAATCGAACCCGCTGAGCTGGTATTCGCATAGCGATCTAAAATAATCGGTGCCTGTGCTTCGTTGGGTTCTTCACCCAGCACTTTACGTGCAATCAAATCGTTCATATGGCGGTTGGCCTGATGTAACCACATCCGCGTTAAATCCGCCCCCGACAGCTCTAATGAAGCGAGATGGTCAGTGATAAGCTTAGCGACCATAGGGCACACCTCTTTAAAAACGCGGCGCCCTTCCTGAACGAACAGCTTATCTAACGCCTGCGGATCGCTATCGGTCACGCGATTTAAAAAGCCCGCGTTATTGCGAATCGCATTGGAAAACTTCGTCACCAGTCGCGTTCCCAGAATTTCGTAACGCTCGTTGGCCACAGCAACATCGCTATTTTCCAGTACCATAGCCGTACAAGCATCGCCGAAAATAAAGTGGCTGTCACGATCTCTGAAGTTCAAATGCGCAGAGCAAATCTCTGGATTCACAATCAGCGCGCGTTTTACGCTGCCTGACGCAATCGCATTGGCCGCTGTTTCTAAAGCGAACGTGGCGGAGCTACACGCCACGTTCATATCAAAGCCGTAACCCGATGTTCCCAACGCTTGCTGCACTTCTACCGCGACCGCCGGATAGGCACGCTCTAGGTTTGAACAGGCCACAATCACCAGCTCAATATCAGCGGCATCAACCTGGGCCGTTTCTAGCGCCTGGCGCGCGGCCTGAGTCGCCATCTCACACTGAATAGACGGTTCATCGTTATGACGTTGAGGCAGTTTAGGCCGCATACGCTCAGGGTCAAGGATCCCTTGGGCATCGAGTACATAGCGACTTTTAATTCCCGAGGCTTTCTCAATAAATTCACTGCTGGAATAAGCCAGTGCTTCTTGCTCTCCACGCGCGATGGCATCCGCATGCTGGGCGTTATGGAGATCAACCCACGCGTTAAAAGCAGCGACCAACGCCGCGTTATCAATGGCGTTTTCCGGTGTATAGAGTCCTGTACCGGTGATCACTACATTGGTCATGCCTGTCTCCTTATTACGGCCTCAAGGCAAATAGCCGAAACCGTCAGTAAAATAGCGTATGGCGAGGTTGTCCACCCCGCTCTATCTAAGCTCTATCTAAGCGCTTTCTTGTGTAGCATTAAACGCTGGTAATCTCTTCCCAACGCTTTTCCAAGCGCTTCACGGATACCGGCATCTGAGTGCCCAGCTGCTGGGCGAATAGCGATACTCGCAACTCCTGTATCCACCAGCCAAATGAGACCAATTCAGGGTCTTCAGCGGCACCTCTGCGCTCGCTTTTTCGCCGCGCATCAAAACGAGCCTCTAGGGCTTGGACATCCTGCATCATCATTTGGTCACGACCACGTTCACGGGCCGCTTTATCGAGGCGGATGAGAGCCGCTTCGGTATAGCGCGGATATTCGCTAAGCCACTCCCCTGCATCGCGAATAAAGCCAGGATAAACCAAGCGCTGCATCTGCGCGCTTACATCGCTGTAAACGAGCGCTAGGGCAAAGTTAAGCTTCCCTTTAAGCACTTTGGTCACCGCCAGATGCCCTTTAAGCGCCTCTTCAATGCGTGTCAGTAGCGATGTTGCATAAGGAATCAGCTCACTTTCGGTTGCCTTAAGCCGCTCGGTGAGCTCATTGGCAGAGCGTGGCAGCGGATGTGTTGCCACCACCTGCGTGAAGACCGCCAGCAGCAAATCATCCACTAATGCTTGTTTACTACCCACTTTAGCAAAGAGTAGAGCGCACTTTTCCACGCCAGGTAAGCGCTTGATGGCTTTCACCTGTTCTGGCCGCTTGGCAATGGCCAAGCGTGCCACGCCTTCCTGGTGAACCGCCGCCGCCTTCGCGGGATGATCAAAAAGCGCCACTTTAAAGCTATGGGCCTCGGCCATTAGTGCTGGGTAAGCTTCCACTCGGATACCGGCCTGAGTCGTTACCCGCGACTCGGGCAGCGGCGACTCTGGTAACTCATCCAAGGCGGGCGCTTGGCTTGCCTGATCGGCCAGCGCCTGGGCGCCTGCACTCGCCGCCTCTTCGAAACGCCGCTCCAGCGCACGCACATCGCGTCCTTGGCCCAACGTTTTACCCGCATGATCAACGACCCGCACGTTCATAATGAGGTGCGGCGGCAGCAGATCGAGACGCCAATCATCAGGGTGAACGCGGGTAGCAGTGCGGCGGCGGATAAATTCACCCAGCGCTTCGGTGAGCGGCCGCTCATCGGGCACCAGCGTCTCCAGCGCGGCATCGACCCAGTCGGGAATGGGTACCACTTGGCGACGAATACTTTTCGGCAGCGATTTTAGTAGCGCAATGCACTTTTCACGCAACAGCCCCGGCACCAGCCACTCCAACGCGTGCACCGGCAGCTGAGGCAACATGGCCGCAGGGACGGTGAGGGTCACGCCATCGTCGTCGGCATCTGGGTCAAAGTGGTAGCTGACCGGATACGCTACGCCAGACAGCGTTAAATGATCCGGGTATTGCGCCTGAGTAACGTCGTGGGCATCCCGAGCTTTTAGCGCATCGATATCAAACTTCAGCAGCGTGGGATCTTGGCGCTCGGCCTGCTTGCGCCAGTGTTCAAAGCCCTTGCCGTTAACGATATCGGTGGGTATCCGCTCATCGTAGAAGGCGAACAGCGTCTCTTCGTCGACCAAGATATCCCGTCGGCGGGCACGATCTTCTAGCGCCTCTACCTCTTCGATCAGCGCACGGTTATGGGTGAAGAATTCTCCTTTGGTTTGGAACTCGCCTTCCACCAGCGCCCGACGAATAAACAGCTCCCGCGACTCCTGGGGCGCAATAGGCCCGTAATGGACACGACGGCGCGCCACAATCGGCAGGCCAAACAGAGTGACCTGTTCAAACGCCACGACCTGAGCACGCTTCATTTCCCAATGGGGTTCGCTATAGCTACTTTTCACCAGATGCTGCGCTTGGGGCTCGATCCACTGCGGGTCGATCTTGGCAACAGTGCGCGCAAACAGCTTGGTGGTTTCGATCAGCTCAAAGGCCATGACCCATTTGGGTGTTTTTTTCGCCAGCCCAGAGCCAGGGTGAATCATGAACTTGCGGTTACGCGCGCCGAGGTACTCTCGGTTCTCAAGCAGCGTACCCAAATTGGAGAGCAGGCCAGACAGCAGCGCCTGATGCAGCTTGCCCGATGTTTTTCGCCTTGCCTGCTTGGCCTGCTCTTCGCTCTCGTTCTCATCACGAGGCAGCGGCGCAGGTACCTCGATGTCCATATCCCGCAGCAATTGGCGCAACTGGCGGAACGTATCGTGCCACTCGCGCATGCGCAGGTAGTTAATGTAGTGGTCACGGCACCAGCGGCGCAGTTGGTTGCCCGATAACGCTTCACGAGCATTCTCGATGCCATGCCATAAATTTAGCAGCGCAACGAAATCGGAGTCTGGGTCGTGCCAGCGCTGGTGAGCTTGGTCAGCGGCTTGGCGCTTGTCAGCGGGCCGGTCACGGGGGTCTTGAATCGCCAGCGCAGAGACCACGACCAGCACGTCCCGCAGACTGCCTCGCTCTGCACCGGCCAACACCATACGGGCCAAACGCGGGTCAATGGGTAGTTTCGCCAGCTTACGCCCCAGGGCGCTAAGCTGTTGCTTATCATTTACTGCGCCCAGTTCAAATAGCAGCCGGAAGCCATCTTTGACAAAGCGGCCATCGGGCGGATCAACAAAGGGGAAGTCTTCAATATTGCCGAGCTTGAGCGCCAGCATTGAAAGAATGACCGATGCTAAGTTGGTGCGCTGAATCTCCGGGTCGGTAAACGCGGGACGTGACAGGAAATCCTCTTCGTCGTAAAGACGAATACACACGCCTTCCGCAATCCGCCCACAGCGGCCCTTACGCTGATTGGCGCTTGCCTGACTGACCGGCTCAATGGGCAGCCGCTGGATTTTCGCCCGGTAGCTATAGCGGCTAATGCGCACCAGGCCAGGGTCAATCACATAGCGAATTCCCGGCACGGTGAGCGACGTTTCAGCCACGTTAGTTGCCAGTACGATGCGACGCCCACGGTGGGGAGCAAACACCCGGTTCTGCTCCTCATTAGAGAGCCGTGCATACAGCGGCAGAATCTCGGTGCCCTTTAAATCCGCGCGGCGCAGCGTATCGGCGGTTTCGCGGATTTCCCGCTCGCCGGGTAGAAACACCAGCACATCGCGGGGGCCATGCAGCCAGCCTTTTTCACGCTCGATTGTTTCGATCTCACGCACGGCATGCAAAATCCCCTCCTGCAGCGTGCGGTCATCCTCGTCCTCTTCGCTGCGCACCAGCGGGCGGTAGTGGACATCTACCGGGAACGTGCGTCCAGACACCTCGACCACCGGCGCAGGCGTTTTAGGCGAGCCGAAATGGGCCGCAAAGCGCTCCACGTCGATCGTTGCGGAGGTAATGATGACTTTCAAATCAGGGCGCTTAGGCAGCAGACGCTTGAGGTAACCCAGTAAGAAATCGATGTTAAGGCTACGCTCGTGGGCTTCGTCGATAATCAGCGTGTCGTAGCGCAGCAGCAGCGGGTCGTGCTGCGTCTCAGCCAGCAGGATGCCATCGGTCATCAGCTTAACGAGTGTGCTCGGCGAGCTTTGGTCGTTAAAGCGCACCTGATAGCCCACCTGCTCGCCTAGCGGCACGCTTAGCTCTTCCGCCAGCCTCCCTGCAACGCTGCGCGCAGCCAGCCGCCGTGGCTGCGTATGACCAATCAACCCTTTTCGGCCTCGGCCAAGCTCTAAACACATTTTGGGCAGCTGCGTGGTTTTACCCGAACCGGTTTCCCCTGCCACGACCACCACCTGGTGGTCGCGAATCGCGGCAAGAATATCCTCACGGCGCTCTACCACCGGCAGCTCTGCCGGGTAATCCAGCGTCACGCGCAGGGCTTCGCGCTGCGCCAGCAGTTGCTTGGCTTTGTCGACTTCCCGCTCCACCTCGTTCAAGCCGCGGTCGATCGGCTTCTTTTCTCGCTGCCGACGCCGCAGGCCCGCCACACGACGCGAGAGCCGCTCCTGATCACGCAGCATAACGTGACTCAGCGACTCAGTGAGCGCTGTAAGCGAGGGGGCGTTGTCTTGTGGGGTATCGATGCGGGATGAGTGCGTGTCGGTGGTCACGTTAGGCTCGGTTCCATCTCAGAATAAACGTCGGCCCACTCGTAAGTGGGCCGACCATTGTAACGCTTTCGCGAACGAGACGCCTAACGCCCGCTTGACCGAGTGTTCAACCCTTACGGCGCATGGGTTGTTTCCTGGTCGCGCAGTTGGCGACGCAGCACCTTACCGACGTTGGTTTTCGGCAGCTCGTCGCGGAACTCGATGTACTTGGGCACTTTATAGGCCGTTAGTTCTTTCTTACACCAAGCGCGCAGCGTTTCAGCGTCAAGCTGGCTGTTTTTGGACACCACAAACAGCTTGATAGCCTCCCCTGCATTCTCGTCGGCAACGCCAACAGCCGCCGCTTCCAGCACATCGGGGTGGGCGGCTACTACGTCTTCAACCTCATTGGGGTAGACGTTAAAGCCCGACACCAGGATCATGTCTTTTTTACGATCAACGATCTTGATGTAGCCATCGTCCTGCAGCACGGCGATATCGCCAGTATGGAACCAGCCGTTTTCATCAATAGCGTTGCGCGTCTCTTCTTCACGCTGCCAGTACCCTTTCATGACCTGCGGGCCTTGCACGCAAAGTTCGCCCGGCTCGCCAAGCGGCACATCGTTACCATCAACATCAACCACTTTCACCGAGGTGCCCGCGACCGGCTTACCAATCGTGCCCAGTTGAATCGCATCGTTAGGGTTGAAGCTGACAATCGGCGAGGTTTCCGTTAGACCATAACCTTCGGCGATCGGGCAGCCGGTGGTCTCTTCCCAGCGCTGTGCCGCCGCTTTGGTTAACGCCATGCCGCCTGAAATGGTCAGCTTCAATTTGGAGAAGTCGAGCTGCTTGAAATCGTCCCGATTGCACAGCGCGTTAAACAGCGTATTGAGGCCGATAAAACCCGTGAACGGCAGCCCCTTCAGCTCTTTAACGAAATTCGGCAAGTCGCGGGGGTTAGTGATCAGCAGCGAGTGGTTGCCGGTTTCCATCAGGAACAGGCAGTTCACGGTAAAGGTGTAGATGTGGTACACGGGCAGCGGTGCAATCACCAGCTCTTCGCCGTCCGTGAGATGCTCGCCAATAGCCGAGCGTGCCTGAAGCATATTGGCCACTAGGTTACGGTGGGTCAGCATGGCACCTTTCGGCATACCGGTGGTGCCCCCGGTATACTGCAGCGCCGCTAAGTCGTCCATATTGCGCTCAACGGGCGTGTGCTTTAACGATGCTCCTTTTTTCAGGGCATCACGAAAGCCCACTGCACTTGGCAATGAGTATGCAGGCACCATTTTCTTGACGTGTTTCACAACCGCATTAATCAACCAACGCTTAGGCACATCGTGTAAATCGCCCAGCTGCGTGACCAATACATGCTTGATTTCCGTTTTATCGAGCACTTTCTCAAGCTTGTCGGCCATATTGGCCAGAATCACAATGGCTTTAGCATTGGAGTCTTTAAACTGATGCGCCATCTCCCGCTCGGTGTATAGCGGGTTGGTATTGACCACTACAAGCCCCGCCCGCAAAGCACCAAATACCGCCACCGGAAACTGCAGTACGTTGGGCAGTTGTATAGCAATTCTATCGCCAGGCACTAAGTCGGTTTCATGCTGAAGCCAGGCGGCAAAATGGGCTGAGAGACGGTCAAGGTCGGAAAACGACAGCGTCTTCCCCATGCAGGTGAAGGCAGGCTTGTTGGTAAAGCGCGAGACGGCTGACTGAAAAACATCCGTAACAGAGTGATATTGATCCAATCCTTCAAGCGCTGGTCCGCTTAAAATAGGAGTATTGGCGTGTTCGCTCATGGGCTATCTCCGCTATCCGTGTCGATGTGAGACCGACCTTGTTATTGTGGTGTGGTTGTATAAAGAGATTAAACGCCAACGATATACGACGTTTATGACACTGTAAAACGATCGATTGAAACTTGCGTTTCAACTTTAGCTTATAGTCCATCACCGGGACTTATCTTATGGACAGTATCGAGCGTTAATTTCTCCCTCTCTCCACACCAATAACTCCCCAGGCACCATGCGCTGCCATGCTTCATTTTGAGTCAGTGGCTCGGTGGCAATCACCGAGACAATGTCGTTAGGCGTGGTGTGCTCGATAAAATTGACCGTCATCTCTGCATCTGACAACTCCGCTTCACCAAAAGGCGCACGGCGAGTGATGTGCGCCAGTTTGGTAGAGCAGTAGCTATAAAGATGGACGCCGTCAGAAAGGAGTAGATTAAAAACGCCCAGCCCTCTTAGCTGCTCGCAGAGGTCATGGAGCTTTTCCCAAAGCGTTTCTGGGGCAGCCGGTGGCGTTGGAAACACCCGGCGCAACTCGCCCATTAACCAGCAAAACGCGTGTTCGCTATCGGTATTGCCAACCGGGGTGTAAACCCCTAAAGGCAGTTCCTGCCAATCACTTAATTGCCCATTATGGGCATAGCACCAGGGCCGCCCCCACATTTCACGAGCAAAGGGGTGCGTGTTGGCCAATCGCACGCCGCCTACGTTGGCTTGGCGAATATGGCTGATCACAACATTTGATTTGATGGGGTAGTCGCAAATTAAACGCGCAATCGGTGAATCCACAGAAGGGTGAGGGTCTCTAAATTCGCGATAGCCGCCCTCTTCATAAAAGGCGATGCCCCACCCATCGCGATGAGGGCCTGTGCCACCACCGCGATGTAAAAAGCCTGAAAAGCTGAAGCAGATATCGGTAGGCACATTAGCGCTCATACCCAATAGCTCACACATTGGCCCACTCCCTTGATGCCAGTCGCATTAACGGATAACCGGTTCGCGGCGGCGAGTAGGCTGTGGGTCCTCCACTTGGCGGCGGGCAGGCGTGTCTTCAACAGGCGCAGGACGACGCCACCACCACAGCGCTACACCAATCCCCGCGCCTAGGGCTATCCCTAAGACTAACCAGAGCAAGCCGTTGCGCAGAGCAGTGGCACTGTTCTCAAAAACGCCCACGGCAGCGACCATAGCGGACGGTGCCCAACCGCTATAGAACTCACCCTCTTCGACCAGTGGCAGCCGATAACTGGCAGGCATCCACATCGCCCCCGCCACGCCCCATGTTACGATGAGCCGAGGCAAACGCGGCAAAAATGCCAATCCAAAGTAAACCGCTAGCAGCACCAGCAGTGAAAGACCGTAATAACTGAACCACAGCAGTGACATTGAGTCTGCAAACAGCATAATACCCCTCATGTGGGTGGAAGCACCCGACGTTGATTTCCCGTTATGGTACCTATCAATTTATGAAAGCACAGCCTGGTATGCACGAAGGCTCGCCCGTAGCGCGCTATTATCGCGCCGATGACCCTGAATGGCACTGGTTAGAAAACCGCGAAAGCGCTGATGTCAGCGATTTTCTTACCGCGGCCAACCAGCAGCATGCCGATTGGTTTGCACCGCTCTCCCCCCTCGCAGACACCCTTTACCATTCGCATCTAGCGCGCCGTGAATTGGCGGTGAAAAGTCTAGAGACAGCGCTTGACCACTTTACGTTCTGGAGCGAGACCGGCGCTGAGGATGATTACCCCTGCTGGTGGCGTTACCCAAATGGCCAACCTGAGCAAAAAAGCTGTTTTTTTGACGTTCGCGAGCGCGCTGCCGAGCAGCCGTTCTACGACATGGGTGATATGGCGCTCTCCCCGGATGAGCAGTGGCTCGCCTGGACCGAAGATACCCAGGGCGATGAACGCTTCACACTCTGGTTAAAAGCGCTGCCTAACGGCACGCCGCGCCAACTACTTAGCGATATCGGACCCAGCGTTTGCTGGGCAGAGGACCAAACTGCAGACGGCGCCACGCTGCTGTTTACCCGTTTCGACGATACCCAGCGCCCTGACAGCCTATGGCGGCTATGGGTCGCGTTCGCAGAACATGCCCCTATGCAGACACCGACCCTGGTGTTACGCGAGGCAGACCCAGAATTTTGGGTAGGCGTGGGCAAAACGCGCTCTAAAGCGTGGTTGATCATCGAGAGCGGCTCAAAAGACACCACCGAAGTTCTCGCCCTGCCTGCCGACCAGCCCGAAACACCCCTCGTTTGCCTGCATGCCCGCGAGCCGGGCGTGGAAGTCAGCATTGATCATCGGCCTGGGGTCTTTTATCGCCTACACAACCAGACGGGCCCCCACTTTCAGCTGGATATGCGCGCCGAAAGCGATAACGCCAGTTGGCAGCCGCTGATTGCGCATCGCGATGACGCGACACTGGAAGGGGTTGATGCGTTTGAGTGGGGCTTGATACTGGCTGAGAGAAGCCATCAGGATGCGCAGGTACTGCTGCGGCGCTTGGAGCTGGATAGTCACCATCAAACGCTGCTTGATAGCTACATTGACCTGCCCGAAACGCCCTGTTCACAGCTGCTGGAAGACTCGCCACACTTTAATGCACGCATGCTGCACCTGCGCGAAGAGTCGTTTACCCGCCCTCCGAGCTGGTATGCCTTAGACCTCGATAGCGGTGTACGCACGCTCTTAAAACAGGTGCCCGTTCATGGCAGTCTCGCTCCAGAGCAGCTAGTCAGCCGCCGAATATGGGCCACCAGCCACGATGGCGAGCAAGTCCCGGTATCGGTGGTCATGCGAGAAGACTTGGCAGGCCAGCCACTGCCCACCCTGTTATACGGTTACGGTGCTTACGGTGAAGCGCTGGACCCCTGGTTCTCGATTGCTCGCTTAGAGCTACTGGAGCGCGGCGTGGCCTTTGCTGTGGCCCATGTGCGCGGCGGCGGTGAGCGCGGCGAACCGTGGTACTTAGCAGGCAAGATGGCTCATAAAGAGAACAGCTTTCACGACTTTTTAGCCGCCCGTGAAGCGCTTGTGGCCACCCATATCAGCCAGCCTGAGCGGATAGTCGCCTGCGGTGCCAGTGCAGGCGGATTGCTGGTGGGTACTTGCATCAACCGTGCGCCGGAGGCCTTCTGCGCGGCGGTGTTGGATGTTCCTTTCCTGGATGTGCTGCGCACCATGCAGAACCCAGAGCTGCCGCTCACCACCGCTGAGTATACCGAGTGGGGTAATCCTGAGGCACCCGACGTGGCTGAACGTATCGCCAGTTATTCACCTATCGATAACATCCGCTCGCAGCGCTACCCAGCGCTTTGGATTGAGGGTAGTTGGTTCGATACCCGCGTTAGCTACTGGGAACCCGCCAAATTCTACGCCCGAGTGAGTCAGGCACAGCAGGGGGCTGCGCCTATCCTGCTGCATACCGATATGAGCAGCGGCCACGGCGGCGCATCGGGAAGGTTTAAGGCGTGGCGCGATACAGCCCGCCAGGATGCGTTTATTCTGTGGGCGCTAGGGTTAGGGAACCGCTGATCAATTCGTCTCTAAGCGGCTGAAACGCTCATAATGGCACTTTCACTGCATCACCTCTTGGCACTGAATTGCGATGTACGGCAAGGCTTCTTATTTGCCAAACCCATGGCATTTGAGCCTCTGACCCACTGGTTAGCAGTACAGCAGCAAAACGCGCTTTAACACAGCCACCAATACAACCACTCGCAGCGCCAAGGCGCTGCTTTTTTTACGCCATTTATTTTATGAAAATACTTTCCATAAAATAATTTTTACGGCATACTAACCATAAGTTTTATATACCAACGTCTATATAGCTGATCATTAGGAGTAACACGATGAAATATCAGGAACAGTTTCCCACCATTTGGGATACCCCAACGAAGCCCGCTAACACTCAGGCAACCAAAAAAGCCGCTGCCCAGCCGCAACCCTCGGCTCTTAAAGAGGCTTTTTTAACGATTTGGGATAGCAGCAAAACGAAAACCGCTAGCTAACAGTGCATTCGCCAGCGGTCTAAACGTACGCCAAGGAAGGCTACGGCAGGAGCTTAAACATGAAAATCACGACATAGGAAGAACGGCAATTATATGCTCTTCGAGTTGCCTTTCTGGCACCTCATCTTGGGACACAGCAAACCCTCTGACGCTGATGCCTTTTCGATGGACTCGTTCAGCATCGTTACTTAGCAAGGGATGCCATCCTGCTAACTTGCGACCTTCCGCCACTCGTCGGTACCCACAGGTTTGCGGCAACCAAGTAAACTCTTTTACCAGCGCTGGGGTCAGCTGGGTGCAGTCAGGCACGCTCTCAAAGCGGTTTTCATAATCGCTGCACTGACAGCTATGAGTATCCAGCAGGCGGCACGCTACGTTAAGAATGGCCAGCTCTTGCGTCTCATCATCATGCAGCTTTAGCAAACAGCACTGACCGCAGCCGTCACACAGGGCTTCCCATTCTGGAGGCGTTAGCTCTTCCAACGAATAGCGTTCCCAGAAGCGCTCGCGCAACGCGGTTTCCATCGTCTAATCACCCCGGTTAAACATTAACGTTAGGCAGGCTATAGCAGCCAGCTAATCTCAGCTTGTCTTACCATCACTGGTCAGCGCCTCCCGGCACTCACTCCATAACACGCTGAAATCCGCCTCTAAAGCAGTGTAGTCTTCACGCAGCCAGGGTACTAATTCAGCCAGACGGTTGGGGCCGGAAAGGCGCTGCCCGATGCCCGCCACCGCACGACATGTAAAATCAAAATCAGCATAACGGCGCAACCAGTCGTGCTCAACCAGCACCGGCATCATCGTCGCTAGACGTTGTGGCGCGGGCCACTCGCTGAGTAATCGATAGCAGCGATCAATCAGTTGATGTTGACTAGCCCCCTCCTGCTGGCGAGAAATAAAATGATCCCACACAACATCCAGCGCAATGCCCGCATAGCGTCTTTGAGCCTGAGGAGCGCGCTGCTTGGCCATCATAACGCTAGGGTGCTGGTCTACCCAGGCATCAACTCGCCGATGGTGGCGAATGCCACAGGCAACGCTTGGCGACCAAGCAGAAAGGTCGCTACCTTTCACACCATCGGCAATCAAATTACCGTAAAGAAAGCCGTCGTCCCCCGGCTGAGCCAGCCATGCGTGGGCAAGAAAGTTCATCGCTTTTGCACCACGCTAATGCGCCGATAACTCACGAGCAATCTGTCGTCTGAGCGCGATGAATGTCCAGTAAGTAGGGCTCTTTGGCAGGCGGCATTTGTAGGTAAAATCCTTGCTCCTCAATCGCAGCCATCACATCGGCAGCCTTCACACGGGCAAGCGGCTTATCAGCGGTCAGCATCATCGTTAGCACAGGAACCGGCTTACCAAAGGTCTCCATCAGCGCCTCAGGCACTGTCTCCATTCCTTTACGCTTATCCACGTAGAGGTACATTTCGTCTTTGCGCGAGCTTTTAAAAATCTCGCATAGCAGTTTTTCGCTCATAAAGATGACTCCTCAAGCGCCTGATGAATCGCTTGCGTTAAGCAGGTATCGCGCCAACCACTCAGTTCTTGTAATGGCTGGTGTGCAAGCCGCTGCATGACCAGCGCCTCAATATCCCGGCGACGCAGCAACATTTCCGGAGCAATATTAAGAGCCGCTGCTTTTTCGGCAACCACTCCCTTAATCGCCTTGAAACGTCGCTTAAATGCAGGCTGCATGGGGTCTGGCCAACGCGTAGGTAAGTCGCTTTCTGGACAGTGCTGGGCCTGCTTCACTAGCGCCAGTAGAGCATCGCCCTCTTTTTTGACCAGCGGCGGCTTGATGCCCTCAACCTCGGCTAGCTCATAGCGGTTTTTGGGCATTTTTTCTGCCACAACGAACAGCAGCTTATCGCTCACCAGCCAATTACGCGGTAAATCTCGACGGCGGGTTTCGCCCTCGCGCCAAATCGTCATTAGCCGGTAGGCCTCAAGCTGGCGAGGCGTCAATCGCCAAAGCTGGCGCTGGCGGGTATACCACTGGCCGTCGTTTTCAACGCTGCGTCCTGCCTGTTCGATCAAGCTGGAGCACTCGCTGTCCAACCACTCACGCCGCCCTAAGGCGTCGAGTTTTTCCGCTTGAAGCTGCCACACTTTAAGCAAGTAAATTACGTCTAGCGCGGCGTACTCACATTGAGAAGACGTTAACGGACGCTCCAGCCAATTAGAGCGTGTCTCCTCTTTGGGAAGCGTTTCGCCTACCCAGTGCTCTACAAGTTTTTGGTAACCCATGCCAGGATTTTCGCCTAAGAAGGCTTGCGCCACCTGGGTATCCACCAGCGGCGTAGGCAACACGCCCGCCCAGCGTTGGAAGACTTCTAAATCTTCACTGCAGGCATGCAGCAGCTTCACCGCGCTATTTTGCAATAGCGCTTTAAAAGCGTTGGTGCAGGGTGTTGATAACGGGTCGACTAAATATGCCACTTCATGACTGGCAAACTGAATCAGCGCCGGTATGGGGAAAAACGTATTCTCGCGGAAAAACTCGGTGTCTAAGGCAATAACGCTGGCACCGGAAACCTGTTCACAGGCGGCGTCTAACGCCTCGGCGCTATCAATCCATTGATACAAAGCAGAAGTTGAAGAGGACAAAGCAATCTTCCGAGTTGGCACAACCGCATCAGCGCTTGCGTTTATTATCAGCATTAATCGCTAGCAAAGGGCTGGCGACCATTAAAAGCGCGGCTTAATGTACCGCCATCCACATACTCCAACTCACCGCCCATCGGCACGCCATAGGCGAGACGAGAAAAGGATACACCGTAATGCGCAAGCTGAGAGGCAATGTAATGCGCTGTCGCCTCACCCTCTACCGTAGGGTTAGTAGCAAGAACGACTTCACGAATATTGCCTTCAGCTACACGGCTTTCGAGCAACTCCAGCCCGATAGCTTCCGGGCCAATACCATCTAGCGGTGAAAGGTGACCATGCAGTACAAAATAGCGCCCTTGAAAACCGCCAGCCTCTTCAATCGCTAGCTGGTCTGCGGGCGATTCAACCACGCACAACAGTGCATCATCACGGCGAGAGCTCTCGCACAGCGCGCAAATATCGGCTTCGGTGAGCGTACGGCAGCGCTGGCAGTAGCCTACTTCCTCTATCGCCTGCTGAATCACTGCGGCTAATCGCTGGCCACCTGGGCGTTCACGCTCTAGTAAATGCATCGCCATGCGCTGAGCCGTTTTTGGCCCAACGCCTGGCAACACGCGAAACGCGTCCATCAATTGCTCAACAAGCGGAGAAAAGCGCATGGTTTAGAACGGCATCTTAAAGCCGGGCGGTAGGTTTAAACCGGCTGTTGCTTCTTCCATTTTCGCTTTGGAGTTCGCTTCTACTTTGCGTACAGCATCGTTAACCGCTGCCGCCAGCAAATCTTCAAGCAGCTCTTTATCTTCTTCCAGCACGCTGGGGTCGATCGTCACATCGCTGACATCATGGCGGCCATTCATGGTAATTTTTACCATGCCCGCACCCGCTTCGCCGTGCACTTCAGCTTTGGCCACTTCTTCTTGAACGCGCTGCATTTTTTCCTGCATTTCTTGGGCTTGCTTCATGATGTTGCCCATTCCGCCTTTAAACATGCGGTCTTCTCCTAAATCATTAATAAGCGAGTTGGTAGCCGTCGGCCGTTAGGAACGTGGCTCTGGCGCTGGTTTTACGGTTGACTCAATTAGCGTAGCCCCAAACGCCTGCTGCAACTTCTGAATATTGGGGTCGTGATGCAACAGATCAACAGCCTGCGCATGGCGTTCTTGCTGTAAACGCTCTTCCTGTTGCTGGGGTGTTTCCAGCGTGGAGTCAAGTTCAGCCACGCTGAACTGAACCCTTCTTGGTATGCCGATCTCTTTCAGCGCTCGCTCAATGCGCACGTTATGAACCTCGGCCTTCATGGCGGACTGGCTGGGGTCAAGCCGCAGCACCACAGTGCCACCATCATCGCTTTCTAACTGGCAATGTGCCGCTAAGTTACGCGTCAGCCCGCCTAAACCTAAGGCGTCAAAACAAGCCAGCCACGCGGCGTGGTTTAAGAGATCTCCCGAGGCCAGCGATTTAGCCGAAAGAGAGGAAGGCGCCACATTAAAGGATGGAGTGGGCTCTGGCTCTGGCTCTGGCTCTGGCTCTGGCTCTGGCTCTGGCTCTGGCTCTGGCTCTGGCTCTGGCTCTGGCGAGAGCGTAGCGGCGCTTTCTACCTCTTCAAGCGACCAGGGCGGCGGCGCATCATATTGCGGCTCTAATGCCTCGGGCGCCTCACTTGGTGGAGCTGCCTGCACCGCAGGCTCAGGCGGCTCAGCCTCGGCAGCGGCGGGTGCAGGCTCAGGCTTTTTTGCGGCTGGCTCCGCTAACACAGGGGCGCTTGGCGGTGCTGTGGGAGCTGGCGTTGCATCTGCTGACGGCGCAGGCTCAGGGCGTAGCGGCAGCGGCGTCGCAGGTGGCTTGGGAACGCCCTGAGGGCGGAAAGCCAGCATCCGTAACAGCGTCATCTCCAGAGCACTACGCAAGTCTGGGGCGTGTACCATATCGCCACGCCCCTGGATACCAATCTGGTAGTAGAGCTGGATATCTTCAGCGGTAAAACGGCTGGCCAGCTGCTGAATTTGCGCTCGGTCACCGTGGCTATTATCCACTGCATCCGGCACCATTTGCGCCACGGCCAAGCGGTGGAGTATGGCAGTTAACTCATCTAGCACGGCGGCAAAATCAGGCCCCTGCTCGGCTAGCTGGGCCACTTCTGCCAGCAACTTCTGAACATCTACCGCTGCTAGCGCTTCAACCAAGGCCAGCACATGGCGATGATCCAACGTGCCCAGCATTGCCGCTACATCAGCATGGCGCACAGCCCCTTGGCCAAAGGCTATGGCTTGATCAGTCAGGCTCATTGCATCGCGCATGGAGCCTTCAGCAGCCTTGCCTAACAGCCACAACGCGCTTTCATCATACTCAACCCCCTCTTCGCCCAGCACATAAGTTAAGTGCTCGACTACCCGCTCAGGCGGCATATGCTTGAGCGTAAACTGCAAACAGCGGGATAGTACCGTGGCGGGGAGCTTCTGCGGATCGGTGGTCGCTAACAGAAATTTTACATGGGGTGGCGGCTCTTCCAGCGTTTTAAGCAGCGCATTAAAGCTGCTGGTGGAGAGCATGTGCACCTCATCAATAAGGTATACCTTGTAGCGCCCTTGGGTAGGCGCGTACTGAACGTTATCGAGCAGTTCGCGGGTATCTTCTACTTTGGTTCGCGAAGCAGCGTCGACTTCGATCAGGTCGACAAAACGGCCTTCATCGATGGCTTGGCAACTATCGCACTGACCGCAGGGTGTCGAGGTAATTCCCTCATCCCCGCGCCCATTAGCGGTACAGTTAAGGCATTTCGCCAAAATGCGCGCCAGCGTGGTTTTGCCGACGCCACGCGTGCCAGTAAACAGGTAAGCGTGGTGTAAGCGGCCCTGATCAAGGGCATTGACCAAGGCGCGTTGAACATGGGCCTGGCCCACGAGCTCGTGGAATGTACGTGGCCGCCATTTGCGGGCCAGAACCTGATAGCTCATTGAGCAAAACTTCCTTAGGCGGGCTGACTGTCGATGCTAAACAACCTATCGTAAACCGTAGATGCTAATTGTTGGTGCTTCATAGAGCACCATTCTAGCGGCTGCACCGCAGCCCGCCAACCGCCCGGCAGATGCCGAGCGGCATGAGGCGTTACGCTTAGGCGTTATCGCCACCTTCAGCGGCACCAGCACGTTGGGCGGCTTCTTTTACCAACTTTTCAAGCTCACCGTTTTGATGCATTTCAATCACAATATCGCAGCCGCCTACCAGCTCGCCTTCTACCCATAGCTGGGGAAAGGTCGGCCAGTTGGCAATTTTCGGCAGCTCAGCACGGATATCCGGGTTATCCAATACGTTGACGAAGGCAAAACGTTCGCCGCAGCTCATCAGCGCCTGCACTGTCTGTGCAGAGAAGCCGCACTGGGGCAGTTGGGGGGTGCCTTTCATGTAGATCAAAATCGGGTTTTCGCTGATTTGACGCTGAATATTTTCGGCAGTGGTGCTCATGATGTGCTCCTAAACAAGTGATGTGATCCAAGTCAGTTTACGCAATTCGTCAACTGGCTTTAACCCCACGACCTAGTAATGCCATGGATTGGTGATTACACCAATACCCGAGCAAACTACTCGGCCTTAACGCGTGGCAGCCATTCTACGCATGCCGCCCGCGTTGCGCATCCCCTGCCGCATCGCTAGGATGGTGTTTTTGCGCGGAGAGAAGTCCATGGCGACACGCCATTTCCTTACCCTATTGGATTTGACCCCAGATGAGCTGGCGTATTTGATCCAGCGTGCCATTAAGATCAAGACGGATCTTAAAGCTAATGGCCCAGTGTACACACCGCTACCAAACCGCACGCTGGCGATGATTTTTGAAAAATCGTCCACCCGAACCCGCGTCTCTTTTGAAACAGGCATGGCGCAATTTGGTGGCCATGCGCTCTTCCTCTCTCCTCGTGATACCCAGCTTGGCCGCGGTGAGCCAATCGAAGACACCGCTCGCGTGCTCTCTGAGATGGTGGATGCAGTCATGATTCGCACCTTCTCCCACCAAGGCCTGGAAACCTATGCCAGCGCCAGCAGCGTGCCGGTGATTAATGCCCTAAGCGACGACTACCACCCCTGCCAACTGCTGGCAGATGTGATGACCTGGACAGAGCTGCGCGGCAGCGTCAAAGGTCGCACCGCGGTGTGGATTGGCGATGGCAATAATATGTGCCACTCCTGGATCAACGCCGCCCGCCAGTTCGGCTTTCATCTGCGGGTCTGCTGCCCGGAAGGCTATGAACCACGCGAAGATATCATGGCCGCTGCGGGTGACTGCGTCACCCTGCTCCACGACCCACAAGAAGCGGCTAAAGGTGCTGACTTAATCACTACTGACGTATGGGCTTCCATGGGCCAGGAAGAGGAGCAGGCAAAACGAGAAGCCGACTTTGCAGGCTTCCAGGTAACTGAAGCCCTGCTCGACTCCGCCCAATCTGACGTGCTGTTTTTACACTGCTTGCCTGCTCATCGAGGCGAAGAGATCAGCCTCACGCTGCTGGACGACCCAAGGGCAGTAGTATGGCAGGAAGCCGGCAACCGCCTACACGCTCAAAAAGCATTGATCGAGTTTTTGTTACTAGGCAAAGTCGACGCATAACCTCTATCGCCTAACCTCTATCCCGCCCTGTATGCTTTGCAGGGCGGGCTTGTGCACAACGCCCTCGAAAGCAAACGCCACCACACCGGGTACAAAACAAGATCGAGTAGGAAGGGGAGTCGCCTCCCCTGTCCTCTCACACCACCGGGCATACGGTTCCGTACCACGGCGGTTCCTGTCATCCACTATTGGACTGAGCTTCGTTCCGCTGAATCCGCCCGCCTGTGTGCTCTAAGCGCTTCGACAGTCGTTGGGCTTCCGGCCCGCCACACAGTTATCGAGAG
>Ga0208316_1000328_pt1 | contig 44524 bp, 58 predicted proteins | sample MalvireepMed_231_FD_184240 | JGI IMG/M metagenome (GOLD analysis project Ga0208316, IMG submission 184240) | Marine viral communities from the Global Malaspina Expedition - Malaspina viral metaG DeepMed_231 (SPAdes) (version 2) | ecosystem: Environmental > Aquatic > Marine > Oceanic | place... | reverse complement strand
AGATATCTTTCCCGCTGGAGTTGCCGTTCCATCTGGACTCTTAATATAAACTGGAAATATTTCCTTCCCGCTCATTACATCCGTCAAAAACCCTAATGGATCTGCCTGTCCCATAATCCAATTGATTGTGGTGTTGTGATTCCATTTATAATTATTATTTTTCGGTTTTCTTTGCCATTTCATTGGCTCAACGGACTTAAATCGACCGTCCCAAGTATCTGGATTTACTTTATTTCCGTTGTTCACGGGGCGTTGCACTATTACTTCTGGATTTTTGGCCTTCGGTGGCCGTCCACGTTTACGTTTATATAAATCATCGCTCATGTGGGGGTCCCCCCTCTTTCCAATTTTTCAAAGTTATCAACAGAAAATCAACATAAAAAACATAGTTATCAACAGATGGATCAAGTCTAAGTCATTGAAATCATTGAAGTTTTGACGAAATGACATTTTTCATTAAAAAAATGCCGATTTTTTAGGCAAAAAACGATAAATACACAGAAGGGGAGCGACAAACATGGGGATAACTTTGTGCGAGAATTTATTGATTGTCAACCGCCTGTTGATAACTTTTAATCGAAAAAATGACCTTCGACACGTCGAAAATAAAGGAAAGTCGAAGGAAAGGCGAGGAAATTCGATGGTGTGAAGACTTTAGGCACCCAACGGAAGGGTAACGGACAATTATCAAGGGCCTGCCGGGTCATGACGCGCAAGGAAAGGCTAGGAGACAAGGAGGAAGGCTACCGACAACTATTTAACAGTGGATTTTTGATCGTAGCCCCTCGAAGAGAGGAAAACGCTGGCCATAGCGTTACCGAACCCAGTGTGTAACCACCTAGTATTGAGACCAGACCGCGAGAAAGCATAACAAGGCTCTAACCTTGGCGGGGATTAGATCAACAACCCAGTATTTTAGGGCAAATGAAAAAAAAAAAAACTTCTAAAATCCGCTCTATATAGTAGAAAACACTGGATTTTCACACTTTTCGAGCGTAAACCCGGCAAGCATATAATATCAAAGGGACAAAATAATACTTGACATTCATTTAGATATGAATTAGTTAACACGGTCATCAGTCAATAAAGGAACACAACAGGAGGGTAATGACATGGCACGACAGACGAAGGCGGACATGAGAAAGGAATGGGAGTCAGAAGTACGCAACGAGATTCAAGGATACTTGGACACCATCCAGGAAACGGAGGAGCTGGCGGATTGTTACCGGCGCGAACGCGATAGGCTCACGGTAGCACGCGACATTTATCGCGAGCGTCTGAACTCGCTCGAGGACAGACTTATAAGCCAACAAAGGAACACAACAGGAGGGTAATGACATGAGGCAAATAACAAAAAAATCAGCGCTCGCATTATTAGGCTATAACCCCACATTCACTGAGGGTAACACCACTGTGGCCAACGTAGGGAAAAAGTTAGGAGGATCTGGACGCGGGATGTTCCTCCACGGGAATCTTATAGCCTACCGGTCTTATAGTGAGATAAACGATGAGTTTCAGGTTAGCGTCCCTCCACCAGGGAAAGGCACGACCTCACTGACCCTTGCGGGGTGGAATACCAGGACCACACGGGACCGGCTCAATGGTATCCTGGAGCTAATGGACAAGCCATGGCGTTTTACTCAACGGGAGTATGACGCGTACTTACTCGACACTAACAACGGGACCGGTTTCAAAATCAGCCCATGGGCGCAAATAGATGCGAGAACGGGCCAAATTATCAGCGATCAATAACCTGGGTCTTATAAAGGAGCAAACACCATGACAATAGAAATAGACGCTAAAGTATGCCCATGGGGTGGACACTGGTTCTACCCCGCAAATAAACTGGCCAAGGACATGATTTCAATAATCGGGAGCCCAGGAAGAAAAACCTATCTCCGGGATGAGCTAGCAACACTCCGGGATACGCTAGGATACAACGTGGTTCTACATCTGCCGGAGGTGAAAATATGAAGTTGAATACTGACGCCATGGACACGCTAGGGACAATGGCAGACCGCATGGAGTCTGTTCTTGCCGGGCTAAAAGAAAGGAGGCTATCAATGAATCAGGGACTAAAGCACACCGACAAGGTCGTCACGGTGCTCCACCATCATCGCTTACCTAACAGCCGTCTAGGGAATCCCAAGTATGAGGTCATTCTAAGGGTGAATGAAACAGGAAAGACGCTGTGGTGTCGGACTAGGGCAGACAACGGATGGGCTCATGTGTTGTCGGATAATCTTGAAGGGTGCGACGCCGTCGCTTCCTGGACGTTCAAGGAACGCGGCGCAGCCACACTTGATAACCTGGAATTGATCGATAAGGAGACGACATGATAAATGGGAAACCCACAATAGAAATACCTACTGACCTGTTGAAGGCTGCGACCCTGTTCGCGGCTAAATCAACAGACGTCAGGCTAAATTTCAACGCTGTATGGATTGAATGGAGACGTAGGAACGTGGGCATCATATCAACCGACGGACACCGCTTGTTCGCGGGCCACTTTGAGTTGCCAGTACCAGACGACGAGTGCGAGCCGGGGAGCGCCACCATTGAATTGTCGCAAGTCAAGATAGCACTAACCGGATATAAGGGAGACACCATCTCCTTCTCGTTTGACCCCGGGACACTAAAAGGGACACTAGGTAAATTGGAAGTGGTCGGGATGGACTGTGATGTTCCAGCCTGGCGCAATGTAGTGCCGAAAACGGTGAGCGGAGAGGTGGCGCACTATAACCCAAGTTATGTTGGGGATCTGGCGAAAGCGTCTAAGGTTTTATTGCCGAAAGGTGGCGCGGAGTCAACGGTAACGCACCAAAACGGACAGAAGCCAGCGCTCGTTACTTTTGGTTCTCGCGGTGATGTGGTCGCGGTGTTGATGCCGTGCCGACATAAATTTGACTACGATAGAACGAACAGCATTGCTCAAAGCATTGCGGCTTAACAGGGGGCCAAGTAGATAGCGCATTGATCACCACGGTATAATGCCGTGGTGGTCTTTGTGGTGGCCACAACAGCCCACCAGAAAGGATGACATATGGAACCCGACGAATTGGAGACAGCAATCACGGTTAGGCCAAAGCATCTGCCGTATTATTATGTGGCGGAAAATGACTAGGAGGAGATTCTATGACACTGGAAGAATTTAAGGAGGGAGCAATCGGTGAGATTGCCAGGCGAGGGCACGTCCTGGGGTCTGTGAGCCGTGCGTTCGTTCGGTTCACCAGCAAGGAACAGGAGCGTTACACCTGGCATTCATTCCAAGGAATCAGGGCAAAAAGGCGACCAGCCTGGCACAATTGGAAGCAGGGGGAATCCTTCGCCTTTGAGCTGGCGGCGGCAAGGTTGGGCCAAGAGATAGTCAAGGTACATTTCCGAGGCGTTGTCCCGGTTACTGATGAGTCTTTCCCACGGGACACATTGACCACTCTGTTATGCTCCCCAGGGAGCCCACTAGCGCCCGTTAATGGATCAGATAAGTGGAGGGTACTATACCACCAGGCGTTTCAGGTTAGCGGCCCTCCTGGGGCATTCTTCTCGGGCTTGTTCAATGTACTGAGTCCGGTGATTTCGTCCGTGGACGATGTGTTCAGGAATCATGCCCTAGAACTGGGGGCCATCATATCGAACGAACGCCGTTTGTTCGACTCTGAAATGCTGGCTGCCTAGCAGCAATGGTCCGCACCCTGGGGGCTTTATGGTGTCCCTGGGGTGCTTTTTTTGGTGGATAATTCATGATTTTTGGGTGTTGATAACCTGTTGATAACCTGTTGATAACCTGTTGATAACCTGTTGATAACTTTTTCCGAATTTTCTCGAATTCGCCGGTTATCCACACCTATCGTGATCGCCTATAATTGGTTTGCACGGTTTGCACGGGATGGATTTGCACGGTTTGCACGGCTTGCACCTAAAGGAGAAAACAAATGAAATTTATGAAAACTAGAGATGGGAAAACTTTTACTGAGTGGACTGCTTACTGGCGGGATTTCGACCAAGACGGAGGCTCAAGTTCAGCGGGGCCACCGACACAGACCCAAATCAAAAATCGTGCCACATGGATGTTGTGTAACGCGATGGAAAAACTTTGCCATGAATTTGCTGATGACCATTGGCTTAACCATGAAATTGATGCCGTACTTGCGTCGGAGCTTCGTCGACAGTTAAAAAGGGTTAAAGAAGGATTCTTTGCTTATCACGATTAAGTTATTGATATTATTCAATTTTTAATTTTTTTTCATATTTTGTAAAAAAGTTCTTGACACGTATTCATATTTTGATACTATGTTTTTGAGAGTTGAGAAAGGAACCGGAGGCCAACGGGCCAATTTAGAAAGGAGAGACAGGACATGGATCAGACTAAGCAAGATATTGGACAGGATGAGAACGGAGTCTATCGTTCCAGGTTAGCGGCCCTCCACCAGGAAAACGTTCTTGGTCGAAAGGGATTGAAAGCATACGACGCTGGCGATTACGAAACTGCGCTGAAGCAATGGAAGGTGCTTGCTGAGCAGGGGTCTGCTAGAGCACAGTTTAATCTTGGCGTGATGTACGACGAAGGAGAGGGTGTCGAACAGGATTATGAGGAAGCAGCGAATTGGTATCGTAAAGCCGCTGAGCATGGGCATCCTGAAGCGCAGTACAATCTTGCTGCGATGTACTATGAAGGAGATGGTGTCGAACAGGATTATGAGGAAGCACTGAAATGGTCCCTGAAATCTGCTAAGCAGGGGCATAGACGATTAAGGATTCGGTAAGCCATTGGACAGGATGAGAAAGGATTAGGGCATGAGCTACGATTTGGATGAGCAAGCAGAGTATAATTTACGTCAGCAAAAGTATATGGCGTTGTTGAACGATGGAACGTCCGCAACAGGGAGCACAGCCCAAGAAGCGGTTGACAAGCTTGTGGGTTTTCACCTCGACAAGTTCACAGGGGAAATAGCTTTGAAACCATGCGTTGGCAGTTACAAGTCCAAAGGGACAAGAGATGTAGCGATCTTTGAAAGTCCGCAGTGGCGGTTTAGAAATACCTGGAAAAGTATATGGGGTGACCACAGAGGCCAAGACAACCTCAAGGCTATATCAGAATTGCTGTTCAACAAACCCGTGTTATTGGAAGAATCACCGGAACCACCCCCGATCAAGTATATCACCCTGAAGATCCTGAAGAGAAAACGTAAAGCCAGGGACAAGCATCACCGGATTTGTGTGGCAGTTTTTGGTAAGGGTGAACCCGATAAGTCTAGCGTGTTATATGAAGTTGGCGAACAGTGGTATCAGGGAGGAGGACTCATCTATCTGTCCAGCGCAAATTAAATAGTTATTAACCCGTGGTGAGGGGAGACATAGATTAAGGGGATGCGGAGCCTAACTCCCCTCGCCCACCACCTTAGAAAGGAGTCGTTATGCTTTTACTCACAAAGGCGATTAGGAAAAAAATGGAAGAGAACCATCGGAGGGTATGGGGAGGCGAGTCGTTCATATTGACCGACGTAGCGGACGAGTTGAGTGGAAACATTGAGCCTGTCGTCAAACTTTTCTATCCGGCAGGATCTGCTACTTATCTCCTGTCAGAAATAAGCGGGGATATTGCGTTTGGGTTGTGCGACCTTGGGCATGGATCTCCTGAACTTGGTAATGTTTCCATGGATGAGTTAGAGAGATTCCACGGGAAATTCGGCTTGGGGTTCGAGCGTGATCGTTGGTTTAGGCCAACGGGTAAAACCATGAATGAGTATGCCCAGGAATCAAGGGCCGTTGGTCACATCGTAGCGTGACAAGAGAGTGGATCATGGGCAGCTTAGTGTTGCCCAAATAATGAGAAAGGACCAGGGTTGTCCAGTGGTTGATACGGTCACTGCCTGGGGCAAGCCAAAAAGGAATTTTATATGGACAAGTATAATAGCTTCAGTGAAATGCTTATTAGAGAATACATTGATATTACCAACTTAACCCAAGGGACAAATGCCAATATTAACAAGGTTAACACTGATAATGAATCAGATGATAAGGAAGTTGGCTAACAAAAAGGAGAACGTAATGAAAAAGGAAAAGAGCACCGTAAAGGTTAAAGGCGTGACCCCTGATTTTTACCTTCTGACTGAAGCTAATCAGGAAGAGGTGAATTGGTTAATCTCAAGATTGAAAACCATCGAGGGTAATGGTGAGAATAGTTGGCGTAATTTAATCAATATTAAAGCCGTATTCACTAAGACTATGATGGCTTTAGTCAATCGTTTGGCGTCCAATGAATTGGAGACGGCGTTTGCTGAATATGATGAGAACCAAGGGAACCATATGAAAGTGAAAAAATTATTTGAGCTAGGACAAGAATCATTATATCGAGAATGTATGGACTGGTAGTTTGCGCATTGCCTACTCACCACGGGTAGGCTTTGTGGAGGTCATTACCAGCCTAGAAAGGAAGTAATTATTTGTAGAGGGCATTACCAGCCTAGAAAGAAAGGAAGGCTCTATGGCGCGTTTATTTGTTGCCGTGGTTAATTACATGCTTAAAAATCGTTTTAGGCACATCATAAGCAAGGTTCATAAACTGGAAATTGGAAGATGACTTTTCCAGAACCAGTGGTGGCTATACCATCATACAATGATCCTAAATCTCTTAGGAGGTGCGTACGCAGTATAAGGAAGTACTCACCATGTATTTCTATCTATGTCGTTGAGCAGGTGTCCCATACTAAGGACATTATTGATGACGTTACATTCTATAAGCATCATCCGTCACAATTGGGCGTAGGCATGGCTAGGAAAGTTGTTACTGATTATGTCCTAAGAGATCATCCAGGCTCTGTCATTATTCATATGGACGATGACACCGTTGTTCATGGATCAGGGGTAATGGAAAAAGCTAATCAAATAATACGTCAATATCCAGAATTTGCCTGGGTTGGTGCGCTAGGTGCTTTCAAGCACTGGTATATATCTGGTGGAATGTCGCAAGATGATATCATTAACAAAATCCATTTTTGCACCAATATTGGTGCCGGTTTTGCAGCCATCAATCCAGAATTCATAAAAAAGCATGGACATTTCGACCATAGTTTTATTACGAAAGAAGATGTTGAATTATGCTCAAGGGCCTGGGCGAACGGTTGGTTTGTCGGGATGGTGGACATACAGATAAGGTCGCCAAGAAAAAAACGAGATATAAGCCACCCGTTCCATCCTAAGAGTGAACAATACTTGTCTGCCAATGAGAAGATAGCTTCCCTTTACCATGGGCATTTTAAGTTGGTTGGCAACCGTAAACTAAGAAAGCGATTTGATTTCCCGGAGGAATCTTTTACACTAAGAGAGGATATCCGTGATCTATCTATCACATGGATAAAAAAGGAATGTAAGTCTTAAGAAAGGAGTTGATTACATTATATTTGGAAGTTTCAATGATCCAATTGACCGATAGAAAGGAGCATTAGTGATGAGTTCCGTTTACATAGTACAACGCCCAGTTCAAAATAAATTTGGTTGGGTTCCCGATCTAAGTGACGCGACAAGGTATGGCACGTTAAACGTGGTGTTCGAGCCGCAGGATAAGCCTCAATATTTGCCAGGCCCATCGCTGCACAAGGCTAGAAGTAAGATGAAAAATTTTTGTGATTCGGACTACCTTCTTTGGGGCGGAGGCGGAGATCCAATCGCAGTTATGATTTGTACCTTAGTGGCATCCGAAAACGCCTCCGTGGTCAATGTGCTTCGATGGGAACGAGCCAAGGAGGGAGGGGAACGGGATAGAAGGAAAGGTTGGTATCTGCCTGTTACAATTGAATTACGGAAAGTAAATTATGAAGAATCAATCAATCAATCCATTGGATGACATTAGCCCAGGAAGTGTTGACCTTGGTTCCATCTCAACATTGATCCAAGATTACGACGAAAACATGGAGAGAAAGCTAATCATTGAGCAGGAGTTGGCCGAAATTAACGAGAGAAATCGAATCATTACCGAAGATAAAATTCCAAGTATGATGGAGGGATTTAATTTACTCTCTTTATCTCTAGGAGACGGAACACGAATTTCCGTGAAGTCTTATGTGTCGGCTTCTATTCCATCACAAGGGAGTATTGATAAGGAAAAAGACCCAGGTAAACGAAGTGTTATGAAGGAAATGAGAAATAGACAATTCTCATGGCTACGAGATAATAACGGTGAGGACATCATAAAAAATAGGGTAGAGATGGAGTTCGGAAGAAATGAGGACGGGAAATGTAATGAAGTAATCGAGGATTTACATGACAAGGGAATACTATATAAGCGGACAACCGGAGTCCATTATAAAGTCCTCAATGGCTTTATAGGAGATTTGATGGAAGAGGGTAAAAGCGTAGATATGCAGCTTTTTAATGTTTCAATTGGTAAACGTGCGATAATAAAGAGGGGTTAACATGAGCAAAGAAATTGCGAAGTTGAACAATGATATAATTCTTTCTGATGCCGGGGCTGGCAGCGAGGCAATGGGACAAGATGATATAATGATTCCTCGCCTCATAATCTTGCAGTCCATGTCACCTCAATGTAATTCAAGGGATGGATCATATGTAGAAAACGCAAAACCAGGTGACATATACGATAATGTATCTTCATCATTTTTCAGCGGTGAGGACGGAATAACCGTGGTTCCCTGTAAATACAATATACTTTATTATGAATGGAAGAAGGACAGAGGTGGACTTGTTACTGTTCACCAGGATTCAAGTATTTTAGACACCACTAGCCGTGGTGACAAAGGTGAATATTTTACGGACGAAGGGAATCGAATTGTTCCAACCGCTGAGTATCTTGTGCTTGTGACTGAAGATGACGGATCATTCTCCCCTGCTCTTATCAGTATGTCGAACAGTCAAATGAAACGTGCGAAACAATGGAATGCGATAATCCGTAGATTGATTATAACCGTAGGAGATAAGCGGATTAATCCTGCAATGTTTTGGAATGCCTATAAATTAACAACGGTTCCAGAGGAAAACGATAAAGGGTCATGGTTTGGATGGAGCATCCGTGCATTATTCTCTTCCGACAGTGGAGGAATACTGGAGAATCTCCCTATGGGACAGGATATTTACATTGCAGCAAGGAGCTTCGTTAACAATGACAACGGTAAAAAAATAAAGGTTTCCGCTGATATTGACGACGACACTATGTAACTGACTATTTGATTAGGGGAAGTTGGCTAATTAGCTTTCTTCCCCTTTTTTTTAGAACGGGATTTTGAATGAATGCAGAAAGGTTTATGAATTTATTCTCTGGCTATGAGAAGGCTCACGGCCAATATCGAGTTCAACAAAAAGAAGCAGACGGAAAAATGTCTGGTAGAGCGGTCACAATTGCGGAGACTGCCACTAAGGATATATTTGAATCCCACCTAAATGGAGAGTCATTTATTTTGGGAATCATAATGCTGCGAGAAGATAACTCTTGCAGCTTTGGTTGTATAGACATCGACATAAGAGGTGAAACAAAACTGGAGGAGAGCTTAGAAGAGTTGGAAATAAAAATAAGAAATACACCCCTGGTTCTTTGCAGAAGTAAATCTGGAGGGGCGCATCTATACTTATTCACAGATCCACCGATAGCCGCAGTTGACATGGTGGCGAAGCTAAATGAATTTGCAGCCATTTTAGGCTACGGAGGCTCCGAAATATTTCCAAAACAAATTTCCCGTGCGAATGCGCATGATAGAGGAAATTGGATAAATTTACCATATTGGGGTGGGAATAATACTGAGCGTTACGCAATTCACAATGGGAAGAGACTAGCCCTTGAAGGTTTCTTGGACCTAGCAGAAGATAAGAGAACAACGTATGAGGATCTTGATAAATATGCCCCGGATCTAACTGATAAATTTTCTGATGGACCGCCATGCTTACAGCACATTATGACGATGGGGTTCCCGGAAGGTGGACGAAACAATTCACTATTCAACGTGGGCGTATATTTTAGGAAGAAGGAGCCTGACGACTGGCAAGAGTCGCTGATGAAGTTCAACTACGAGGCTTTATCCACCCCGCTGCCGTCCGGAGAGGTCAATGGACTTATCAAGTCGGTATCTAAAAAAAACTATGCCTATACCTGTAAACAGGCACCAATTTGTAACTTTTGCGAGAAGTCTAAGTGCCTGACCCGTAAGTACGGGGTTGGACGTACAGGCGGCGGGCAGGAGATCCAGATTGATGCCATTACCAAGTACGAGACAGAGAACCGCTCTAGTGTACGATGGTACTTGGATGTTGGAGGTGAGCGAATAGAGGTGACAACCCAACAGCTACTCGACCAGCGTCAACTCCAGAAGATTTGCGTTGAACGTTTGAATAAATGTCCTAGTACGATGGCTGTCCAGAGATGGGAAAGTCGAATCAATGAACTTTTAACTTCTGTGGAAGTGATACAAGATCCTGATGACGCCTCGCCGCAAGGTCAATTCGAGAAGGTACTTGACGGTTTTCTTACAGGGAAGGTACAGGCTCGTCATAAGGATGAGATAATGAACGCAAAGCCTTGGCATGATTCTGATGAATCAAAGGTGTATTTTAGAAGTGAGGATCTGTTCATCTACCTCGATGCCAGGCGTTTCAAGTACCAGTCTCAACACCAAATCTGGTCATGGCTACGATCCTCTGGAGGAGACCGAAAAACCTTTCGTATTAAATCAAAGCCAGTTAAGGTTTGGTCTGTTCCTGCCCCTGAATTTTATGATGATGATGAGTTGGCAGTACCAGATACTTTGGCCGAGCAATTCTAATGTCGGATCGACAAGTACAAATCATCCTTGGTCCTCCAGGGACCGGGAAGACCACGAGCCTATTGAAAATCGTGGAAGGGGCATTGAGTCGAGGAATTCCCCCCGAACGAATTGCATACTTGGCCTTCACCCGTAAAGCTGCTTATGAAGCCCAGGAGCGGGCGATGCAGCAATTTAATTTAGAAGAAGAGAGATTCCCTTACTTTAGGACGCTCCACAGCCTTGCATTTAGAATGCTAGAATTAAAACGGGACGATATAATGACTAACTCTCATTACCGAAGACTCGGTAAAGCGTTGGGAGTTAAGTTTAAGGGAATCTACGATGAGAATTTAGGGATTCATTTAGGTGACGGCCTCGGAGATAAGTGCTCTCGCATTGAATCTTTGGCAAGGATAAGTATGAGATCCTTGGAAGATCAATACAATTTTACCCAAATTCCTGATCTAACTTTACACGCAGTTCGTCAATACGATAACAGCCTAAGAGCATATAAGCATGAGAATGATCTTTTAGATTTTACCGACATGCTCGAACAGTATGATGCCCCTCTACCAGTTGACATTTGTATATTTGATGAGGCGCAGGACATGAGCCTACTCCAGTACAAAGTCGCCATAAATATAGCGAGTAAAGCTAAAGAGGTTCACATCGCAGGAGATGACGATCAGGCAATTTTCACTTTTGCAGGGGCAGCTATAAACCGTTTTTTAACTTTGAAAGGTGACCGGGTAATTCTTCCTCAAAGCTATCGTATCCCTAAAGCCGTACACAAACTGGCTTTAAACGTAGTGGACAGGATCAAACACAGATACCAGAAGCCTTGGTCCCCTCGTATGGCCCCTGGCATGGTGGAGTACGTTGCGGACGAACAGCAAATTGATTTTTCACGAGAAGGCTCCTGGCTTTGTTTAAGCCGTAGCAGGTTCTTGTTAAACAGACTAAAAGCAGCCGTAAGGCAGCAAGGTCATGCCTACTTGTATAATGGTAAAAACTCGTTGGAAACTGATGAAACAAGGGCAATAAAGAGTTGGGAAATGCTTCGTAAAGGAGAGATGATAACTATTTACGACGCTAAGAACCTTGTCCAATTCTTTGGGTCAAAAGTAGAATTAGCTACTATAAAAGAGAAATATTCAATTACTGATTTTGGATTTCCAGTTAGTGCCAGAGACATTGATTGGATGAGTATGCTCAAGGGGATTGCCCCGGATGAGAGAGAGTATCTGCGCTCGTGTCTACGCAATGGAGAGAATTTTTCAGGTAAGCCCAAGATAACGATCAGCACGATCCACCAGTCCAAGGGAGGCGAAGCAGATTCCGTTGTGCTGTTGACTGATATGGGTAGGCTCAGTTGGGAGAATGCCCACAAGGATGAAGAGAACCGAGTTTGGTATGTAGCTTTGACAAGGGCGAAGGAAAATCTGTTCTTAGTTCGTGCGAGAGGACTCCGGTATTATGAGATATAACCTCATATTAGCAATATTCTTATTTCTATTCTCGTTTACAGTTTTCGCCCAGGAACCAGGGAAGGTACTCACGTTCACCGTCACGAAGCCATGCGCCCCAATCAAGGATATCATGGACAATTTAAACGATAAATGGAAAGAGAAGCCATTCCTGTTCATGCTAGAACCAGTCCTTATCGAGGCGCATAACCAAAGCGTGGTCCAAGAGGTAAGGACCGTGATGTGGTTAAACACAAAAAAGAAAACATACACAATTGTCCAAATCCCGCCTCACTTACCCGCGAATACTTACCTATGTGTAGTTGGCTCGGGGAAGATTAGCCATGTGGAACAGGAAGTGTTGTTTGATCTAATAGAAAATGGACATACAAAAACAGGGTGGTGAATTTTGAAAATAATTTATTAAATTAGATTTTATTTTAAGAAGAAAGGAAAAATATGATTATTTATGGGGCAGGTTTAACAGGGCTTTTAGCCGGAAATATATTCAGATCGTTCAATCCTGATATATGTGAGGATAAAAACGATTTACCGAATAGTCATGGGGCATTACTTAGATTTAGGACTGATAAAGTCGGAACCGCATGTGCGATTCCATTTAAAAAGGTCAGGGTAAATAAAGTAATTAAGTATGATGGCAGGATATTTAGTGAGCCAAACATATTCTTTAGTAATATGTATTCTCAAAAAGTAACTGGCTCTATTATGAACAGATCAATAAACGATCTTTCTCCTTCGGATAGATATATTGCGCCATTTAATCTTGTGAAATCAATGGCCGAAAATTGTAGAATAAAATACTCTAATTCCTTGACCATTGATAAGATCAAAAATTCTTCTGAACCGATTATTTCCACCATACCAATGCCTGATTTAATGAAGATGGTTGGATGGAAAGAGATACCTGAGTTTTATAAGCAAAAAATTTATACTCAAAGGGCAAGAATAGCCGGGATAAAATGCGATATTTACCAGACAATATATTACCCTGATCCTAATGTCCCGCACTACAGGGTATCTGTGATTGGCGATTTGGTTATCTCGGAATCAATTTCAAAGCCTGTGACTAACGCTGGACAAAATATCATTGGTGTTTTGATTAATGATTTTGGGTTTAACCCTAAGAAATTAGTTGACATAGAGGAGTTGTCTCAGGAATACGGTAAGATTTTACCAGTTGATAACAGGTTACGAAAAGAATTTATTTTCCAAATGACCACTAAATATAACATTTATTCCGTTGGAAGATTCGCAACCTGGCGTCAAATTTTAATGGACGACATTGTTAATGATCTACAGGTCATTGAAGAATTTATTAGAGGAGGGACTGATTATACTAGATGGATGTATTCTCAAAAAGGAGAAAAAAATGAAAGTTGAGCTAATCAATTGCACATATGATGCCGTCAACCTACTCCTGCTAACAAAAAACACTCGTCTAATTGATGACGACTATGCTTATGAAAAAATTAGAGGTTGGCCATGGGATGAAAAGCAAAAAGAACTTGAGCATATGCTCAATACGATTCGTTCATCCTGGGAATTCATTGACTACATATTCAGTCTTAGAGGAGTAAGCAGGGCATTTACGCATCAATTAGTTCGCACCAGGAACGCATCATATGCTCAACAGTCTCAAAGAGTCGTGGATATGTCCGGGTTTAATTATTATACCCCACTGAAAATTGAGGAAAATCCAAAGGCAAAAGAAATTTATGATGAATGTATGGAACATATAAATAAATCATATCAATTAATTCGGAATCATGTTCCACCGGAAGATGCCAGAGGATTATTGCCAACAAATATCAATACGAATATTATTGCCAAATTTAATTTGAGAACACTTAGTGAAATGGCGAAATCAAGGCTCAGTCCACGAGCACAGGGCGAATATCAAAAGATATTCAAACTAATGATTGAAGAAGTCATTAAAGTTCATCCTTGGGCAGAACCATTTTTAACACCAAAAGAATGGGCGGCTCCATCAATGGCGACACCTTTAAATAGAGAGGAAACAAATGTCTGATAATAAAAAAACGTATCACAAATGGACTGATGGTGAAGTGCTGGCTGTAAGAGCATTAAAAAATAATCGAAAGATGACAACAAAGCAAATTGCCGAATACACCGGGAAAAGCCCAATTCAAATTAACCATGCGTTACACCGGTACAAATTACAGCCGCATAAACCTGGTTTTTTCGCCAGGGTAAAGCGTTTCATCTTCGGTTAGAAAGGAGAACATATGCCTGTAAATAGCTTAGGTAGAGGAGGGACTATGCCAGAACAATCTTCCTCACTAGGACCGAGAACAGTCATCGTGGATTTCGAGGCAATGGTTCAGGACTATTATTCGGGGGTAAAGCAATTAGATGAAGATTTTGCACCAGCCGGTATTCAGTCCCGATCACCAAGGAAGCCAGCGGAGAACGTATGTGGACTGATTAGAAAACTACACAGTGAGTACGTAATCGTTATTAGTGATCGTGACGAGCAGTATCGGAAAGAATGCCAAACCTGGTTGCAGCTTAACGATATTCACTTCGATGGCCTATTGATGCGTCCTCGCGGTGATTGCTCAGGCAACTCTAATGTTAAGATGAGGCTGTATGACGAGAAATTGAAGAACAAGCCGCCATTTGTATGGTTTGTGATCGAATCTGACTTTAGATGCGTGTCTATGTGGCAATCCGAGGGATTAACTTGTTTATACGCAGGGAGATTATTAAATGATTGAGTTAGTCGGAAATGACATCGAGGTGAATGGGGAGAAGGTAGCTAGGGTATTCGATATCAGGGCTAGTCTAAAAGATGAACTGTATATGGCTATTGAAAGATCCAATGTTAGTGAGGAAGATATCCAAAATAAAATAAAAACTGCCTTTGATAATGGATACAATAAAGGAAGGGAGAATGGCTTTGACGAAGGACACCAGGACGGTTACGCACAAAGGGGTAGAGAGGAAGAAGATTAATGCCGCTGAAATTTTACAAAATATGGCAAATACCTTCAAAGAACGGAATTTAATATACGGTGATAATTATAAAACTGTCGGGAATGTAATGATTGCTCTATTCCCTGACGGTGTTAATTTAAAAACAAAAGATGATTTCAATTTATGGCATTTACTTGAACTGATGATTGTTAAATTGACAAGGTTCGCTAATAGCGAACTAAAACACAAGGATAGTATTCATGATGCCGCAGTTTATGCGGCGATGGTTGAATCTCTAATGAAAGATGAAAATGAGTAATATTTTAATAACTGGGTCAGGAAAAGGGCTTGGATTAGAATTAGTTAAAAAATTATCTTATGGTCATAACGTTTATCAATATGACCATGAAACAGGAAAGGATGTTAGAAAGCCTGATCTGTCTGGAATTAGCGATTTAGATATATTGATAAATAACGCTGGCGTAAATCTAATTAACTGGCTGGAAGACTTTGAAGAGAGCCAATGGGATCAGGTTCTTGATACTAATGCCAAGGGAATTTACCTGATGTCAAAGGCATGTTTGCCTATGCTGATAAAAAGTAAAGGAACCATAATTAATATAGTTAGCAATGCTGCTCATGTGCCAATGACCTGCTCCCTTGCTTATAACGCATCAAAAGGTGCCGCTCATATCATGACCTTACAGTTAGCTAGGGAGCTAACAAAAAAGCATGGGATAACAGTTTTTGGGATCGCTCCTAACAAAATGAAAGGCACGGGAATGAGCGATTCTATAGATGACCAGGTGACTATGACTAGGGGATGGACAAAAGAGGAGGCACAAAAATATCAGTTAAATGGATTATTAGCAGGTGAAGAAACACCTCCAGAGATGGTTGCTTTGTTTATATCTTATTTAATCCAGGACAAAGATCATCACAAATATCTTAGTGGGTGTATTTTACCTTACGGCGCATAATATGAAGTTCAAAATTGAGCAAATAGCAATAAATCCAAAGAACCCGTTACTCGCCAAGAATTTATTAAATGAAATGGGGGCTGGCGATTGGATAGAAGATCATGTTGTTGCCACTGGAGAGATTTTCGGTCTTCCAGGGACAAACGAGGCGAATCTGTCTTTTAATTATAATTTATTAGCCGGGAACGAATTTGAGATTTTGAGTTACACAAAAGGCAATAATTGGATGGATTCTAAGGAACGTGGTCGTAATTCTGTTAGCCACATTGGAACTCATTGTTCTTTAGAGGAGCTAATAGAATGGAAGGATTTTTTTAGTAAAAAAGGGATCTCTATCGCCCAGGAAGTTCTTACTAATTCACATACAAATCAAGCGATAGCAGGGAAAAGATCATATAACTACGTGATATTCGACACTAAACATATACTAGGGGTGGATTTGAAATTTATAGTTAGGATTAATAAATGATTGTTTTTGATCTTGAGACTACAGGGCTACCAAAAGCGGAGGGATCATCTTTGGATGAACAGCCTAGAATCATTGAATTTGGAGGATTGAAATTAGACTCCAGTCTAAAAGAAATATCAAGGTTAGAATTCTTCTGTAATCCAGGGCATGAGCTAAATTCGCACGTTATTAAAATGACTGGAATCTCAGATTATATGCTAGAAGACTCAAAGCCATTTATCGCCTATTACAAGGAATTGTGTGATTGGTTTTTGGGGGAACGTGAAATGGCTGCACACAATTTAACATTTGACAGAAAGATTTTAAGGTTTGAGCTTGAGAGAATAGATAAATTAACAAAATTTCCATGGCCACAAGAGCATATTTGCACTTTAGAAATAGGCCAAAAAGTATGGGGGAAAATGCGCAAGTTAGGCGACATATATAAGGAATTATTTGGGGTTGAAATCGAAGGCGCTCACAGAGCCATGAGTGACGTGGAAGCAACTGTAAAAATCATTGAATGGTATACAAAGGAAGAACATATTTAAGGAGAAAATATGGACACCATGACATTTGTCGCCGTTATCGGAACCGTTTTATCATTTACCCTCGGAAGGTACTTAAAACTAACGAATCTCGGGGCAGCGGTATTAGCGACGCTCTTCCTTGCCTTGTGGTCGTTGTTAATAATTTAAAATGTTTTTAGGCAAATACAAAAACACAGTCGATAATAAGGGGCGTTTAAATCTCCCTAAAGAATTTAGTCAAAAACTAGGGAAACGCCTTATCATCGTGAACTCGATCTTCGGGACTAACAGGTGTTTAGACGCATTCCCGATGGGAGAATGGGCGAGCATAGAAAAGGCCATGAGCCAGAAGCCTAGATTGAATAACCGCTCGAAGTTCCAGATTTACTACCTTAGCGGGGCTTTTGAGTGTGCCATTGATGACGGCAGGGTAACCATCCCTAAGACTTTGCGCGAATACGCCGGGATTGAAAAGAACGTCGTTCTAGGTGCCGCAGGAAGTAAGTTCAGGATCTGGGATCAGAGTGCTTGGATCAAGGTATTTAAGGAGAAGCCATGAACAAAACGATCAACATAGAAGGTGGACACAATGTCCAGATCGAGCAAACAATCGTCGATCCTAAGCCACAGGGACCAACCATCGGTGGCGTTAACCTTGCGACAGGGTATGGGATAGGGGTCGATGTTTTTATAATTTTATTAGTTTTAGGTTTAGGATATGCAAGCAAAAAAGTCATTGATCGGATATTTCGGTAATGCTGAGTTTAAAAACCAGGACAGAATACTCATTCCGTAAAGCATATGGGCCAATAAATAAAGTTATTGAGACGTGTAATGGAGATTCAATAGGAATCGCCGACTCAGGAACTTGGGGGCATGTGGCCTTTAGCTATAAATGTAGGGAACGGAGTAAAAAACCTATTTTTGGGACTGAAATCGCCGTAGTAGAGGATTCCTCAGAAAGAACCAAGCAAGCTACGAATGAGATGTCGTTTTTCGCAAAAAATAATTCCGGGTTGAAAGAGATTTATGAATTAGTAACAAAATCAACTGATTCTAACCATTTTTATTATTATCCACGGATAAGCTACGAAGAACTTTTTGATATTAGTGATGACGTGATAATGTTCTCCGGGGCCAATCCAATTTGGTCACTGCTTCCGATGACTAAGAAAGAAAATATTTATATTGAACTGAGTCCAACTAGTTCAAAAAAAGCATTAGAATTCGCTAAATTAAAAGGCATCAAGACAATTGCGACCAGTAATAATTTATATCCGACTGTTAAAGATAAGAAGCCGTATGAGGTTCTAATAGGCATGAATAGAGTGGATCGGACCACCCCCATGCACATACTCAATGAATGGGAATGGAAAGACTCCGTTCCATGGGGTCCAAACGAGGCTATTTCAAATACTTATGAAATGGCAGAATTGTGTAATGCCGCATTGCCAACTGGCAAAATGATTTCATTTAATAGCAATAAAACTCTTCGTCAAATATGCGAAGAAAACGCATTTTCCAGGAATGTTGATATTAGCGACAAAATCTATTCAGATCGTCTTGACCGTGAATTGAAATTAATCGCTGATAAAAAATTTGAAGATTACTTTTTTGTCATCGCTGATATGGTCGAATATGCCAAAAAGCATATGTTCGTAGGTCCGGCTAGAGGATCATCCGCAGGGTCATTGGTTTGTTATCTGACTGGCATAACTGACATTGATCCGATTCAACATGACTTATTGTTTGAGAGATTTATTGATGTCACTCGTGAAGATTTTCCTGACATTGACATTGATTTCCAAGACGACCGCAGAGAGATGGTATTTGAATACTTACGGAATAAGTACGGAGCCGAAAAAGTTGCTCACCTTGGAACAGTGTCCCGTTATAAAGCCAAAAGCACAATTAGCGAAGTGGCAAAAGAACTCGGGATTCCGCCCTGGGAAGTTAACGATTTTAAAAACGCCATAATAGATCGCAAGAGAGGTGATTCTAGGGCCAATTTTTGCATCCTTGACACATTAAACGAATTAGAAATAGGGCAAAAGATACTAGTTAAATATCCTCAAATGAAAGTCGCAGCCGACATGGAGAACCATGCGCGTCACTGCGGGGTACATGCCGCTGGCATCATAGTAACTGAAAAGCCAGTCAGTGAATATTGTTCTGTTTCCTCACAAAATGGCGCTACTCAAATCGACAAAAAAGACGCAGAAGATTTGAATTTATTAAAAATTGACGCGCTTGGCCTACGCACATTATCAATTCTTCAAGATGTAATTGACCAGGTTGGATGGACTCATCAGCAAATGATTGATTACAGGCTGGATGATGAAAATGCTTTTAACATATTAAATGATGAGAAAAACACAGGAATATTCCAATTTGAAGGATATGCATTACAGTCGGTTACAAAGCAAATAAAAGTTCATAAATTTGAAGACATCGTTGTAATTACCGCCCTAGCTCGCCCTGGCCCGTTAAACTCCGGGGGAGCAGATGAGTACATTAAACGTCATACTGGAAATGCCCCTGTTGAATATATCCATCCATCGCTTGAGGAGATCACTAAAGTAACTAAAGGAGTCGTTATCTATCAGGAGCAGGTCATGAACATTGGCCGCAATGTAGGCAAACTATCTTGGGAGGATGTGTCGTCGTTACGCAAAGCGATGAGTAAGTCACTCGGGAAAGAATTCTTTGACAATTACTTTGATAAATTTAAATTAGGGGCAGCGGAGAATGGAATTGACGAAAACAAGGCTAAATACATATGGGACCAAATTAACACTATGGGATCTTGGGCTTTCAATCGTTCTCACGCCATTGCTTATGGCCTTCTTTCTTATTGGTGTTGTGTTCTCAAGTCTAAGTTCCCACTTGAGTTCGCCGCTGCGTGTTTGCGCAACGCGAAAGATGACGAACAAGCGATAAAGCTACTAAGAGAAGTTGTCAGGGAGGGGTTGATATATAAGCCATTCGATAAAGAAAAATCCGTGGCTAATTGGAGCGTACAGGATGGTAAATTAATTGGAGGATTACTAGGGATTAAAGGGATCGGCCCAAAAATGGCCGAGGACATCATGAAACGTAGAGACTTGTCTCAGCCTCTTACCCCGAGGCAAGAAAAGCTCTTGACTGAGGCTAAAACGTCATATGACGATATTTTCGAGTGTGAACATAAATTTGGACATATAAAGGCAAATCCAAAGGCTCATAACATCATTTCCCCGATTACCGACATTGTTGATTTGGATGTTGATAAGCCAGGGACATTTGTTTTCTTTGGAAAGCTGAAGGAAAAAAATCTAAGAGATATTAATGAAACAGGAAATATTAGAGGTCACGGAAGGAAACTCAAGAGCAATAACTTGTGGTTCCATTGTACTTTTGAAGACGACACGGGAATTGTTTGGTGTACTATCGACAGATTCAAATACAATAAAATCGGGAAGCCAATAGTAGAAGAAGGTCGTATTGGAGATTGGTATCTAGTTAAGGGAGCATTAAGGACTGGCAGTTTCAGGAAAATTTATATTGATAAGCTACGTAAACTTTCATAATAAATCTAATTAAGAAAGGAAAAAAGGAGGAACAAATGGGAAGCGTATCTATAGACCATGTTTCGGTTGAGATCCAGACAGAGATATTTGAGCGTCCGTACATTATCGGGGTTGTCTCATTTAAACGGGTAAAGGGAGATCGTGAGAGTACCCCTTGGAAAGCCACGAGCGATGCTGACTACTACGGCTTCACAGAGGCAGAATATGTCTTGATGAATCCAGATGGGACAGAAGCCATCGAGCTAGAAGCTGAAATCGCTGAGTCTCATCATGAAAGTCTCATTCGAGATGACATCGAGAATCAGATCGCTGATTATTTTGGTGGTTGGGAGGGACAACTACATTAATGATTATTAGCGCTATACAAGGCGGCAAGTATTGTTTGGCCAAGGCAACTCTGGATTCTTCTACAGTCCAGAAGTTGTCCTCCCTCCCTGGATTCAAGAAATGGGTTGGCAGAGATATGCTCTTTGCTCCGACCGGGGCCAATATAGATAGAATCCGTAAATACTGGCCGGGAGCAAATTGGGATGAGTCAACATCAGAGATTATTGACTCGTATATTGAAAAGCTCAAAGAAGCTGAATTAACTAGGGCGACTAAAAATAATCCTACCCCGGAGAAGGACGATTTTATGTTTGAAACCCGTCCTTTTGAGCATCAGCGTAAGGCTTTTTATATTAGCCGGGAAAAGAAATCATTTGCACTACTAATGGAACAAGGCACCGGGAAATCTAAGATAATTATAGACAATGCGGCATATCTTTATAGCAATAATAAGATAAGCGCTTTGATTATAATCGCCCCGAACGGCGTCCACAGGAATTGGGTGGATAAAGAAATTCCATATCATATGCCAAATTGGTGCCACTATGAATCCACGTACTATTATTCTGGGATGAATAAAAAGGATTCTGACAAATTCCAAGATGTCATGAATATTCAAGACAAGCTCCGTATCTTTACCTTCAATGTAGAGGCTTTCGTCAGCAAAACAGCGATCAAGTTCATGTCTTCAATCCTAATCAGCAACACCTCTATGCTGGTGGTAGACGAGTCATCAAGAATAAAAAGACCTGGTGCCAATCGAACGAGGGTTATAACAAAATTTGGAAAGCAAGCTAAATATCGCAGGATACTGACTGGAACCCCGGTAACGAAAGGTCCAGAGGATGTCTACAGTCAATTCAAATTCCTTGACCCTTACATCCTTGGCTATGACAGCTATTATTCGTTCCGTGCCCGTTATTGCATCATGGGAGGATACGAAAACAAGCAGGTGGTTTCTTACCAGTACGTCGATGAACTGACCAAAAGAATAGAAGGCCATTCGTTCCGTGTTCTTAAACGAGACTGCTTGGATCTCCCTGATAAAATTTATCAAAGGCACCCCATAGAGCTATCTAAAAAACAAAGGAAGCTCTATGACCAGATGCGTAAAGAATTTGCAGCCGAATTAGAAGGCCAATTCATTGATGCCCCACAAGCCATCACAAGGCTCCTTCGTCTTCAACAAATTACCTGTGGCTGGTTCCCTGGCGATGATGGGGTCAAGGCAATTGACGAGAAGAACCCACGCCTACAAGCGCTATTGGACATTCTTAGCGACATCGACTCTAAGGTAATTATCTGGGCGAGGTTTAAGGCCGATCTGAAGGCCATAGAACAGGCTCTAGGGGCGCTTTCAGTTAGCTACCATGGGGAAGTATCAAATAATGACCGATCATTGGCTGTGGAGCGATTTCAAAAAGATCCAAGGATAAAATATTTCATTGGCCAGCCGCAATCAGGGGGAATTGGTCTAACTCTCACTGCCGCTGATTTCGCTATCTATTACTCTAACAGCTTTGACCTGGAAGCCAGGCTTCAATCCGAGGACCGCTGCCATCGCATCGGGACAAAGAATAATGTCACCTACATTGATTTGGAGGCATCTAAAACAGTTGACACAAAGATCATTAAAGCTCTTAGAGATAAAAAAAATTTGGCTGATGTGATTACGAAAGATCCAATATCACTATTTTTAACAGATGATTAGGAATGAATATGAGTGAACAAAATTTTTGGACGCTGTTGAGATCATCACTTGATCTAAAAATGTATAGAATCGAAAATAAGGTCATAAAAGGAATGCCGGATGTACATTTTATTAAGGAAGGAAATAGCGGGTGGATAGAACTTAAATTCATGAGATCATGGCCAAAGAAGCGTATGCCAACCGGATTAAAATTAAATCAAGTCATGTGGCTTGATGAATACGCTAAGAATGGTGGCCGCTGTTGGATATTAATCCGCATTGGCCGTGACTTCATAGGTCTAGTGAATGGAGAGCATGCGAAAAGGCTCTATGAAAAGCCTTCCAAGGATGAATTCATGGGCCTCCTTTCTTATATGAAAAGAGGCAACATGAAAAAAGAAGATTGGGAAGAGTTGACCCATGTAATTACTTATCTCAATATTTAGATATTTACCTTTACGGCTTGACGAAAATCTCGTGGCCATCTATTATTACTTTTTTCAATTTTCCTACTGTTTTGCCAGGCAAATTATTTGATATATCGTCTAAACTTTTACTTCCTGTTTTGCTTTCTAAAAAAGCCTTTTTACTACGTTTTTTATCCTTACCAGATGTTGATTGACCATAATCATAACGTTTATCATCAGGAAGATCGGAAGGTTCATCAGAATAATGGCTTATTAATGATCTAAAAGTAGCGGCAAGTGGCGCTTTGACAATAAATGGAGAATTTAAGTTCATGGAACTTATATTAAGCATTTTATTTGCCCGGTAACGATTAACCGGGCTAATTAGTAAAGACTCCGCGAACTCCCCGACGAATGGCAACTTACCTAATGATTTACCGGCATCAGTAATATATCCACCAAGACCTTCATTTTTTAGATACGAAAGTGCGTTTCCCAAACTATATTTATAAGCATGTTGATTGCCAAGTTTCTTTTGTGTTTGTAAAAATGGTTCAGCATGCTCTCTAACCGCATTTATAATTTTAATTTCTTCAGGGGTAAACCATTCTTCAATAATATCTCTGTTTACTACAAAAACTTCAGAAAAATTATCAGGGATTGTTTCATGGGTTATATCTTTAAATCTCTTGGCCTTACCAACAAACGCCCTCTCTAAAAAAGCGTCCTTGACCAGGGCTGTTAATCTAATATAATCCTTTTGATCCAATCCTTTGAGACTTGCCTTTAATTTCCTTGAAACAATACCCATTGCCCCTGGAATGACCTTTTCTGTGCCAATAATTGACTCAACCATGTTTCTTGGGCTTTGGTTAGGATCTGATATTATTTTCAATATAGCATTAGCTTCTTCTTCTAACGTTCCGTAGTCTTCTAATCGTTTCCCAGAGAGCCTTAGATAGGCTTTATATCGTTCATCCCCTTGTTTTAGGTAATTTATAATGTCTAAATTTCCTTCCATCATTCCTTTTTTTATAGGGTTGGTAAATGAATCATCAATTGCTTCACTTACTTCTCGTATATACTGCCATTCAAGATTAGCACTTAAACTATTTTTACGGTATTTAAATGTATCCTGCTCCAACTTCCTCCATCTCTTTGACAGTTCATGAAGTTTATCAAGATAAATATTAATATCCTCTGCATTTTCTACTGGTTTTGGCCTTGTACGAAGCCCTTTTTCATAATCATCTAAATCTTTTAGATAACTATCACGTCTTCTTATTTTTGCCTTTAGTTCCTTAGACCATAATCGTAATTTCGCTAATTCTTCATCAAGAACTGGATAGTCTTCAGTAAGTTTCTTATAAGTAATTGGTGATAGACCCTCTCTTTTTGGTTTAGAAAGTACCCTATGATGGATATCGCTAATAGTTGATAATAATCCTTCTGGGCGCATGAATGGGCGACCAGGATGAGTTGCTTCGGTTGCGGTTTTATAGAACGCATCCGCATCTCTTCTAAGTTGACGAATCATTCCAGGATTAAGAGTTTTAATGTCAGTCCCGATTCCTCGCTTACCAAACAAATACTCATCGCCAATAAAAGAATCATAATCGGACCCTGAAACTGTGAAATATCCTTGAATTCTTGGTAATAGATCCTCTTTTCTAACCATTTCTTGAAGGCGTCTATTAGCTAAAAGCCATGCTTCAACTTGCTGTATTTTGCGTGCTTGAAGCGCTTCGGAAGGATAGCCCTTCTTTGTTTTTGCGAAATCATTCTCAATTTGTAATTTTCTTTCCCTTAAATTTATAAATTTTTCCCTTTGTGCTTGATTTAAATTTTCAGGAACAGCCATCCTTTCAGCACTAGTCAATGATTCATCAATAGCGGCTACAGCATTTGTGAAATCCTTGTTTTTCCATAAATTAGGGTCATGCCTAGTGGCCATAGAGCCACCGTATCGCATATTTAACTTACGGTTTGTAGGTGACATATATTTAAATTTCGCCCTTAAAATAGCATTGACACGTGACACTGAAGAAATAACTTTTGGGCCATACTGAGACGCCAAATCAAGTAATGCCATTAGCCTAGTTTCAGTGGCTTTATCCCCGGCAATTCCAAGGGCTTCTACCTGACTTTTATCAATTTTCTTGGCAGTTTCAGGGGTAAATCGTTCCTGTAACATCAGCCTTAATGATTCCATCACTGGGGTGCCAGCAACATGAGTCATGAACGCTGTTTTGCCCATTCCTCTCCTTGCCATCATTGCCGCAATCATTTCTTTTGGCAAATAGTATGCCATTTCAGCAATAATGGTATTGAAATCAGTCCTTGAAAATCCAGGCTTATTAAGATAATACGGCTTATTATCCCAAATCAAAATTGGATTTCTATATTTGTCATATTCAAAACCTTGATATCGTTCATCATTCCCAAGAAATCTATCCATTAATTCCATTTGGCCACCCATAGTTCCAGCCAAATAAAAAGGCGTATATGTAGGATCTAACCTTTGGGAAACAATTTCCGCTGAAAGATCACCAAAATCTTTTTGCGCAGTAAACAACCCCCCTGCCACCAATTCTGATACTTCCGGGTAATCATATTCAGTTTCTTTATACTCGCCAGTATAAGATTGACGAAGACCTTCGGCGAAGTCTTTGGTGCCTTTGGCGAAGTCTTTAATTCCACCCCAGATTCCATCTACATAAGAACTAAAAAGGTTTTTATCTTCTTCAGTATTTCTTTCCCTTTGATCTTTTGAAACGTTAGACTTCTCCACTACAGGGATCTCTACGCCATTTATTATTTTTGAATTTAGTGCTCCATATCTGGTATTAGACATAATATTCTCTCAAGCGATAATAGAAGATATATAAAATAGTTAATCTTAAAAAATATCGACACCTTTTATTAAATAATTTTTTCCACCATCTAACATTTTAAACTGTTTTCCTTCACTAATAAATTTATTAAGAATTACCTCACCGTCAGGAATTGTTCCTAACCATTTCACCCGTTCGGCTGTAGTCTTGGCTGCTTCTGTAGAGGTTGGTTTATATTTATAAAAAATTCCTGGATCTGATTGATTAAGTTTATGATGTATTGCCTGCGGAGACATATGAAGACCGCGCTTGCCCCAAAGAATTTCCTGGTATTCTAAATTCCGTTTTAAACCGTTATCCCACATCTTTTTTAAAGCATATAGGGTAATATAGTTCCCTCTTGGGGTTTTATGCATTGCTAGGGCGGCTGCCATATATGCTTTAAATTCCATATCAGAGGTTGATCCTGCTCCCGAAATTCTCATAAATGACGCCAAATAATTAGAAAGCGACTTGATATCATCTTGAATATTTAGCGTATCGGAATATTTTATATTGAAAGAATCCTTCATCAGCTTTCTTAATTCAAGCAATTGCCCTTGAAGTGGCCCAGTCAAATGCTTTTCCTTTTTCCATATTTGGTCCCACCAACTTCCCTCCTCTTTATCTGCTAAGGACCGCTCCTTAATATGGTCAAAAAATGCCGTAAGCATTCCATCAATTCTTTGCCCTGGCCCATGAACTTTTGCTGACGTTTCAATCTGTTCTTTAAAAAGTAATTCTGACCTTTGTTTTAGACGAGCTATTTCATGCGCTGGCTGACCTTCTGCTGTTACAAAATTAATGCCTGTAACATTTCCATCTGCATCAACAATTCTCTCAAAATTAAGATAATTGTTCCCTGAGATAATATTACGACCAATCAATGCCGTATCAATTATGTTAGATTTTTCATTATTTTCGTCAACTAAATCAGGCGCAACTATTTTTCTAACATAGCTTTCAATTAATTTTCGACCAGGTTCCGTATTCCGTAAATTTTCCGGGAGATTAAAACCAGTCGGGGAATGTACAAATTTTTTAGCGGCGTCTAGGCTCATGTATTTAAGGACATCACCTTTATTCTTTAATGGTTTTACAGGTTTCTCCGGTCTCTCCGGTCTCCAGCCCTTCCCTAGTCTTTTCCAGTACTCTTTTTCGTTAAATACTTTTACAGACGAACCATTACGGTAAACTGTTCTTGGTTTAAATTCCTGAAGTTTAAAATCGGAAAGAGCTACTTTAACCGCTAAGTCTCTAACTTCCTTTGGGCGAGTATCCTTTTGCTCGCGTTGCTTCATTAAATAAGCAAGAGGAGTCTTGGCCGCCTCTCCAGCGGCCCCGATCATTGTGGCCCCAGGCTTTGAGGACTCAGCGGCCAAATTAGTGAAATAAATAAACGATAGTAATGGCCAATCAACATCGGCTGATTTACTATGGGGAATCAAACCACTAGCAAAAGCCTTTGCCATATCAAACCTGTGTTTTAAATTGTTATCATCATTAACTTTTTCATCCTCATTAACTTTTTCATCCTCATTAACTTTTTCAGGAATTGATGCTGATGCTTGTAAAAATTCCTCAATAATTTCTTTATCACGATCCTCTCCGCCATATTCTTCAGGGTAATGATAATAAGGAAAAACATCATCTTTATCATAATCAGAACGATATACAGGTTTAAATGGATCGTGATAAAGTCTATTTTCAACTACATCAAATCTCGGATATCCTCTATTGTGAATAGGGTGATCGCCATATGAAAAAACAGTGGGTATAGGACGAATTTTTTTAATTGCCATATTATAAACCTATACAAATTATTTAGGTCGTGACATCCAATATGCGCTTGCTAATGAACCAAGACCACCAAGGGTTTGACCATAAATACTTGGAGTTTCAATATACTTTTGACCTTGCGATAAACCTATGTTTCTTGTCTCATATGGAACTTGTCGAAGTGCGCCAAGGGCAAAATTTAACATTTCCATTGGATATTGACGCTGCTCAGTCCAGTCAGCTTTAGCCAAATCAAGGGACATTTGATCTAATTTTCTACGCGCTGCTCCCGCTGTCATCATCCCTGATGCGGCTTGCTCCTGTAAACCTTGAACCAGTGGGGCATACCCTGCCAGTTCTTGTGCGCGGCGTAATTTAGCCGCTTCCTGGGTTGTAAATCCTTCCCTTGCCGCCGCCTCCGCGCCAAACCTTTCCTCCAGTGCTTTTGTATGCCTTCCACTAAGAACATCTTCGGCCCTGAATCTAGCCGCACGATCTGCCTCCCGGCGGCCTTCCATGACATCCTCGGCACGGAACCTGGCGGCACGATCCTGTTCGGCTTGGGCCATTCGAGCCTGACGGTCTACGTCAAATCGTCCTGCGGCGAATCCTAGACCTTCTTGGGCGGCACGGGCACGCAGATCCCCTGCGGCACGAGCGCCTTCAGCCCCGAGCATAGCGCTTTGAACAGCCTGACGTGATCCACCAAAAGCACCGGCACCTGCGGCTTGAGCCGATAATTGAGATTGCTGTGCTGCGGCTTGACGCCTAATGGCTTCAATAGCAGGGTCCGCTGCCTGTTGGTAAATGTCCATATACGGCTCGGCATCAGCCAAAGAGAATTTACCAATGTCAGCGCTTTCTCCAATAAGATCCCCTCGACTTTGAGAATCCCTTGGACCTCCAACTAATGACCCTCTAGCTGCCCCTTGATATCCAGGACCAAGAAGCTCTCCCCTTGTCATCTGGTCATAGCCCTGGCCAAGTTGCTTTGCAGCCCCGTAAGATGTGCCAATATAAGGCTGATAGCTAGAGGCTTGATCCATTAGTATTCCGTGGGCCTTTTGTTCTTCAGGGGTTAATTTACTATCGCCATATGAGGCAATACTAGGCCCTTGATACGTTGGAAAAGGGCTTTGAGCTAAATCAGAAGCCTCTTGGAAAATTCCTCTCCCCGCCTGTTGTACCCATAAAGGAAGCCTAGTATATTTTACATCATACTTAGGATCAGCAAGACGCTCATGACCAGTTGAACACATCCCACCCATTTTATTTCTCCACAAATACTGTTCCGGCTTTTATAAAGCCTAGATGTTCGTAAAATTTATCTTTTCTATCCAAATCGCCAGAAAATATATGTCCCAATCTCACAGGGACATTGGCTTCTTTTCCTGTTTCAATAAATTTTTTCACGAGCCTTATAGCAATACTACTTTTCCTGTGTTCCGGGGCAACATAGAACCAATTGTCAGCTAAAAAAGGCTGTGTTGACCACCAATCGAACCCTGTGCCTCCACCTATGGAACCAGCAAGGTTATTATCATCTGTTACTGCGACAAATGCGACTCCACGATGAATAACATTACTTATCTCTGAAACAACCTTTTCACTATCAATCGGGGCGACTTTAATCTCAGTCTCTTTGTGCATATTCAATAAGAAAAAGATCAACGGAGAAATATCCAATGCCCCGGCCTTCCTGATTTCCATAATCAAATATTACCGAATGCCCCTGGATTCACTGGCGGCGCTTGTCCACCTTGAGCACCAGCACTAGCTTCAACAGCGCTTACCAAAGCATCAAGCTCAGGGAGCAATTTCATCAAGACACGGGCAACTTCCGGGGTAATAACCGTATCTAGCAATTGTAATTCCTCTGGAGTCATATTAGCCAATCTAGCAAGCAATACAGCCTGGATGTTTTCATCCGGTTGCATCAACGCTTCCCGAGCCTCCGGCGGCATCGCCGCTAATGGATTATCAGTTGCCCCGGCCATCAAAGCAGGATCATCCATTGGCATAGGAGGCATTTGCCCCATTTCCATTGGCATAGGAGGCATAGGAGGCATTGTGGCATCATCCATCAAAGCAGGATCATCCGGCATAGGCATAGGCGGTCTAGGTGCTCTCATATCACGAGACATAATTAAATCTCCTTTGGCTGGTAGAGGACAGACCAATCTGTCTCTTTACAGAAATTGCCTAGAACCCAACAAATTGGTTCCCCAATATGACGGTAAATCTTCCCGAGATAATCAGGCTTGTCGCGTTCACCGTAAATATACTCTATTTCTCTTGCCCTGTGGATAGCCATATGACGCCAAAGGGGAATTTGCTTCCCTTCTCGTAGCTTCCGTACAACGTGCGTGGCCCAAACATGATAGCCTTTGACGTGCTTAGGAGTGAGGTGTTCTCTCGTAAACTTATAGTCCAAGATCACCTGACGACGCTCTAGGAATCCTTGACGGTGAAGTTCGTTACAGATGACCCTCCCACCGACCATTCCACCAAGGGCGCTTCCTAAGAATCCTCCAATTCCTGCCCCTATTGGTCCTCCAATCGACCCTCCTAACGTTTTTCCTACCATGCTGAGAACCACACCCGCCCCCGTCGCTTTCACTGCCTCCACTGGTTTTTGGCCTGACATCAATCGAAAACCAAAATTAACAGCGGCTCCAGCTCCAGCCTCCTTCCAAGCACTAGGGCTAGTTAATGGGGTCGTTGATGTTTCCGTTGTTGAACCTGTGATCGCATCGGCATGAATATTAGAGGGAACAGGATCTAAAGCTCCAATATTACTTGGCCAGTCAAGATCATCTCCAGCTATAGATTCCATATTTGTTAATGGCTGTCTACTCCCGGCTAACTCAGAGTAAAGTTCATCTTGAAGAATTTTATCTTCTGAGCCGGTTAACTCAGAGTAAAGTTCATCTTCTGGATCTGGAGCCTCAACACCTGGAACCTCAACAAATTTTCTTGATTCTGATAGATCATCTCCAATTCTCCAGGGGGACTCATCGGTCTTACCTAATACGTCGTTTATGTCTTCCTTCTTATATACCCATGATTTAACGACTCTATCTTCACCAGAACCGCTATAGTTTAAAGGAATTGCAGCGCCCCTATTATGAAGTTCAGTAAACGCTTCTAAATTCCCTGTGGCCACCGCCGTTGCTCTATCAGCCAATTCAGGTTGGAAAACTTGATTCTCTGATAAATATTTAATACCGGGGATATTTTTAACCCCTAATTTTTTAAATATTTCTTTTGCCATTTTAGGGGCCGGGATAGGACTTTCAATTGCACGAAGTCCAGCTTGCTTGGCTCCTTCCACCATTTGCTGTGGCGTTCCACCTGTAAATGTTGTTTTTATTCCTTCCCAAACCTTTCCTGGGATATCTTGTTTCAAATATGGATCTGTTAAAGCACTGAAAACTTGAGTTCCAACCTTTTCAGAAGCGAGAGCCAAGACAGGCAACATTTCTGATTCTAAAAATCCTGGTGGGGTGCCAGATTTGTCTGTGAGCATCTTATACTTTTCATACAGGTCTTCATCTTCAGGATTATTTGGGTCAAAAGTCCGTGTACCAATTTGAACTTTTCTTGCCCATTCAAAAACCGGGTAATCAGCCGTACCATAAGATTTTTGAATAAAATCCCTAGATTCGTTAGGTATAAAAGATTCCATTCCCCAAATAGGGGATGTAACAATGCCGGAGGGATTTTCGGGAACCTGAGGAGAACCTACTGGATATTCCAGTGGATCTCCCATATCCATTTCAGGTTGCCAAGATGGCATGGGCGGCTCGCCCAACTGATATCTATCCAGTAGACTTCTTGGGTCTTGCCCGTAGAATTTACTACGCGGGTCCATAACCGACTGGCCAAGTCTTTCCAGAGTTGGAGGTTGAACCGGGGTTGGTATTCCTGGCTGAGATGGTGACACCATGGGAGAACCGGGGGTTGTCCTTAAGGCCGATAATTGTTCGGCCCCCGGCATATTGGGAAACAGTGCTGCCGAAATTGATGTGCCAGTACGTGGTTGTAAAAGATCACCCTCAATTGTCCTCAGGTTTCCGAATTTGTCAATATATGTGGTGGGGATTCCTTCACGAGATATATCTGGACGAGCTGTGTAGGTTGCCATTAGCCTATTACTCCCTTGTTCTTTAGGTCCGTAATCAAAGTACCAAGAACATCTGCCACTTCCGCTAAGGTTGTGGAGTCGGCATTAAGAACTCGATCAGTAGTCACATTGCTCATCTGGTAAGGGTCCACAGACGCAGCAGAAACGATCTCAGACAATTGTAGTTCGAGCGTGGACACGAGGCGCTCTCCCCATGCCTTTTCCCAATCAGAAGACGGCTGCGGTAGCCTTACATTAACCCTCATCGCATACCATCCTGTCTCAGATTCGCCCTAAACTGTCCTAATGACCAATTGTCGCCTATAGCGTCACTGGCGAACCTCACCGCCATCTGACGGCCTTTGGCCCTTACACTTACTTTACCTGAAGTTGAAGAGATGGAAAATGGCCCCTTCGAGGTCGTAGTAGATGCGTTAGGATACTTCTTCGTCTTCAGGGTTAAGTCCAATGTCCCTGTGATGGTAGCATCAGGGACGATTTTATCCACAAGCATCAAGAACTCGCCACTTTGAGTCATCTCAATAGGGGCGCTCTCTATATAAGCATCGAGCGCAGAGCCATCGTCATCAACCCCTGATTCATGGTTATACAGCAACCCCGCTGGCGAGAAGGCAAAAGGCACTCGCCTGAACCCAAAGGCATCGAACCAAGTGGTCCTGGGGATAACCCCTGTGGACCAAGTGTTCTCGTCATAATTGAAAGTAACGTAGGAATCAGGCTCGGGATTGCCCCCTGATAAATCATCATTCTCATCGCTGACGTAGAACCAGGAAACCTCAGCAAATGCCTTATTGTTAGCGATAAAGATGCTGTCGGTATAGTCCTTCTCCATCCGGTCAAACACATACAGCTTTACCGGGCAAGCGATCTCATTTACGGAGCCATTATAGACGAAGAAGGAAGATCGCCCCATCCAAAACACACTAGAATCTACATTGGTAGCCGCGTTCTTGGATATGACGCCGCAGTTAGTCGCTACTAGACGGAATGAGAACGTGAATGGTGGTCCAACGAAGCTCATCCCGTACACAGCCTCGTCTGTGGAGATGAATGTCTCTCCTCTGGTCGGGACCATAGTGACGATTTTCGTGCCTACTTCAAGGCGCTGATCTCCAGCCGTGTTCGTTGCTGTCGGGGTCCAATCTGGGAGATCCTCTTGATCCGACCACCGGACTAGCATGGGATCGTGAGTAGAGGCTCCTACAGCGTTAGTTCCGCCCGCTACTAAGTGCCGATCTGGGAACGATACCAACGTAACCCGGTTTTGGGTCGGCACATCCGCAGCACCACTCAACGTGGAGGCTAACACCGCCCTGGTCCCAACTCCTACAGAAGTGTCCCAGTAGTAAATCTGTCCACCACGGACAGTTGCCACAAGATCCTCACCCCATAGGTTTAAGGACCACTGAGAGTTTTCCAGTACAACGTCGGAAGAGCTAGTTGCCCGTGGCGTTCCCCATGTGCTATCGCCCCAACCGCCAGCGCCCCAACCAAGGCCCATAGCAGATGTCTGCGTCCCGAGGCCAGCGGCAAGACCAATAAGGTACTTGATAGTGACGGTTCCACCACCAGAGGTATCAGTGGAAGTAGCTGCTGTCCCAACATCTATTGTGTAAGAGTTTGCATTTACGACAGAAACAATCTCATGTCCATAATAGTCATTGAAAGTATTTGCAGCTATCCCGGTCATAAGATCGGCCCCGGAAATTCGCACCCAATCGCCCTGTGAAGCCCCGTGAGAGCTATCAGTAACCGTTACAATGCTTTTACCATTCTCTGTCGCAAACGGGTCACTCAGGCTACTTGCCGTTGCGCGAAGAGGGGTTATGTCATAAAGCGCGTTATTCTCAAGGATGAAAAGATGGTTGTGGGTTCCGATGGCCAGGAAATCTTCTCCGTTGGAGAAAGCTCGCCAGTAGTTCATCTCTCTAGCGATGCCTACGAGGGATACTTCGGTGTCGTAGTCCGCTACCCCAGACACATTCACCCCATTCATCACTTCCTTTTCCCATCCGCCTATCTTCCTCGCAAATCCATCCCGGAAGCGAACATTCTTCCCGTCAACCCAGAAAGGTCCAGCCTTACCAGCGGAATACTCGGTGATGTCTTTCACTAGGCCAGATTTAACTTGGATTACCTGTAATGGCATTTAGTCCACCAACTCGAAGTGAGGCGCGTCTATAAAAGGACGTACCCCGGCAGATACCCTGGTGTGTATGTAAGTATTCATCGCCTGTTCCATTGACGTTGGCCATTCACAAATATTAGGAATTGTCCAGGCCGCGCCCCAACGGATCGGTGTTTGTTTCTCTATGGCCACAGCCTTAATCGCATCTGCGATCTCGTCATATACATTTAGCTCCCAACTAACCGCCCCATCAATATAGGCAACAAGGTCTACGGCCTTTCCCTCTAGGTGCTTGCTATTGAACGTCTGGCTCTTGCCAGCTTTAACGTATCTCCTCTGAGTCTCGATAGAGCGCAACCCTTCCATGACTCCGAAATCAACACTAGTCACGTCAATCGCATCCTTAACAACAACAACCAACCGCTCATCAACACCTTCAAGGCGCGACAGACTTCGCTGTGATAAAGCAAAGCCCATTATTTTGACACGCCTTTATACTTCTCAAATGTACGTAGACCGCCAAGACCTAACATTCCCATCAAAACCGTCATCAAAGAACCCATATCAAACGACGGCAATTCATTCGCCTTAACTGGAGACTCAGGGAACACGACAAGGGCAAAGGAAAGAACCGGGAAGGCAATGAAGTGATATGCCAAGGCAACGCCGCATGTCCAACCGATGAATGGCCTCCACCCGGCAACAAAGATGCTCCGGTGAACCGCCTCGGCCTTATTAACCTCGACCTGCGCCATAGCAGCTTCATGCGTATGCTTCTCGGCCATCGTCGCAATTTCATGGGCCAGCTTCTTCTTAGTGTCGGCATCGGGGATAAATTTATCTAGGATGCTAGTGACAGGGCCGATCAATGCTTGTAACAACATTACTTCTCTCCCTTCACGGCAACGTCTTTCGACTCATTATTCATCCACACAGCAAAGGCCCCTGTCATTGATCCCATCACGACACTCACTAGACCTGCTTGTGATGGGCTTGGGTTCTCAAGGCTCATAAACCATTCAACTACGCGCCAACTCATCAGCGTAAGGCCCAACATCATAAACCGAGGAAGAATCTTCCATTTCAGAATATTGTTCATTTGGCAGTTGGAGAGCCATTAGTGATCTCAACCTTCATCTTATGGAAATTCGATTCTAAAGCAGACAGACGCCTCTCAAAGAAATCCAATGTTAACTGTTGTTGCCTATCGAATGGTGCCTTACCTTCATGGATCACTGAGTCTAGCTTTCTGACCTCTTTTTCCAGGCTTTCAATTAGCATGAATTGGCGAGAATCATCTGGCAACGCTCCAAGCTCACCACGGGGCCACCGGGTGCGGAAATCAGAGTTCAGGTTAGTCTCCTTAGTCACCATTGAATAGTTATGTTCAAGCATACCGATACGCTCGATCACCCCGAAATAGGCCCATGTTGCCATCGCAGCAAACACCAACATGCCGAATAAATTTCGCAATGGAATCTGAAACTCCGTAGCTTCCGACAGTTTGGCCATGCCTTTTTACTAACCTTTCAATAACAATGTTACGAGTAAAAGGATCATCGTCCCGGCAACACCGATCATAATCTGTTCTATTCTCTTTATGCGTAAGATTGTTTCCTTCCATCTTTCAGCACAGACAGCCTCGTGAGTATCGAGCCTACCTTTTACCTCTTGCACTGTAGGTTCCGCCATTCCTCCTCTCCTTTTCCAAGTTTAATCAAACGGTGGTTCCTCTTCTTCGTCTGGTATAATTACAGGCTCAACAATGACGTGGCCATCAGCATCGGTCCAGCCAGTCTCCTTCATGTGTTTATCCTGCCGTTCTCCGATAACCATCCAACTAATTGTGTCTGTACAATCACTATCCTGGGCCGTGATCGTGAGAGTATTACCAGAAACGCTACCTTTAACTTGGGTCCATCCTGTTTCATTAGTCGTGAAACATTGAACGTCTCGACAAAGAGCAACGAAGGTCCCATCTGTCATGGTCGAAACGGAATCAATGTCCACGGTGGCGCTTCCAGCGACCAAAGGAACTCGACCTCGGTAAATCAGATCCGCCTTCGGACCCTCAATAAAGCTGTGAACTAGCTTATGAGTTGCTTTCTTAGAATCAAGGGGATGTTCAATTCTGAATGATCCGCTATCCTTGGTAATAGCACCAACGATGTCCACGCCCCCAGTAACGGTTCTAAGTTTTTCAGAACCGTTAAAATAAAGCTCAACGTCACTCCCTTGAACACATCGAAGCATTGTTGCATCATTTGCAACATTTTTAATAAGTACCTGATTGCCTGTTAAATTTAATGTGCCAGTACCTGCATCTGATATATAACTATTCGATCCATCGTGATAAATCTGTAGATCCGCGCCTGTTCCAAATGCTGCTTTTACATTGTCAACGAACTCTAGTTGATCGTCTGACTCGTCCCAGAGCAGGTATCTCCCTGAAGTTGCCCCAAAGAATTTTACGTCGTATCCAGTATCATCAACACCGACGGTAACAGCGCCATCTATTTGAGCGACGCCATCAATATCTAAAGAATCAGCTTCAAGCTCCCCGGTGACATTAACACCTCCAGTAACAGTGGCTAGTTTTGCGCTGTTGTCGTAGTAGAGAGTCACAGCACCGTTATCTGCGAAAGTAGCCATAGTTTCGCCGGAACCGTCAATATTAAGTGTACCAGCAACAGTGAGATGGCCATCGGTTCCATCCCAATGAAGTGTCATGTCACTTCCAGTACCCCACATTGCCTTGGCATCATCAGGGAACAAGATATCATCAGTTCCTGTTGGTACGGTAAATACAGTGCCATCGGCATCGTTCTTGACAGTGACATCAGATGTAGAGCCTTGGCCAGTAAGTATGAGCCCTTCAGCGGCGGTATAACCAATGGCAGCATCATCACCTGCGGCGGTATCTCCGGCTGGCTCAACAGTGCCAGAGGCAGTTAGATCCCCTGTAATATTAACCCCCCCAGTAACGGTGGCTAGCTTTTCACTATTGTCGAAGTAAAGCTCAACGTCACTATTTTCAACACAACGCAGCATGGTTTCATCATTTGCGGCGTTTTTGATAAGAACCTGATTGCCTAGTACATTTAATGTACCTGTCCCCGCATCCGCTATATAACTATTTGACCCATCGTGATAAACCTGAAGGTCGCTACCAGCACCCCACATCGCCTTTGCGCTATCCGGGAATAGAATATCGTCGGTCCCGGTCGGGACAGTGAATACAGTAGCATCGGCATCGTTCTTCACAGTGACATCAGATGTAGAGCCTTGTCCTGTCAGGATTAATCCTTCTGCTGCCGTGTATCCTATAGCGGCGTCATCACCAGAGGCGGTATCACCGGCGGGTTGTACAGTCCCTGCGACGAACAAATCACCAGCGGTGGAAAGATCCGTCAGTAGATCATATACAGCGGCACCGCTACCTGCCCCGTCGGTAGCAATCATCTTCACTTGACTAGCGGCAATAGCCACGTTCGCACCTGAGCCTTGGCTAAAGGTCAGAGTGTACGAGGTCTGGTTCTCAATGAGCCAAACCTTGGAGGCAGTATTTGGGGCGAGGGTCACAGTACATGCCTGACCACCGCCTGTACATTTTAGGTAAAAGCACCTGGCTTCATCCGCAGCCCCGTCGGCGATGGTGATTGTATGTGTCGAAGCGTCAGCAATCGCTTCCCCTGTGACCGAATACGATAGGGCCTCACAGATTAGCTCCAGGTTAGTGTTGGTCTTGGTTCCCCAGGTGCCGCTAGCTTCCCCGGTTGCGATTTCTTCTAATCGAAGATCATTAACATACGTACTAGCCATTATTGTTCACCTCTCTTATGCGATTCTTATAATTGCGCTCCCACCAGCGGCGGGGAATACAACCGTGAAGGTTCCAGAAGACACCGTGAAATCACCACCAAAGTCTAGAACCGCAACAGCCTTGTCACTTTGGCTGCTGTTATAGATCAGAGCGCCACGGGCTGTGAAAGACGCGGATGTCCATGATGGATCACTGTAATCTACGTAGGCTGTAGTGCTGGAGGTTCCAATCGAAGCCCCAGACAAAGTTGCTCCGCCAGCACTATATCCAGTGCCGCTGACTTCATTTGACGAGCTATAAGCAGTTGTGGACGCATCCAGCGAGGCAGATGATGTATACAACGCGATCTTAATCGTGTTGGTGTCCATATCATGGGTTCCACCCAACAACTCAGACTTGAAACTCGTACACATGGCCTGTGTGATCGCCATCAGAGTCCTCCATTATATTCGGCTGTGTAGTTCCTGGCCATTTCTTGCTGGAACAACGTAACGGCTTCGTCAAATTGTGATTTGTATAGAGCCAGACTTTCTGGAGCCTTTAAGAAAGCAGAAGTCTCGTATAACGACGCAGCCAGCAAAACTGTCTCAGCATTGTCTCCAATCCAGTTATTAGCGTTGCCGGAAGACAATCCAGTTTCAGGGGCAATAAAATCAACCTGATAAGCAAGGGTAGCGCTAGGCGTAGGAGCTAACGTAATGGTGATCCCACTAGTGTCCGCGTCCTTCGTGGCATACATTATCGGTGTCCCGGTGGTTGCTGCGGTAGGCCAGTAGTCTCTGATATAAGAATCGAGCTTATGATCCAGGTAAGATACCGCCCCGGAACTTGTCACTGACGTTTGGCGAATCATCCTGGCACTAGCGACATCATAATCAGCGGTCCCAACCACGAGTGTCCCTGTAGTTATTTTTCGATAGCATGGCAGATTAGGTAATTTCTGGAAGATCATGTCCTCGGCCTGAGCGATGATCTGGTCAATAGAATCACTCAATTCGGAGGAATCATCTTCCGTGAATGCCTGAATATTGCTCACTAGAGTTGTATATGTCATAAACCCTCGCCCCAAGGACCAGTCCCCCAGGTGGATTCTCCCCAACCGGAAGGATGTGTAATTGATACTGTTCCTATCGCGCCCGTCCCTGCTACCCCAGTTTCATCTATACTACCGGTCGGGACTTCTGTTCCAATTGCGCCCGTCCCTGCTACCCCGCTAACACTAACATCTTGATCGAATTGCGGGGAAGCAAACCCGATTACACCGAAGCCTGGGACGCCAACCGGGGGGCGATCTTGAATTTTTACAAATGGGTCATAAGTATACCCAATACAAATATCAACATTCTCTGGGTCGTTGTCCGGTCGCGGCTGGAACAGTGCCGTTGCATCAATAACATTACGCGCCGGGGTAAGTTGAGGCTGCTTTGGCTCCCACTCTTCAGGCTCAACACGCAGACCATCCCATGTGGTCTTTAGAGATTTATACGGAACATTGAATCCTGAGCGATCACTTATCGCCCTTGATTTCTTCCCTTTTGCTTTTCTTGCAGCCGCCATAGACCCTTAGTTCAAGTCCAATCCGGTTGGCCGCACTCTCATTGAAACACCATCACTATCCGTTGCTGAAGCAAAATCAAAAGACCGCTCATAATCCTGGGTTAACAGCGCAAATTTATCAGGCATATATTTTAGGGCCAATTTGCTGGCTAACCCGGCACATATACAATCTGACCAACGATAAGGGATATCGGCATCCTGGTTACTCGCCGATATGTCTTCAAGCTGGTTAACAGACCAATATACAAAACTATAACCAGACTTGTCTGGGACCTGCCATACATAAACTGAGGGGGTATACTGCTTATCCAGCATATACTGGCTAGGCTTACCACCAGATGTCTTATTAGGAAGCTGGTTATACTCTTCTATACTGACACGTTGGACAATGGTATCAGATGTCGTACCGCCGACAGTTTCCCTAACGACGACATCCATCAGGTCAATTGTCCCCGCTGGAAGCGTATATGTTATATCATCTTCTGTGAGGGTGAGCGTGTTATTTTGAACCGTCCAGTAATTGATTCCACGGTTTGCAAACTCACTGAACAACAGATTAAGACTTCTTCGGGCGGCAACAGCGTGATACCCGGTGAGAATTTGTGAATCCATCCCGCAACGCTCAAAAGCCTCAGTAATGATCTCTTGAACCTGTGGACGAAATGTTACTGTACCGGAAGTTGCCATAGCGCGGCTCCGTCACAAAGAATGGCCAACCAGCGGTGGATCATTGGAGGCAGCGTCTCCAAGTTGAATCAGGAGGTTCAAACCAACTGATTGGCCATTCGATGTTAGCTAGGAATTAATACTCCTTAGAGACACGCATCACAACTTGATAAGCATCTCCGGCGGCACCGGCCCCGGTAGTAGTAAATTTAACGTCCCCGGTTGGGGATGAACCATATCCACTAGTAGCTGGCAACCCACCGAAGACTGAGAAATCTTGATACCCAGACTGTCCTTCAGTCAAATGAAGCACAATTACATCAGTTGATGCGTCGGCCAGGATCTCTACCGTCATTGCCGATATCGTCCACCAACATTCAGTGATTCTTACCCCAGTACACGTAGAGCCATTTGAACTCTTCACTAGTGACGATACGTCAATCTTAGTGACAGCGCTCTCATTACCTCCATCCACGTACTGGTACTGAAAGGCAAATACAGCCTCACGCGGGTTATCCGCTATAGTCGTAGAGGTTGTTATGTCAGCCATAATAACCCTCCAGATTAAGCAAGATTGTTATTCTGGATGTAAGTAACCGTAAGGGTCGCAACACCAGCGTCAGAGGTCGTGGCACTAGAGTCTGTGTAAATCGCTACATCTGTTGATCCGATATCTTCCCAAGTATCAGCATCCGCAATCGTAGCCTGGGAAGCTAGTTTGATCGTGTTGATGGTACTAACCGCAACAGCGGTCGCCAACTCAGTGGATGTAGAGCTTGTGCCAATTGAAAGAGTCGCAGAGTTATCATAAGCGGTCGTAACAAAGACCGTACACTCAAGAATCTGCGAATTTGCAGGGATAACAATCCCAGAAGCAGCCGCTGTTGTACTCTGGGAGATGGCAGCGGATTGCGCCATAACAACAAAGCCCACATTGGCCTTGTCGGTTCCAAGGGTTGTACCAGTGTCCTGCTTGATGGTTCCAGCCTTGATAGGGCCAGAGAAAGTAGTAACAGCCATGTTTATCTCCTGTCTTGGCTAATGTCTGCCGTAGCAGTCAGGTGACAAAGTTTGAAATGGGGGAGGAGACACCACTTTACCCTCCCCCACCTCGTCAAGCGCATTGAAGGCGTACGCTTGACCGCACAAACTTTAATTACGCGCCCTCACTACCGAAGACGCCTCGCCAGTCTGTCCAACCGAAGGAATACCTCTCACGGGTCTTATACCTAATATTTCCCGTTTCAAAGTCGCCCTCCATGCCTTTTTTCAATGGAGTCCGCTGGAAATGCTTTAGGCCGTCTGGAACGCTAGTCTTTACAAACCAGGCATCCGAGTCAGTTAGCCTTCGCATAACGTGATATCCCTTGGGCAGATAACCACCGGAGCGAATCGCATTGATGTCATTATCAGCGGTTCCGGTCCTCAACTGAGATTCCAATAGCCTCTCCGCAACGAAGGTGTAGGCTGTTGGGATGACAAGCATCAAACCTTGAGCGGCAATACGTAGCCCGCGATCGTCCTTCAAATCAGCGATATTGATAAGGACTTGCTCAAGGGAAGTCTCAGATAGGTCAGCGGCAGTAGCCAGCGTATTAGACTGGTTACCCGCACGGGTCGGGTGAGCAGTACTACACAGAACCACTCCATCACCACCAGTAATGGTAGCGAAGGCATTATTCAAAACATTCGCGCCTTTGATCTCCTTCGTAGAAGACATCGAACGCGCTAGAGCCTTCGTATACCTTGAAGCAATTGATCCATAAAGACCATCTTCCTCGGCCTCTTCCGTAATGCTGAAGGCTAGGGCAACTGTTTCATGCTGATAACGAGCGGTCCATTGCTGGCTCGCCGAATCATAAGAAATAGAAGCTCCCTCAGTCTTCACTGGGGCATTACCGAAACCCTCAAGAAGAACATCTTCCTCAAATGCTTTTTGACTAGAGTTTGTCTCAAAAACAGCAGACCATTCCGCCGGTGCCTGATCGTATTCCAACCCAAAAAGGGCGTTCAACCCAGGCTCCAGCATCTTGGCAAACTGTGCTCTATTAATTGCCATTTACATAACCTCCTTAGATGCCAGCGGTCTGTTTTAGGAGATGCTCATTGATGATCACCTCCATGACGGCATTAGCTCCAAAAGCATTCTCGGGGGAATCCCAAAGAGCAAGTATTTTTGCGGTAGCTGTGCCCGCCGCCATTGTTCCACTAATCTCAAAACCAGACTGTCCAGTCGTCGTCGAACCGGCTCCAGCAACCATATCAGCACAGTTTCCTATGTTGGTTTGGGCAGGGCTACCGGCGCTCTGGACCTTATAAACAATCATCGGGTCGTCGTAGATATAGGCTACGATATTAGTAGCTGCGGTCCCGGTCGGCCAATATTGGCCATATACATAACTGCCATCAGAGGCAGTGTATGACACTCCAGCAAATACACCAATATTATTTACTTCTGTCGCCGTATGAGGTGTTAGAACCCCATCAGCCGTGATGATACAAAGATCACCAGTGAAGATGTTCTCGGACGTTCCTGTAGTAATGGTGTACTTGTTAGCTCGGATCGAAGATCCACTCATGGACCTAACTGGGATCATCCCAAATGCCGCGTCTGCGTTCGCCATCCTTCTCTCCTTTTAACAAGCCATTTAATCGTCAGCCATGACGGAAAGGTCCCGGCCACGGCTTCCTGTTGATTTCCGTTCCTGTTGGATCGGAATGCCACCCGTCCTACTCACCGCATCAAGCTCTCCAGGAATGGACTCATTCTGTTCAAGGTTGCGATTATGGTAGTAATCCTTCATCGACTTGAACTTATCTTCATCCATTTCGCAGAGGATCATGCCCTCTACGCCTATAGAACCTGCCCACTGACCATGATTGATAGTCGGATACCTCTTATCTTTCACAGTCTCAGCGGCCCGTGGGTTCCAGCCAGCCCGCATACGTTTGTATACGTTGTCTGGAGTATCCTTCCCCTGAATCGAGGTGGCTATCCACCGCTGGACCATCCCAGGACGGGGATCAGGTGCGTCCAGTAGTGAAGGTGGTTTCCATGCGGTCAGAGGACGAGCCTCTTCCGCACGCGGGTCGGAACGGGATTCTTGTGCGCGAACATTACGATCATCAGCCATGATTAGCTCCTTTGCTTCCGAATCTCGTCAGCGTATCGCTTCAAAGATTTTTCATCTCGGATACCAAGCTCTCTAGCCATCCTTAACTGATCTTGCGTCATCCGAATCCTGTTCCCTGAGTAAGCAGGAGATCCGCCAGCAGTTGGGGCGACAGGCGATCTGCTTTTTGTCCTCTGCTTGGTCGAAGAGTTTAGCTCAGGAAATACATTAAGTAAACGCTTATTCAACACATGATAATAATCGTCTGACTCTTTGTCATATCCTTCAAGCTCTAATTGAACATCAATTGCCCTTGCAGCGGCGGTTTCCCTCTCAAATCCAGAAGAATTAAACCACCGATTATTATCCCACCATTCCATAGCTTTTTTAGGAGCGGCCTCTTGAGCCACCTGTTTAGCACGGGCAGCATTATTAGATACTGCTTGCCTCGCTCCCTGTGATTTTTGCATCTCAGCCACTCTAACAGCGGCCCGCATGTCAGCGATTTGCTCACTGAAATTTACTTGTGCTTCTGTATCCCCTTCTTCTACCGCCTTTTTAAGGGCTAACTTTGTATTCTCATAATGTTTATGAAAATCATTTTCCGCCCGATGATTGTTGCCCTGCTCTAAGCGCCCGAGGCGCATTTGAAGTTGGGAAACCTGCTCTTGATACTGGCGACTTTGAGTCTCAGCATCACGCCTCTGGTCTACGAGTTTCTTAATCCTTCTCTGGACCTTCTCTCCGTAGTCAGAATCATTTGCCTCTACTTCTGGTGGCAACTCCTCGACAGGCTCTTGTACATTAGGCACAACCTCTATTTCAAGGTCCTCATCTTGCCCCGCCCGTCGCTGCGCCTCTTTAACCTCTTCTTGAATTTCTTCAACAACCTGATTTTCGTCTTCATTCATGGTGGCGTTCTCCATGTCAATTCGCCTATGAAATGTACGACGCTACGTCTACGCCTTCTGCGAGAATCGACGTGATTTCATCATCGTTCAAAAGAAGTAGCTTAACGCCGTTGATGACCAGTTTCTGTCCGGCATATTTGCCGTAAGTTACACGGTCGCCGCAACGTGGCCATTCACCTTTCCAGGATTCTCCGTTATCTCGATCCCTATAAGCCAAATCACCCATAGCCAGAATGCGTCCGTGAGCCGTCAAATATTCCTCGTTCTCGACACTCTGCGCCGGGAGGTAAATTCCTCCCTTTGTCTGTTGCTTCGCCTGATTAGGCTGAACCAACACCTTCCAGCCAGTTGGCTTGGGAAATTGGTGTGACCCAAGCGTTGAATTTGTTTCCTCGTCCGTTATC